>JACCDQ010019929.1_pt1 | contig 15850 bp, 16 predicted proteins | sample 7446031 | NCBI WGS metagenome assembly JACCDQ01 (sample SAMN15323442, study PRJNA562643) | freshwater metagenome | isolation source: river surface water | place: USA:Blue River Watershed | collected 2017-08-17
GCCGGCCTGCTTGCAGCGGTAGGCGAAGTCCTCGGACAGCTTGCGGTCGAAGAACACCACCGCCTCGCCCACCGGCAGGCCCATCTTGGTGCCACCAAAGCACAGCACATCCACGCCGGCGCGCCAGGTGATGTCCGCCGGCGCCACGCCGAGCGATGCCACCGCGTTGGCAAAGCGCGCGCCGTCCATGTGCACCCGAAGTCCATGCTCGCGGGCACAGGCGGAGATCGCGGCCACCTCGTGCGGCTGATAGACGGTGCCGACCTCGGTGCTCTGGGTCAGCGTGACCACGCGCGGCTTGGGGTAATGAATGTCCTGGCGGCGCGAGATCACCTCCAGCACGGCGGCCGGGGTCAGCTTGCCGTTCTCGCCCGGCGCCGGCAGCAGCTTGGAACCGTTGGAGAAGAATTCCGGCCCGCCACATTCGTCAGTCTGGACATGGGCGAGTTCGTGGCACACCACGCTGTGATAGCTCTGGCACAGCGCTGCCAGCGCCAGTGAATTGGCCGCCGTGCCGTTGAAGACGAAATAGACGTCGCAGTCGGTCTCGAACAGGGTGCGCAGGCGGTTGGACACCTGGAGCGTCCAGTCGTCATCACCGTAGGCGGGCGCATGGCCGGCATTGGCCGCCACGAAGGCCGCCATCGCCTGCGGACAAACGCCGGCGTAGTTGTCACTCGCGAAATGCTGTCTGTTCATCACACACGTTCCAGTTGGAGGTATTCGCCGCTAGCCGCCTCGTGCACCCGGCACTCGGAGCGGTTGACGGCGACCATGCCGTCAACCCGATGTTAAGGGCCTTGCTCCATCCGGTGGTTTCACCCGGAATGACCGGTGGCTTGCAGCGGTCGATCAACCCGATGACGAAATCCCGCTTGTCGACTGGCTGCCGGCCGATCCTGCGTCAGCTTGGCCGGTCGGCATCGCTCAAAGAGTAGGGGTCGGCCACGTAAGCCGGTCCCTTCATGACCATCAAGGCGGTGCCCAGCAGGGTGATTCTTGGCAGGCGTCGCAGGATTGTCCGCTCCAAGCCAGGCGGGGTACGCTGGAAGCCGGGCAGCTTATTGAACAATCCTGACATGAGTTTGGAGTCTACCTGAACCAGGAGTCGTTGGCCTTGCGTTCCCACTCTGCCAGCTGCTTTTCAGCCTCATCCTTGGCCACGCCGTAGCGCTCCTGGATCTTGCCTGCGAGCTGCTCGCGCCGACCGGCCACGACATCGAGGTCATCGTCGGTCAGCTTGCCCCATTGTTCCTTGGCCTTGCCGGTCACTTGCTTCCAGTTGCCTGCTATTTGGTCCCAGTTCATGACTGCCCCCTTGTGTGATGTGGTCTGATGCGGTCCGAGCGCCGGGCCCAGGCCCGCGCGCCCGTACGAGAATGCTCAAGGCCGAACGGCGATTTCGTTCTTGACTGCCTTCACGCCCTTGACGCCGCGGGCGATGTTTTCGGCGGCATTGCGCTCCAAGTTGCTCTTGGCAAAGCCCGACAGCATCACGGTCCCGTTCAAGGTCTCGACGCTGATCGATGAGCCAGCCACGCTCTTGTCTTCAAACAGACGCGACTTCACCAGGGTGGTGATCCCTGCGTCGTCGATGTAAGCGCCGACGGTTTCCTGGCCACGGCTCACGGCGCAGCCGGTCGCGGAGAGCAAGGCTGCTGCCGCAATGGCAGCAGCAAGGGTATTGCGCAGGATCATAGAAAACCTCCAGTAGAAATAGATGTTGTGCTGGCAAGCCAGCGGATTCCGACCGTCAACTCCCTGTCGATGTCCTGAATGACAAATGACAGAAAGTGAATTCATGTTACGCTGATGACCGCATCGATCTGTGCGAGAGCGTACAGACCTGCATTCCCCTGGCAACACATTATGAAAATAATATAAATAAACTTTCTGGCCTTCTCGTTTGGTCCTGACAAGAAAGGAAATCCTATGCTAGAAACTCTGGTCATCATCCTGGTCATTCTCTGGCTGCTGGGCCTGGTCACTTCCTACACCATGGGGGGGTTGATCCATATCCTGCTGGTGGTGGCGATCGTGGTCGTGCTGCTGCGTGTCATTCAGGGCCGGCGCTAGTCATTCCAGGCTGGCTTTTGACTGGGTCGTGCGACAGGCATTCCGCTGCCGCCGCGGCACCAGCAGGAGTTGATCGGCAAGTTCAGCACCATGATCCGGGCCACGGTCAAGGGCGGTTTGCTGGCGATGGTCATCTAGGGTCTGCTGGGCGGCTTGGCGTTCTGGTTTCTCGAAGTCGTCGAGGCCCTGTTATGGGGGGCTGACGGCTTTTCTGTCGCTGTTGCCGGCATTGGGCCTGTGATTGCCGCCATGTTCATCGCCGTCGGGCATATCTATCGGTTCAGTCGGTCCAACGCCATGGCTTAGCCTGGGCCGGGCAGGGCCGCTGTCCCTGTGCGCGGGCGGCGGCACGGACTTGCTGCTTTCCTGATCATGGTGGGCTGGCTATGATCCACCGTGTCCGATATGAAAAAAATAAGAATTTGGTCGAGAGGCCGGTTCAGGGGGGAATTTATGGTCCTGTCTACGCTGCGGTCGAAGAATCAACTGCTGTCCTTGTTGCCCGATACCGAGTGGCAGTATTGGTATCCCTTGCTCGAATTGGTTGACTTGCCCGCCGGCAAGCTGCTTTACGAGTCGGGCAACTGCATCAGCCATGTCTACTTTCCCCTGACGACGGTGGTGTCGCTTTATTACGTGACTGAGAGCGGTGCTACTGCCGAGGTGGCTTTGGTCGGCCGTGAGGGCGTGGTGGGGGTCTCAAGCTTCATGGGAGGCGGTGGGGCGATCAGCCATGCTGTAGTGCTCTGCGCCGGCCAGGCTTTGCGGCTGCCGTCATCGGCCATCAGGCGCGGGTTCGAGCAGTCCAGTCAGGTGCAGAGCCTGATGCTCTGCTACACCCAGGCGCTGATCGCCCAGATGGCACACACCGCCGTCTGCAATCGCCATCATTCGGTGGATCAAGCCTTGAGTCGCTGGTTGCTGCTGAGTCTGGATCGCGTCGAAGGTCAGGAGCTGCGCATGACGCAGGAACTGATTGCTAACATGCTGGGTGTTCGCCGCGAAGGGGTGACCGAAGCGGCGCTCAAGCTGCAGCGTGCCGGCCTGATCCGCTATGCCCGTGGCCGCATCACCGTTCTCGATCGGCCCGTTCTGGAACATCGGTCCTGTGAATGCTATCGCGCCATCAAGGCTGAATACAACCGTTTGCTGTACGATCCGTTGCTGCATCAACCGCTTCATGGCTGTAGTGCGCGCCTTCAGCCGCTGTTGGGCCATTTTCCCGAAAGTGTTGTCGGTTGAGTCTGGTCGCTTGCCGGCAAGCCCATCATGTCATTCTTGCTTTGCTGGTCCAAGCGTCGGACGCCTGCCTTGATTGAAGCACCGCTGCTGGCCGATAGTTACTGGAGTCTGCCTGCCGAAGCCTTGCTCAAGGCGCTGACTGGCGACACGCATGGACTTTCGCAGCGCGAAGCCATGGCACGCCTGAAGCAATATGGCCCCAATTCGCTTCAGGCCGTCAAGCACGCCACGGCGCTGGGCCTGTTTGTCAACCAGTTCCGGAGTCCGCTGGTGCTGATCCTGATGGCAGCCTCGCTGATCTCGCTGCTGGCGGCGGAATGGGTCGATGCTGGTGTGGTGCTGGCCATCGTCCTGGGTAGTACCTTGCTGGGTTTCACCCAGGAATATGTGGCCCATCACGCGATCGAGAAGCTGCGCTCGAAAGTGGTGGTCCAAACGACGGCATGGCGCGATGGCCAGACCCGGGTCCTGCCTGCCGAGCGCCTGGTGCCGGGCGATCTGGTACAGCTCTCGGCCGGTAGCCTGATTCCGGCCGACGGCGTGCTGCTGGAGGCCAACGACTGCTTCGTCAATCAGGCAGTGCTGACGGGGGAGACCTTTCCGGTCGAGAAAATGCCCGGCGTGAGTACCGCCCAGGCGGGTCTGGCTGAACGCGGCAACTGTGTCTTCATGGGCACCAGTGTCAGCAGCGGCACGGCCCAGGTCCTGATCGTCCGGACCGGCAAGGCCACCGTGTTCGGTCAGATCGCCGGCAAGCTGGCCTTGCGCCCGCCGCTGACCGAGTTCGAACGCGGCTTGCAGCGTTTTGGCGATCTGCTCACGCGCATCATGCTGGTGATGGTGCTGGCTGTGCTGGCGATCAACATCCTGCTCGACAAGCCCGCCATCGCCTCGCTGTTGTTTGCACTGGCGCTGGCGGTCGGCTTGACACCGGAGCTGTTGCCGGCCATCGTCAGTATCACGCTGTCGCATGGCGCCAAGCGGATGGCCAGGCAGGGCGTGATCGTGCGCCGGCTCAATTCGATCGAGAACCTTGGCAGCATGGATGTACTGTGCACCGACAAGACCGGCACCCTGACCGCGGGCGTGGTCGAACTCGACGCGGCCTACGATGCGGCCGGTCAGGCCAGTGCGACGGTCTTGCGGCTCGCGGCCCTCAATGCCAAGTTCCAGAGCGGGTTGGTCAATCCGCTCGACGATGCGGTGCTGGCCGCGTCTCTTCAGGCTGAGCTGGATCTCGAGGCCTGGAGCAAGATCGACGAGATTCCCTATGATTTCGTGCGCAAATGCCTGTCGGTGGTCGTGGCCGATGCCAGTGGCGCGCGCCAGCTGATCACCAAGGGCGCGCTCGACAGGATCCTGGATCGGTGCGTGAGCGTTGGCGACCAGGCGGCCGCGCTCGATGCCGGCTGGCGCGAGCAGATCGAGGCGCGCTACGACGAATGGAGTGCCCAGGGCTATCGGGTGCTGGGCGTGGCGACGCGCCAGCTTGAGTTGCGCCAAGCCAGCTATAACCGAGCCGATGAGTGCGGGCTGTGCTTTGCCGGCTTCCTGCTGTTCATGGATCCGCCCAAGGCCGATGTGCGCCAGACCCTGGTCGACCTGGCACAGCGCGGCGTCGCGCTCAAGATCATCACCGGCGACAACCGCAAGGTGGCCCGGCATGTGGCCGAAGCGGTCGGCTTGCCGGTCGAGCATCTGCTGACCGGACGCGAACTCGACGAGATCGGCGACGAGGCCTTGCTGCATGCGGCCGGCCTGTGCACGGTGTTTGCCGAGGTCGACCCGAACCAGAAGGAGCGCATCATCCTGGCGCTGCAGAAGACCGGCCATGTGGTGGGTTACATGGGGGACGGCATCAACGATGCGCTGGCGCTGCACCGGGCCGATGTCGGCATTTCGGTCGACACGGCGGTCGATGTCGCCAAGGACGCCGCGGATTTCGTGTTGTTGCACAAGGATCTGGCCATCCTGCGCCAAGGGATCGACGAGGGCCGCATGACCTTCGCGAACACGCTCAAGTATGTGCTGACGACGATCAGCGCCAATTTCGGCAACATGTTCAGCATGGCGGCCGCCTCGGTCTTCCTGCCCTTCCTGCCGCTGCTGGCGTCGCAGATCCTGCTCAACAACTTCCTGTCCGACATTCCGGCCACGGCCATCGCCAGCGACCGGGTGGACGAGGAGTGGGTGGCCCAGCCGCGCCGCTGGGACACGGTCTTCATTCGCGACTACATGGTGCGGTTCGGCCTGCTGAGTTCACTGTTCGATTTCCTGACCTTTGGCGCGCTGCTGTGGTTGTTCCGGTCCACGCCTGAGCAGTTCCGTACCGGCTGGTTCCTCGAGTCCTTGTTGACCGAGCTGGTGATCGCGCTGGTGGTGCGGACCCGGCGCCCGTTCTACCGCAGCCGGCCGGGCAACTGGCTGCTGATCAGCACCGTGCTGGTGATCATCGTGGCGCTGGTCTTGCCTTATCTGCCCTGGAGTTCGGTTTTCGGTTTCGTGCCCTTGCCAGCGCCCATGCTGCTGAGCATGGCCGGCCTGACCCTGGCCTATGTGCTGGCGGTCGAGCTGGCCAAGAAGGCTTTCTATTCCCGTGTGACCAGCGCCCGCCCATGAAAAAAGGACCTTGGTGGTCCAAGGTCCTTTGTTTCGGGCTCGCCGAGCTGGCATGCCGCTGAGTGGCGCAGCCTGGTCAGAAGACCGGCTGTGCGCTGATCAATTGATCAGTAACGGCCGCCGCCGTAGCCGCCACCGTTGCCACCGCCGTAGCCGCCGCCATTGCCGCCACCGAAGCCGCCGCCGCTGCGACGAGCGCCGCCGCCGAAGCCGCCCGGACGGTCTTCCTTCGGACGAGCAACGTTGACGGTGATGGCGCGGCCATCGACCGACATGCCGTTCAGGGCTTCGATCGCAGCTTGCGCTTCTTCATCAGTACCCATTTCGACAAAGCCGAAGCCCTTGGAGCGGCCGGTTTCGCGGTCGGTCATGACCTTGGCCGAGACGACGGTGCCGTACTCGGAGAAGTTCTGTTGCAGGCTGCCATCGTTGACCGAGTAGGGCAGATTACCGACGAAGAGTTTGTTGTTCATATGAGTTCCTATTGAGGCGCGTGCAAAAGCTGCTGGGCGCGCCGGGTTGTTATTGGTGAGGTGGGGTGGTGAATCAGCGGAACTTGCGTCGCGCTGGTGCCGCCCCGCCACCAGAGCGCGGCTCCAGATGGCGGAAGGTGATGCGGCCCTTGTTCAGGTCGTAAGGAGAAAGTTCGAGCGTCACTTTGTCGCCGGCCAGGATGCGGATATGGTTCTTGCGCATCTTGCCGCCCGAGTAGGCGATCAGGGTGTGACCGTTGTCCAGGGTCACGCGGAAGCGAGAGTCGGGCAGCACTTCGTCTACCTTGCCTTGCATTTCGATCAGGTCTTCCTTCGACATGAGGGGCTCCTTGTAGCGGTATGGATGGGGATGTCAGAGGCCTCAGGCCGCAAGCTGCGCGGGCAGCAGGCCGGGGCACTGGTTCAAGGCGTATTGCAGCGCCTCGTCACGGCAGCTAAACCGGGGCACGAAGCGGAACACACGGTCCAGCGTGCCGCTGCCGCGGCCGCTGCGAATCGACAACGAGGCGGCATAGTCGCCGGACTCGGTGGAATGAGTAAAGGGGGAGACAAGGAACTTGCCCACCGAAAATGTTTTTTCTAGTGTGGTGGTCATCAATCAAGGCCATATCCATGGCCGGCTGCAATATAAGGTTGTCGAGACGAGCGCCTGTATTGGGGCGGCTCCTAGCGACCTGGGTCTTGGGGTGGCTGGTCCTGCATCAGGAACTGACCAGCAGTTAGGCTCGCCGCGAAGGGGGGAGTGTGACAACCCATGAGACCGAGAACGTCGCTAGGGAGCTGAGGTGGCGGGATAAAATAAACCGCAGACCATGTCAGACAACATTTACTGCAAAGGTAAGCAAGTCGCAGCAATGCGCATATTCTACTACCGATCTTGAATCTGCGCGGGTCATGGTTCGTTTTATTGCGTAGCGGCTTTCATCGGCTTGTCATCATGGGCAGAGAATTTCTGTCCGGGCTTCGGATTGGCCCGCATTTCATGAGCTAATGTCCACATGGTTCGCATACATGCCCGCATCGGTCTCAGCTACGACGTCGGTCCCCAGGGCGCCGACTTCATCTTCAACCTCCAGGCGGCCCGCACGGCGCAGCAGAGCGTGGTCTGGGAGCAGCTCGATATCCGGCCCTTCGTCTTCAGCGTCGAGAGCTTCGATCCGGCCAGCAACAACCGCATGCTGCGCCTGACCGCGCCGCCCGGGCATCTGGAGCTGGACTACCGCTGCACGGTCGATCTGCGCCACCATATCGAGTTGCCGCATGAAGTCGCCGAGGTCCCGATCGCGCAACTGCCGCCGGCCGTCCTGCCTTATCTCTATCCCAGCCGCTACTGTCAGTCGGACTGCCTCGGACCGTTGGTCATGGAGCAGTTCGGCCATCTGCCGCGCGGCTACAGCCGGGTGCAGGCGGTGGTCGACTGGGTCGGCCAGCAGGTCAGCTTCAAGTCCAACACCAGCAACTCAGCGACTTCGGCGCTCGACACGCTGCGCGACCGCGTCGGCGTCTGCCGCGACTTCGCCCATCTGTTCATCGCGCTGTGCCGCGCGCTCAATATTCCGGCGCGCTTTGCCACCGGCATCGACTACGGCGCCGACCCGGCCCTTGGGCCGCAGGACTTCCACGCCTATGTCGAGGTCTATCTGGGCCATCGCTGGTATATCTTCGATCCTTCGGGTACGGCGATTCCGATGGGCTTCATTCGCATCGGCACCGGGCGCGATGCCGCCGATGTGTCGTTTGCCACCATCTTCGGTGTCTTCCAGTCGGTGCCGCCCCTGATCGAGATCCGCGCCGAGACCGGCCCGGTGCCCGGCTTCGAGCTGCCGGTCCATCGGCCCTGGGCCATTTCGACCGCCGCCTGAGGGCCGAGATCGGTCCTACTTCGACATTTGCCTTTTCCCTGTGATGATTCCCCATCACCCTCCTGTGGAGCATTCATGGCCAACTCCCCCGATCAAGTCAGCATGGCATTGTTCTGCGACTTCGAGAACGTCGCGCTCGGTGTGCGCGATGCCAATTACGATAAGTTCGATATCAAGCGCATCCTCGAGCGCCTGCTGCTCAAGGGCAGCATCGTGGTCAAGAAGGCCTATTGCGACTGGGACCGCTACAAGGGCTTCAAGGCCACCATGCACGAGGCCAATTTCGAGCTGATCGAGATCCCGCATGTGCGTCAGTCGGGCAAGAACTCGGCCGACATCCGGCTCGTGGTCGATGCGCTCGATCTTTGCTATACCAAATCGCATGTCAACACCTTTGTGATCATCAGCGGCGACTCGGATTTCTCGCCGCTGGTCTCCAAGCTGCGCGAGAACGCCAAGAAGGTCATCGGCGTCGGCGTCAAGCAGTCGACCTCGGACCTCCTGATCGCCAACTGCGACGAATTCATCTTCTACGACGATCTGGTGCGCGAGAGCCAGCGCGCGCTGGCCAGACGCCAGCCGGCGGATGCGCCCGCCGCGCCACGCCGCTCGGCCGAGGAGGAGCACCAGCGCAAGGAGACGCTGGACAAGCGCCGCACCCAGGCGGTCGAGATCGCGGTCGAGACCTTCGACGCGCTGGTGTCCGAGCGCGGCGACAGCGGCAAGATCTGGGCCTCGGTGCTCAAGGAAGCGATCAAGCGCCGCAAGCCCGATTTCAACGAGACCTATTTCGGTTTCCGCGCTTTCGGCAACCTGCTCGAGGAAGCCCAGGCGCGCGGCCTGCTCGAGTTTGGCCGCGACGAGAAATCGGGGGCCTATGTGTTCCGCAGCAACGTGGCGACGCAGGTGCAGGCTGAGTCCGAGGGCGAGCGGTCCGCACCGGCCCATGCCCGTCCGTCTGTGGTGGCCAGGAGCGAGTTCGCCAGCGAGGGTAAAGAGGGCAAGGAGCCTCGCCGGCGTGGGCGGGCCGGGCGCAAGCCGGTCCAGGTCGAAGTCGATCTCGAGCCTGAATTCTCCGAGGCAGCGGAGTCCGCCGCCCAGGACGCTGAGCCGGACGATCAGCCGCAGGCCCGTCTGGTCAGGCTGGAGCGCGCCTTGCCGCTGCGGCCCGAAGTCGAGGTCAAAGCCGAGTTCGAACGCGAGCCCGAGCCCGAATTCGAGCGGCCGAGCTATTTCCGCCAGCAGGCGCCGAGGCCGCAGCCCGTGCCGCCAGCGGTGCCCGAGGTGGTTGCGGTGGTCGAGGTCCAGGCTGAAGCCGAGCCCGCTCCAGAGCCTGCCTCCGAGAAGGCTGCTGCTCCGCGCCGGGTTCGCGCGCCACGCAAGACGGCCGCCAAGTCCGTTGTCGCGGCGACGGCTGCCGAGCCCGTCGCTGCCGAAGCCAGCCCGGACTCAGCGGACTCATCCGCTCTGTCCGAGCCAGCTGCGCTGCAGGAGCCGGTTTTTGCCTGGCCTGCTCCCGAGCTCGCCGCTGTTCCCGTCAAGGTCGTGCGACCGCGCCGCGCCCGCAAGACTAGCGGTGGCGAGCAAGCTGGCTGAGCCCGTAGCCGGCCTGCAGTCCTTCGGCGGCCTGCTGGCCACTGCGCACCGCGCCTTCCAGCGTGGCGGGGTAGGGGCCCGCCACATAGTCACCGGCTGCCCACAGCCGCGGCGCGATGGCGGCAGCCGGCCGGTGCAGCCCTGGCGTGCAGGCGAAGGTCGCGCGTTTCTCGACCACCGTTCGCAGCGGCTGCAGGCTGGCCAGTCCGAGCTGCTCGCGCGCTTGTGCCAGCACCTGGCGCTCGATGTCGGCGCGCTCGCCCTGGCTGGCGCTGACGACGAAGGCCAGCAGGCCTGCTGGCCCGCCGAGCTGGCCGCGATCAAAGGCGAATTGCGCCGGTGCCTCGGGCGAGCTGCGCAGCGCGACCATGGCAGCACCGTCCGGCAGTCCGCCCGGGCTGCCGTCCGCCTTCCGTGCCTGGGCGTAGCAGGTGGCGATGGCTTCATGAGCCAGGGCTTCGGCCTGTGCGATCCAGCGCCCGCTGGCCGCTGCTGTCAGTCCGCCGCCCAAGCCGCCTGGATCATTCACTTCGTCCACGCCAGCGCTGCGCACCAGCCGCGCGGCCTCGCGCGGCGGGCAGGCCAGCAGCACCGCGTCGTAGTCCTGGTCCTCGATGCGCCAGCCCGCAGGCCTGTGTTCCAGCGCCACCACGCGCCGGCCGGCATGCAATACGGCCTCGCGATTGGCCAGCCAGCGCAGGGCTGGCCCGGGCAGCAGCTCGCCGAGGTCGACGCGTGGCAGCAGCAGGTCGGCGCCGCGCCAGCGGCCAAAGCCAGCACCGAACAGCGCATCCTGCAGCACGCGCAGCAGCACGGCCGCGCTCGCCTGTGCCAGCGGGGTGTTGAGCGCCGACAGGCAGAGCGGCTCGACCAGTTCATCGATCACGCGTGGCGGCAGTCCGGCACAGAGTTCGGCCACGCTGAGGTCAGCCGAGCAGGAAAACCCGGCTGCACGCCAGCGCCAGCTGGTCTGCAGCAGCGCGAAACGGTCGCGCCAGCCCCAGCCGCGCGCGCCCAGGATGGCGGCCAGCAGGTCCAGCGGCGGCGGCCAGCGCGCCGCCCATGCCGGCACAGCCAGCCCGGAGCCGTCGGCGTAGCGCAGGTCGAGCGGGATCTGCAGCAGGGCCGACTCGATGTCCACGCCGAGCTGCTGCATCAGGCCCAGGGTCGCGCCGTAGCCACCGATCAGGATATGCTGGCCGTTGTCGAGCGCTGGCATCCCGGCTGCCGCGTCAGCGGTCTGGCCGCTCAGCGCGCGGGCGCGACCGCCCCATTGGCGCGTCGTTTCGTAGACCTCGACCTGCCAGCCCAGTTCGGTGGCGCGCACCGCTGCGGCCAGTCCGGCCCAGCCACCGCCGACCACGGCCAGCCGGCGTATGCGTCTGTCCGCTGGCGGTGGGGAGGAGGGGGTCACAGCCGGCCCAGCGCCTGCACCTTCCAGGCCAGCCAGAGCTTGCGCAGCGGCGTCAGGCTCACGCGCCGGGTCAGCACCAGCTGCGGCTCGCGCGCGATCTCGTGCAGCAGGGTCCGGTAGATGCTGGCCATCATCAGGCCGGGCTTCTGCGCCTGGCGATCCTGGGCCGGCAGCAGGGCCAGCGCCTCGTCGTAGGTCTGCAGGGCCCGTTCGATCTGGAATCGCATCAGCGCTTCGAAGCGCTGTGGGAAGCTGGCGTCGGAGGTGGTGCCGCGCTTGATCAGTTCATGTGCCTTGACGTCGAAGCGTTGCAGGTCCTCGATCGGCAGGTAGACGCGACCGCGCACCGCATCCTCGCCGACGTCGCGGATGATGTTGGTCAACTGCAGGGCCAGCCCGAGCCGATGCGCATAGTCGGTGGTGCGCGGATCGGCCTGGCCGAAGATGCTGGCCGCGACCTCGCCGACCACGCCAGCGACCAGATGGCAGTACTGCTTGAGGTTGGCGAAGTCGAGGTAACGGGTCTGGGTCAGGTCCATTTCGCAGCCCTCGATCACCTGCAGCAGATGACGTGCCTCGATGCCGAAGGTCTGGCTGTGCGGCAGCAGGGCCTGCAGCGCCGGGTGGCTGGCCTGGCCGGCAAAGGCGTTCCGGACTTCCGAGCGCCACCAGTCGAGCTTGGACTGCGCGATGCCAGGGTCCGACACCTCGTCGACTACGTCGTCGATTTCGCGGCAGTAGGCATAGAAGGCCGTGATGGCGGCACGCCGCTCCGGCGGCAGGAACAGGAAAGCGTAATAGAAGCTGCTGCCAGAGGCGGCGGCTTTTTGCTGGGCGTATTCTTGTGGCGTCACGGCGTCATGGCGTCATATGGGACCCAGAGTGTAAGGGCGCCGCACCCGGACTAGGTCTGGCCATCTTTCACGCTCCTCATGCGCAGGGCCCGCCACAGCAGCACCGGCAGGTCGGCAGCGCCGAGCTTGGGGCGCGAGCGCCAGGTCCGATGCTGCAGCCGCTCGATCTGGTCCAGGATCAACAGGCCACCTTGCACCACCAGCCGCAGCTCCCAGCCAATGCGCCCTGGCAGACGGGTGGCCAGTGGTGCGCCGTCCCGCATCAGCGCGCGCGCCTGCTGCGTCAGCTCGGTCAGCAGCGCGCGTGCCGCGGCATCCTGTTGCAGACTGAGTTCCGGCGCGAGCAGCGCGGCCTCGTCGACGCCATGGCGGGCCAGCAGATCCAGCGGCAGGTAGTGGCGCCCGCGCTGCAGGTCGAGTCCGAGGTCCTGCCAGAAGTTGATCAGTTGCAGCGCGCTGCAGATCGCATCGCTCTGGCGCAGCAGCTGGGCGTCATGCACGCCGTACAGATGCAGCAGCAAGCGTCCGACCGGATTGGCCGAGCGGCGGCAATAGTCGAGCAGGGCGGCAGGGTCGGCGTAACGGCAGCCGGCTGCGGTGTAGCGCACATCCTGCTCGAAGGCGTCGAGCAGGTCGTGCAGTGGTTGCGCCGGCAGTTGGTGCACCACGATCGCGCGCGCCAGGGCGGCGAACTGGCCGGACCAGCGCGCGTCGGCGGGCGCCTGGCCGGCCAGTGTGCGTTCGAGTTCGGCACGATAGGCCGCCAGTTCGGCCAGCCGCTGGGCCGGGCTGGCATCGCCTTCGTCGGCGATATCGTCGGCGCTGCGCGCGTAATGGTAGAGCGCCGTGACGGTCGGGCGCAGCCGCGCTGGACAGAGCCAGGAGGCGACGGGGAAGTTTTCGTAATGGTCCACACCTTGCATGGGCCTATGCTGCCACAGGACAGGTGCGCAAAAGCGGCCGCTTCTGGCCTTACAATCTTTACTTTCGTTGACCGGCCCGCAGCCGGCTGGTCACGAATGGACTGCGCGGGTGGCGAAATTGGTAGACGCACCAGGTTTAGGTCCTGACGCCTTCACGGGCGTGCCGGTTCGAGTCCGGCCTCGCGCACCACAGTCCAAAACGGACCCGAGAAATCCAAAGCGATCCGAATCGCGCATCAAAGCCCGTTTCCCTCTGTGGAGCGGGCTTTTTTGCTGTTCCTGGCTGCGAGCGAAGGGCACGCAACATTGCCCAACAGAACAGAACCTTACAATCGATTTCCCCACGGCTTCCCCATCGTGGGGAAAGGGATGGTGATGGCGAGCTTCTACAAGACGGCGACAGGATGGCGGGTGCAGATCGCGCGCAAGGGCGTGCGGGCCTCCAGGGTGTTCAAGACCAAAGCCGAGGCGCAGGCCTGGGCGACAGTCGAGGAGGCGCGCATCCTGAAGGAAGCCGCAGGCGGGTTTCCAGACAAGACCTTGTCCGATGCGATGGGGCGCTACGAGTCCGAGGTCTCGCAGCGCAAGCGTGGCGGTCGCGCTGAGGCCCTGCGCTTTCAGGCGACGCAGCGCGATATGCCCGAGCTATGCGGCAAGCTGCTGCACCAGATCACGCCGGCCGATATAGGGGCCTGGCGCGACGCACGGCGTGCAAAGGTCAGCGATGCGAGCGTGCTGCGCGAGGCGGCCACCTTGCGCAACCTCTGGACCGTCGCAGAGAACGAATGGGGCTGGTGCGGGCCGTCGCCCTGGAAGAAGGTAAAGCTGCCGCGTGAGGGCCATGCGCGTACCCGGCGCACGGACTGGCAAGAGATCAAGCGCCTGCTCCGGCACATGGGCTACGTCACCGGAAAGGCCCCCGTGACGCCTCAGCAGCAGGTGGCTTGGGCCTACCTGGTGGCCCACCACACGGCGCTGCGCGCCAGCGAGGTGCGCGGTCTGGGTCGGTCAACCGTCGACCTGGTGCAGCGCGTCGTGACGTTGCATACGCACAAGACGCTGGAGCGGGAGGGCAAGCGCTGGGTGCCGGTCACGCGCAAGGCTGCGCGCGTGCTGGCGGTGCTGGATGCGGCGGCCAGCGCAGCCGGTCGGGACGGCTACTTCACGATCAGCGCCCAGTCGCTGGATGTGCTGTTTCGCAAGGTGCGCGATCGGCTGCTGATCGACGACTTGCATTTTCACGACAGCCGCGCTGCTGCATTGACGCGCCTGAGCCGGCGCATGGATGTCATGCGCCTTGCCAGGATTTCGGGGCACCGCGATCTGAGCCAGCTGCTGCGGGCCTACTACCGCGAATCATCGCGGGATATCGCGGCGTCGATCTAGCGCGAGAGGCCCGCCCACTTGAGCACGTCAGTGCGGCGCCACTTGCGCAGGCGCCGACTCAGGTCTATCGCGGGGCGCGGGAAGTCCGGACGCTTGGTGAGTCGACCCGTCACATGCTGTCGGCTAACGCCCAGCAGCTCGGCGATCGCCTGGGTATCCATCAGGTCGCTCTGGTTCATGCTTGCCTCGCTTTGGCTGGGATATTAAAAATCTTCATTGTGGATCCTGTGATGGGTTCAGCTGCGGCGGCCGGGGCGTTCGAAGACCCAGCAGTAGACGGCCTTGCCGTAGCCGTCGGCGCCGGCCTTGACGCCGGACTTGACGGTTTTGGCGTCGATGAAGCGGCGTGTCTTGCTGGTGCGCAGGACCTTCTTGAGTTCGGACAGCACCGGGATCTGCTGGCGGTGCTGGGCCGCGAGCTCGACGTACTCGTTGAGGTTGACGGCGATGAGTTCGGCGTCGATCGCGTGGTTGAGGCGCGGCTTGGTGTCGAGTCCCACGGCGGTGTGCTGCGGCAGGCCATCGAGGTAGTCGAAGGCCTCCCAGAACTCCTGCACCAGGGGATGGTCGGCGTTGATGGAGTGCTGCCGCTCGCGCGCCATGTTGACCAGGAGCTCGGTGACCTCGGCCATGTGGGCGTCGGTGATGGCTGGGACCACCAGGCGCAGCGCCTGCACGCCGGCCAGCAGCTGGCCGTGGTTCTTGGCGATGCGGGGCTTGCTGATGCCGTCCTGCTCCATGATCCAGCGCGCCAGGGGCTCGGCCTGGCCGTTGATGAGCTCGAGGATCTCGACCTCGCGCTTGAGCACTTCGAGCATGAAGCCGCTGACGCTGTCGCCGTCGATGCGCTCGAGGGCCTTGGCGGCCTCGAAGCTCAGCGGTGTGAAGCCCTTGGTGCCGAACATCATGTGGCAGATGCGCTCCATGATGGCCTGGCTGGCCTGCACGGGGTTGTTCTGGCTGATGACGAAGCTGGCCCGGAAGGGCGGGTCGTAGGTCTCGTTGCCGCCGGTCTTGACGCCGGTGGTGCGGATGCTGTTGCCGTTGTAAGCGTCCTTCAATTCGTCCCAGTCGAAGCTGCGGACGTGGGCCTGGCCACCTGACTTGGTCTCGCGGTCGGACTCGATCAGGACGATGGGCAGGTTGCTGACCTGGGTGAAGGTGCGCATGCGGCCGGCGCTGGTGGATTTACTGGGGTCGAAGCCCTCGTAGTCGCGGCCGAACAGCTTCCAGAGGAATTGGATCAGGGTGGTCTTGCCCGCGCCCGGCTCGCCGACGATCTCGAGAAAGGGGAAGGACTTGTGCTCGGCGCGGATCTGTTCGGCGAACAGGCTGCCGAACCAGAAGGCCAGCGCGACGACGCCGCGCGCGCCGAAGGCATTCC
>JACCDQ011553339.1_pt1 | contig 15847 bp, 13 predicted proteins | sample 7446031 | NCBI WGS metagenome assembly JACCDQ01 (sample SAMN15323442, study PRJNA562643) | freshwater metagenome | isolation source: river surface water | place: USA:Blue River Watershed | collected 2017-08-17
GCAACTCAGCAATGCGTTCATGCACCAATTTGTCGTAAGCAGCAGTGGCCGAAAACCGAAACGCATTCTCAGCTGTCAAACGCTCGACGGTGCTGGCCAAACCAACCAGCCTAGCCAGCAAGTCTTGGTCATCCCCACGTTTGTGCTCCAACGTGTCGATGATGTCGGCCAATTCTTTTTCCGAATCCCCCAACTGACTGCCGACCAACTTGGCCACAGGCAAGCCACGCAACGCCATCAACCGGTACGTTTCAAGCTCTAGCAAGCGTTGCGAAATACGGCCCGCACGCGTGGTACTTGTACCAGATGGTGCCACCACCAGCATGCGTTCAAAGCCACTGTCACGCAATAGAAAATCCGTCACCACGACCGAATGAGCGGGGGTACCTAGTCGAGAAGCGATCACAGGATGATCACCAAACCAAGAGCGCGTTTGTTCAAGTGTTTGATGTGGCTGGTCAACGTCCCCATTGAGCATGACCAACTCAATCGCAGCGAATGTTTTTCCAGGAATAGTTGCTAACCAGTCTGCTGACAATAGCAAATGCGACAACAACTCAGGATCGTGAGAACTTAAATCAACACCATCCGGCAAAGACTGAACCAACGAGTAACGTGTGAACTCGGTATGTCGCTCCCATTTCAACGTGTAGTCGTTCAAACGCAAACGTACAAAATTTCCCTGAACATCATTCAAGGTCAATCTGGGATCAAGTTTCTGCAAATGTTCGCACTCTTGCTCTCGACTGACACCTTCATTAAAAACACCCACCAACAAAATAAAAGCAGGCAACCGAATACGGGCACTCGGCCGAGCATGTACTTCGTTGTGAAGTTGTGCGCGCAAAGCATCATCAATAGGCAATAAGGTCATTGTTTAACTCTAAGCGAATTCAAGCAAAAGCGGCTGACATGAGTCAACCACTCACAGACCGCTCAAGCATAGCGAAGTTATCTCAATCCTCAGCCAACGATTCCATCTCTCTCCTTTTCTTCAGCTCGATGAATTCATGAGTAATTTCGGCTTTGAGTTTCTCGAACTCGATCTCAATGAATCGTTTCAAAGTCTCTGAAAGACGCGTTTGATCTGCAGCCATAAATCTCTCCCATCAGTTATATTTTTGAGCCATCGCATCCAAAGAAATGGGCTTAATTTTGGAAGCCTGCCCTGCACAACCAAATGCCTCAAATCGTGCTTCACAAATTTTTTGTGCGGCGCTGCGTGCAGCGATTAGGGGTTTTCGTGGATCAAACTCACTGGCTTGCTTAGCAAACAACTGACGCATCGCGCCGGTCATGGCCAAACGGATGTCGGTGTCGATGTTGACTTTGCGCACACCGCTCTTGATGCCACGCACGATTTCTTCCACTGGCACACCATAGGTTTGCTTGATGTCACCGCCGTATTGGCGAATGATTTCCAGCCACTCTTGCGGCACGCTAGAGCTGCCATGCATGACCAAGTGCGTGTTGGGCACGGCGGCATGGATGGCCGCAATGCGGTCAATCGCCAAGATGTCACCTGTGGGTGGACGTGTAAATTTGTAAGCGCCATGGCTGGTGCCAATGGCAATCGCCAATGCATCCACGCCAGTTTTGGCCACAAAGTCTTTCGCTTGCACAGGGTCGGTCAGCATTTGGTCGTGGCTCAAAATGCCAGCTGCGCCCACGCCGTCTTCTTCGCCTGCTTCGCCAGTTTCGAGTGAACCCAAGCAGCCCAACTCCCCTTCCACAGACACGCCCACCGCATGCGCCATTTCACACACTTTGCGAGTGACGTCCACGTTGTACTCGTAGCTTGCGGGTGTTTTGGCATCTTCCATCAAGGAGCCATCCATCATCACGCTGGAGAAGCCTGAGCGGATCGATTGCTGGCATTGCGCAGGCGAAGCGCCGTGGTCTTGATGCAAGACCACGGGCAAGTCTGGATGGGTTTCGATGGCGGCCAACACGAGGTGACGCAAATAAGCCTCACCCGCATACTTGCGCGCACCTGCAGAGGCTTGCAAGATGACTGGGCTGTTGGTGGCCTGTGCGGCCTCCATGATGGCCTGAACTTGTTCGAGGTTATTAACGTTGAATGCTGGCACACCGTAGTTGTGCTCGGCAGCGTGGTCTAGTACTTGGCGCAGTGATACCAATGCCATAAAGAAGTCTCCTGTTGGTCAATCAAAAAATCAAAGTGGTGCAGCGCGCTCAGACAGCACAGCAAACGCAGGCAAGGTCTTGCCTTCGAGCACTTCGAGAAAAGCACCACCGCCCGTGGAGATGTAGCCCACCTCTTTCTCGATGCCGTACTTGGCAATGGCAGCCAAGGTGTCGCCACCGCCGGCGATGCTGAACGCGCTGGACTTGGCCACGGCATCGGCAATGGCTTTCGTGCCGCCCTCAAACGCTGCGAACTCAAACACGCCCACGGGGCCGTTCCACACGATCGTGCCAGCCTTCATCAACTGCGCGGCCAGTTGGTTGGAGGTCTCTGGGCCGATGTCCAGAATCAGGTCGTCGTCGGCCACGTCCGTGGCGCGCTTGACCGTAGCCACCGCGTCGGCAGCAAAGGTTTTGGCGGTCACCACATCGGTGGGAATCGGCACATCCGCACCGCGTGCCTTCATGGCCGCGATCACCGCTTTGGCCTCGCCCACCAAATCAGGCTCAGCTAAGCTCTTGCCGATCTTCATGCCTGCAGCCAGCATGAAGGTGTTGGCGATGCCGCCACCTACGATCAAACCGTCCACCTTCTTAGCCAAGCTCTGCAAGATGGTTAACTTAGTGCTCACCTTGGAGCCCGCCACGATGGCGATCAGTGGGCGCTTAGGACTAGCCAAAGCCTTGGAGATCGCATCCATCTCAGCGGCCAACAAAGGGCCAGCGCTGGCAATGGGCGCAAAGCGAGCGATGCCGTGGGTCGTGCCTTCGGCTCGATGGGCCGTACCAAACGCGTCGTTCACGTAGATGTCACACAACGCGGCCATTTGGCGCGACAGGGCTTCGTCGTTTTTCTTCTCACCTTGGTTGACGCGGCAGTTCTCCAGCAAAACCACTTGGCCGGGATGCACGTTCACACCGCCGACCCAGTTGGCCACCAGCGGGACCTCACGACCGAGCAACTCACCCAGACGTTTGGCCACGGGGGCCAGCGAATCCTCGGGCTTGAAATTACCCTCGGTGGGGCGACCCAAGTGGCTCGTGACCATCACCGCCGCGCCCGCGTCCAAAGCCATTTGGATGCAGGGCACGCTGGCGCGGATGCGCGTGTCTTCGGTGATCTCACCCGCCTCGTTCTGCGGTACGTTCAGGTCGGCGCGAATGAACACGCGTTTGCCGGCGGCAAAGCCGTTAGTGCAGACGTCAGAGAATCGTAAAAAGTGCATGGTGGCCTCCCAATCAGTGGCTACCGACGTGCTTGACAAAGCGCATCATGTTGCAGGTGTAGCCGTACTCGTTGTCGTACCAAGCCACGACCTTGACAAAGGTTTTGTCCAAAGCGATGCCCGCATCGGCGTCAAAAATGGAGGGCATGGAGCAACCACGGAAGTCGGTGGACACGACCTTGTCGGTGGTGTAACCCAACACGCCTTTGAGCGCGCCTTCGGAGGCGGCTTTCATGGATTGGCAAATGTCGTCGTAGCTGGCTTCCTTGTTCAGCTCGACTGTCAGGTCGACCACCGACACGTCGGAGGTGGGCACACGAAAGGCCATGCCAGTGAGCTTTTTGTTCAGCTCAGGCAACACCACGCCAACTGCCTTGGCCGCACCGGTGCTGGAGGGGATGATGTTTTCCAAAATACCGCGACCACCGCGCCAGTCTTTGCTAGAGGGACCATCCACGGTTTTTTGCGTGGCAGTGGCGGCGTGCACGGTGGTCATCAAACCGCGTTTGATGCCAAAATAATTGTTGAGCACTTTGGCCACGGGCGCCAAGCAGTTGGTGGTGCACGAAGCGGCTGACACAATGGCTTGGCCTGCGTAACTGGCATGGTTGACGCCGTACACAAACATCGGGGTGTCGTCTTTGGAGGGAGCCGACTGCACCACTTTTTTGGCACCCGCATTGATGTGCGCCTGGCAGGTATCGCCGGTCAAGAAAAAGCCCGTAGCTTCGACGACCACGTCCACACCCACGTCGCCCCACTTCAGGTTGTCGGGGTCGCGCTCGGAGGTCAAGCGGATCTTTTTGCCATTGACCACGAGGTCTTTGCCGTCCACGGCCACGGTTCCTTTGAAGCGGCCGTGCACCGAGTCAAACTCCAACATGTAAGCCAAGTAGTCTGGCTCGAGCAAATCGTTGATTGCAACAACTTCGATGTCTTTGAATTCGGCTTCTTGCGTGACGGCGCGAAACACCATGCGACCGATGCGGCCAAATCCGTTGATACCAATTTTTATTGTCATGATGCTTGCTCCAGTAAAGAAAGAATGGGTAAAAAGTCGGGAATCACTCGGTCAGGATGACAGGCCTGCACAGACTCACCCATGTTGTAGCCATACGGCAGCAACCAAACACGCACGCCGGCGTTTTGGGCTGTGGCCGCGTCGATGGAAGAGTCGCCGATGAAGATCGCCTCTTCGGCTTTCAAGCCAAACCGATCCAAGCAATGTTGAACACCGGCTGGGTTGGGTTTTTTGGTGGGCAAGGTGTCGCCACTGATGACGATGTCGAACGTGTCTTGCAGCGCATGCGCCTTCAACACGGTTTGTGTGAAGCGTCCCTCTTTGTTGGTCACCACCGCTAAGCGCACCCCTTGCTGCGCCAGTTCAGTCAATACCGAACGCACATGCGGATACAAATGACTGCGTGTGCCGCAACGTTGTTGGTAAAAGCCATTAAACACCGTGCTGGCATTGGACAAACCATCCCATGCATGAATGGCCTGTGTGCTGGTATGCATGGCATCGGCCAGCGCACTGACCAGTAAAGTGTGTGTGCCGTGACCAATCCAATCGTTGACTTGTTGCAACGTGACCGAACGCAGACCCAGATGGCTGAGCGTGTCATTCACCGCATCTGCAATCTCGGGGGCTGTTTCAATCAATGTCCCATCCAAGTCAAACATGACCAATTTCAAAGCAATTGTCATCGCGGCTGCTCAGTTGGTCGAAGGCACGACATGATCAGGAAAAGGTACGGCATGCTTGTGGCTGTCGCGGTGCACCAAACTCTTCACCGCGGCTTCAATGCGATCGGTGGTGATACCGAAATGTTTGTACAGGTCAGGCGCAGGCGCAGACTCACCAAACGTGGCAATGCCAATGACCATGCCTGTGCGTCCGACATATTTACGCCAAAAATCGGGATGAGCCGCCTCCACGGCCACCGTGGGCAAGTTCAGTGGCAACACCATGTGTTGGTAGGCCTCGGATTGACGATCAAACACATTGGTACACGGCATGGACACCACACGCGTAGGAATGCCTGCAGCCGCCAAATTGGCTTGTGCTTGCATCGCCAACATGGTTTCAGAGCCTGTACCGATGATGATGGCCTTAGCGCCGTCCATGTCACTCAAGATGTAGCCACCTTTGCGCACTTTGTCTGCATCGGCTGCGTTGTCCAGCAGACGAGGCAGGTTCTGACGTGAAAGTGCCAACAAAGAAGGTCCGTCATGACGCTCAACACCACACGCCCAAGCCACTGCGGTTTCAAGACCATCCGCAGGACGCCAGACATCCAACCCCGGAATCAAACGCAAGCTAGGCACATGCTCCACACTTTGATGTGTGGGACCGTCTTCACCGAGGCCAATTGAGTCATGGGTCATCACATGAATAACGCGCAGTTTCATCAACGCTGCCATGCGAATGGCGTTTCGGCTGTAATCGCTGAACGTTAGGAAAGTGCCTCCGTAGGGGATGTAGCCTCCATGCAAGGCCATACCGTTCATCACAGCAGCCATTCCAAATTCGCGCACACCATACGACAAGTGATTGCCCCATGTATCACGACCTGCGAGCGTGCAATTCTTGAAGTTGGTCAAGTTAGAGCCCGTCAAATCTGCACTGCCCCCAAAAAACTCTGGTACCAATGGCGCTAACACATCCAGCGCGTTCTGACTTGCTTTTCTTGTCGCCACAGCTTCTGGTTTAGTTGCAATATGCGACAGCACCTGCATGACTTGCTCGTCAAAATTCTCCAGCAGCTGTCCTTTCATACGGCGCTTGAACTCTGCTGCTTCAAGTGGGAAGCTTTGTTCATAGGCAGAAAATGTCGTAGCCCATTCTGATTGGCGCTGTACGCCCTTTGAACGTGCATCCCAGGCTTGGACCACATCGCTCGGAATTTCAAAGGGGGCATAGGGCCAGTTCAGCGCCTCGCGCGTCGCTGCAATTTCATCAGCACCCAATGCAGCGCCATGCACATCATGGGTACCCGCCTTGTTGGGGGAGCCTTGGCCAATGATTGTTTTGCAACATATCAGTGTTGGTTTTCCGTCTGCCTTCTTGGCCTGCGCCTTCGCAGCATGAATGGCTGAGTCAATCGCCTCTGCATCGTGACCGTTGATGTCGCGGATCACATTCCAACCATAGGCCTCAAAGCGTTTGGGCGTGTCATCCGCAAACCAGCCCTCGACATTACCATCAATCGAGATGCCGTTGTCATCATAAAAAGCAATGAGTTTGGACAAACGTAGCGTACCTGCTAATGAACAAACCTCGTGGCTGATGCCTTCCATCATGCAGCCATCACCTAAAAATACATAGGTGTTGTGGTCCACGATGTTGAAGACTTTGCCATCCTCTTCTTGGTTGAACTCTTCAGCCAACAGTTTCTCAGCTAACGCCATACCAACTGCATTGGCAATCCCCTGCCCCAAGGGGCCAGTCGTTGTTTCTACGCCTGGTGTGATACCTACCTCTGGGTGACCCGGGGTTTTGCTGTGCAGCTTTCTGAATTTTTTTAATTCATCCATCGGCAAGTCATAGCCTGTGAGATGTAACAGGGCATAAATCAACATCGAACCATGCCCGTTAGAAAGTACAAATCGATCACGATCTACCCAAGTTGGATCGATGGGGTTATGTCGGAGGTGACGACTCCATAAAACTTCGGCAATTTCGGCCATACCCATGGGAGCACCGGGATGCCCAGACTTAGCAGCCTCGACCGCATCGATGGCTAAAAAACGGATGGCATTGGCCATGCGCTGTGTCAATTGGCTTGCGTTGTTTGACATATTCACCTCCCTGCTTATGCTTGACCAAGCGCGCGTTTGCGTCGTTCCATCATTCGCCACACAAAAGGCGTGAAGATGAGTTGCATGGCAATTTCCATCTTGCCGCCAGGTACCACGATGGTGTTGGCACGGCTCATCCATGAGTTGTCAATCATGTTGAGTAAGTAGGGAAAGTCGATGCCTTTGGGATTCGCAAAACGGATGACCACAACACTTTCGTCTGCGCTGGGGATGTCTCGTGAGATGAACGGGTTGGAGGTATCGACCAAAGGCACACGCTGGAAGTTCACATGCGTGTGGGCAAACTGCGGCACGATGTAGTTCACATAGTCGGGCATGCGGCGCAGAATGGTGTCGGTCACCGCTTCGGTGCTGTAGCCGCGCTGATGCTTGTCGCGCCAGAGTTTTTGAATCCACTCTAAGTTGATGACAGGCACCACGCCCACGCGCAAGTCGGGGTGCTGCGCAATGTTGTGTTCGGGCGTGACCACTGCACCGTGAAGGCCTTCGTAAAACAGCATATCGGTGTCGTTGGGCAAGTCTTCCCATGGTGTGAAGGTGCCGGGCTCTTGCTTGTAGGGCTCAGCTTCTTCGGCGTTGTGCAAGTATTTGCGTGAACTACCTTGCCCTGTTTGGCCATACGTGCGAAACAAAGTCTCAATCTCGCCAAATAAATTGTTTTCTGCGCTAAAGTGGCTGAAGTGGCTGTTGCCAGCCTTCTCGGCCTCAGCCCCACGGGCTTTCATTTCTTTGCGGTCGTAGCGGTGAAAGCTATCGCCCTCGATGATGGCAGCCTTCACGCCCTCGCGGCGAAAAATATTGGAAAACGTGCGCGTGACGGTGCTGGTACCAGCGCCAGACGATCCAGTGATGGCAATGATGGGATGCTTTTCAGACATGCGGTGTCTCCAAGAAATGAAATTCTTGTAATGCAGTTGCGCTTAATCTCTGAACAAACTGCGCTCAGTGAATAGCGGTGTTTCAGACGATGCCTTGACGGGTTCTGCGTGGTAGCGCTCAATGCGCTCGACTTCGTTTTTGGAGCCGAATACCAAGCCAATGCGCTGATGCAATGACGTAGGTTGCACCTGCAGCATGGCCTCGCGACCTGTGCTGGCGCGCCCCCCTGCTTGCTCCATGATGAAACCGATGGGGTTGGCCTCGTACAGCAAGCGCAAACGCCCAGGTTTGCTGGCATCTTTGGTGTCACGGGGGTACATGAACACACCGCCCCGCATCAAAATGCGATGCGCTTCAGCCACCATCGAGGCAATCCAGCGCATGTTGAAGTCCTTGCCACGCGGGCCCGTTTTGCCCGCCAAACATTCGTCCACATAGCGCTTGACTGGCGGCTCCCAAAAGCGAGCGTTGGAAGCATTGATCGCAAACTCTTGCGTGTCTTCGGGCACTTTCAAATCGGGGTGCGTCAGCATGAACTCACCCATCACTGGGTCAAGTGTGAAACCATGCGAGCCGGTGCCCACCGACAGCACCAACATGGTGGTGGGGCCGTACAAAGCGTAGCCAGCAGCGACTTGTTCGGTGCCGGGCTGAAAAAAATCAGCCTCGCTCAGTGGCGCGCCATTGCGTGTGTGCTCAGGGGCACGCAAGATACTGAAAATGCTGCCCACAGACACATTGACATCGATGTTGGATGAACCATCCAAAGGGTCGAACACCAAAAGGTATTTGCCTTTGGGTTGACCGTCAGGAATGGGGTATGGCGCTTCCATTTCTTCGGAAGCCATGCCGGCCAAATGGCCGTTGCTCTCGTTCATGCGAATGAACAAGTCGTTACTCAAGACGTCTAATTTTTTTTGTGTTTCGCCTTGGACGTTGATACTGTGGCTGGCATCGTCTGCCGCATGGTTACCCAGCATGTCAGCCAATGCACCGTAAGCCACCGATTTGGCAATGGCTTTGCAAGCCATGGCGACATCCAAAATGAGCGCATTGAAATCGCCACTGGCGCTGGGAAATCGTCGGCGCTGCTCAATCAAGAACTGCGTCAGCGTGGGGGTGGTTCGAGGGGTGATGGTCATGAAGTCTCCAGTTTTTTTGTCATTGCCCAGCGTGCTTGAGCGCTTGCATCACGCCGCAGTAGCCACCGTCGGCATCAGGCGCACCAAACACGGCGCTGCCTGCCACGCACACATCGGCGCCAGCGGCCACGATCTCGGCAATGTTGTCGGTCTTCACGCCGCCATCGACTTCGAGCAAGATGGGTTGACCGCCCGCGGCCACATATGCGTCGATACGTGCGCGCGCTTGACGCAATTTGACCAATGTGGAAGGGATGAATTTCTGACCGCCAAAGCCGGGGTTCACGCTCATGAGCAAAATCACATCGACCTTGTCCATCACGTGGTCCAGCCATTCCAGCGGCGTGGCCGGGTTGAACACGAGGCCAGCTTGGCAGCCTTGATCGCGAATGAGTTGCAGGCTGCGGTCCACATGGCGGCTGGCCTCCGGGTGGAAGGTGATGATGTTGGCCCCCGCCTTGGCAAACAGCGGGATCAGGGCATCGACTGGTTCGACCATCAGGTGCACATCGATGGGGATCTGCACATGCGGGCGAATGGCTTCGCACACCAACGGACCGATGGTCAGATTGGGCACGTAATGGTTGTCCATCACGTCAAAGTGCACCCAGTCGGCGCCAGCAGTTTCAATGGCGCGCACCTCTTCGCCCAAACGGGCAAAGTCGGCCGACAGGATGGAGGGAGCAATGCGGGGTATGCGCGACATAAGGTGGCTCAAGCGTGTGCGTTAGAAGTGGCATGCCAAGCTTGCAGCTCAGCCAAGGTGATGTTTTGCAGGTTGGGCAAGATGCGCAACGCACCATCAAAGTTGTGATGGGCGGTGAAGTCGTTGGGAGTGATCAACGTGACCAGGCCTGCCGCTGTGGCGGCACGTAAACCATTCGATGAATCTTCAATGGCGATGCATGCCGATGCGGGCAAGTTCAAACGCTGCAAGGTTTGCAGGTAAACCGATGGGTCGGGCTTTTTGCGTGGTGCGGTTGACGCGTCCTCTATGACCGAAAAATACGAAGTCCAGTCTGGGCCCATGCATTGCTTAAGCAAATGGGTGATGTTGACGGGGGACGTGGTCGTGGCAATGGCCAAGTGCATACCTGCATCGATGGCACTGCGCATCAGGGGCAACACGCCCGGGCGCATGCGGACTTGGCCGCTTTGCACCGCTTGCTCATAAGCTGCTGTTTTGATCTCGTGCAAATGTGCAATGGTTTGGCTGATGCCCTCGTGGTCTACCTCTTTGGGCATATCACCACGCGATTGCCAATAAGCGCGAATGCGCTCTTTGCCGCCCGACACTTCCAGTAACTGGGTGTAAAGCGGCACGTCCCAATGCCAATCTAGGCCCGCCTCTGCAAATGCGTGGTTGAAAGCGGCAAGATGTGCCATTTCGGTGTCGGCCAATGTGCCATCCACATCAAAAATTAACGCTTTCAGCATCTTGTCTCCTGCCTGTTTGAGCTTGTGAGATGACTGTATGAGGCGCGTTGAATAAAGTAAATTTAGAGTTTTTTAGGCCTTAATTCAGTAATTCATTAACTACTAATAGATAAGCCGCTAAAAGGCTTCTTGCGACAGGTTAAAGCCGAAATAGCTCATGACCACGGTTCACTCTGGGCCAAACATGGCCATTGCCTCAAGGGTTGGACTCGAAATCCACAAACACCCGATTCATGTTGGCGCGGTGCAAATCTTCAAAGTTCTGCAAATGTTTGAACGCCGCTGGCGATGAAAATTTATCGAGCGTCTCGGTCAACGGCTCCATGTTGCGAGCAGCTTGCCCAACGTTGTCAATCAGATAACGGTAATAGTCGCCCGACTCCTTTTGCGCCTGAGCCATGTCCGTGACCCGACCATGCCCCGGCACCACATGACGAGGCGCAAGCGCATGCAGGCGTTCGAACGCCTGTGCGGCCTTGCGTACATTGGACGGTGGCAGTACGCCTAGCAAACGGTCGACATAGACCAAATCGCCGGTAAAGGTCACCGAGGCCTGCGGGACATGGATCAATGTATCCCCGGGGTAATGGGCACTGGTGTCTAGCCAGCGCAAGGTCGTGCCGCCCAAAGTGATGGTCACATCTGTGCCCGGATGCACCACGGTAGCTTGGCAAGGCTGAGTGCCCTTGAGTTGCTGGCCCACAAAGCGTGCCAGCCCTGTCATTTGTTGCTCGGCAACAGCCTGCTGCGTCTTGACCGTGGCGGCCAACGCATGCACCTCGGCCCCTTGCCGCGCAAAGAAATCGTTGCCCAGCCAGCGGTGATCTTGCGAGCCAGTATTGAGCACCCAACGAATCGGTTGCTGGGTCACGCGCTGCACCGCTTGTTGAAGCAACGCTGCGCCGTGCGCACTCGCCCCGCTGTCTATCAGAATGACGCCCTTGTCGGTGACGATGAATCCGTAATTGGCATTGAGCCCAGCATTGGCTTCGCTGCGTTGACCTAATGGGCCAACGATGGCGTAGACCGGCCCAACCACTTGCTGTGCTCGCGGCACAAACGGGGCTTCGGTCTGAGCAACGCATGTGAATGTGGCAAACAAGCAGCTCAACAGCAGTGCACGCCGTAAAGTGGATGGCATTGGGGTCTCTTTCAACAAGTTGGAACGTCGATTCTCGTGGACTCTGCGTCAACAGCTTAGCGCGTCAACCTCAAAAACAGCCCCGCCAGCGTTTGCGGCAATTGCTCGATGTGGTCCACCAGCGTGTAGTGCTCGCCAAACACGGTGCGCACGCTGGCTTCGTGGGCGGGATGCAGCTGGATGCACCAGACGAACACACCCTGAGCCTGCAGTTCGCGCACGACCTGGCGGGCGTCTTGCGCCAGATAGTCGGGGTCGCTCACGTCCACATCACTGGGCTCGCCGTCGGTGAGCACCAACAGCAACTTGCGTGAACTCTTGCGTTGCACCAGCGGGCGTACGCCGTGGCGCAGGGCCGCGCCCAAACGGGTGGACCAGGCCGGCGTGATGGCGGCCAGGCGCGCCTTGACATCGTGCCCCCAGTCTTCGCCAAAGCCTTTGAGGTGCATGTAGCGCACCTCTTGGCGGCTGTTGGAATGAAAGCCGCCAATCGCCAGCGCATCGCCCAGTTGTTGCAACGTCCAGCCCAGAATGGCGACGGCGGCCTGGCTCACTTGCAGCACGGTTTGTTCGCTGCCCTGTACGCGCTCGGACAGTGAGGCCGAGAGGTCCATGACGAGTTGCACACTCACCTCGCGCTGGTTGGTGCGCCAGTGTTGTTGCACGCGTTCGCTGGGGCTGTGGCCGCTGCGCAAGTCCATCAAGGCTTGTTGGGCCAGGTCCAGGTCGAGCTCGCTGCCCTGCTCCAGGCGGCGCAGGCGTTCGCGGCCTTGGGGCTTGAGGCGGTCGAGCACGCGCTGCAGTCGGCGCGTGAGTCCTCTGTGCCGCGCCAGCAGCTGGTCCACATCGCCTGCATGGCCTGCGGGGTGCAGGTATTCATAAACCTTGACCCAGTCGGGGCGCTCGCTTTGACTGTGGTGGTCCCATTCGGGGTACAGACGAGGGGGCAGGCTGTGCAGCTCGTGTGGCGCTTCGCTGTGCGGGCTGGCGTGGGTGTCTTCTTCGTCGCCGTCCTCAATGAAGCGCCAGAGGTGGCGGTTGTCGTCGCGCCAATCGAGCTGTGTGCCGTCAAAAAAAACACGGGCTTGCTGGTCGCTTTGGCGACGGGTACGGGCCACAAAGCGCAACGCGAGGCTGGCCATGGTTTGGGTGGCATGGCCAGTGGGCTCAGCATCAGGATCAAGCGATGCACCACCCACAGTCCCGTCTGCTAAAACGGCTTCAAATTCATCCACAAAACTTTTGAGCAGTGGGTCTTGCAGCACGAAGCGCGTATCCAGCACCGCGCGGGTGAACACGGCCAGTCGGTGGCGCAGGCAGGCAAATTGGGTTTCGTCACAGCCCCCCTCTTGCACGGGCGGCAGCAGCGCGAGCATGGGCTCGCGCAAGCCAGGCCAGCGTGCGAGCAGCAGGCGGTCGATGCGGGCGTCTTCGAAGGCTTCCACCGCCAGGCGTTGCGCGGGGCTCCAGTTGTCGGCCACACATTGGCCCGACCACGCATGGTGCCCTGCGGCGTGCAGCAACATGAGGCGATAGCGCGTGAGGGCGGCCACACCATTGAAAGGTTCAAGCACATCGGGCAAACCGAGGGCTGGGTGCTCGCTGTGTTTTTGCAGGCCGGGCGAGGTGCGTCCTGCGCCAGCGTCTTCGCTGGTTTGGGGCACCAGCGGCAAGTCCCAACCCCACAGCGCTTGCAAGCTCAGGCCCAGCGTGCGTTGCACGTCCACCAACAAGGTGCCGTGGCGCTGGCGTTGCATCATGCTGATACTGTCAGGGCTAGCGAGGCCAAAGTAGTCGGCCTGGTGTTGTGGGTGCTGGCTGTGCACGCGGGCGCCGTGCTCCACCCATCGGCGCAGGCCTGCGAGCGACAGCAGTTGCAGCAGTCGCGGCACTTGTTCGAGCAAAGGCACCAGCCCCGGACTGGGCAGGGTTTGCTGGCGGCCATGGATCGAGCCCGTGGTTTGCTGCATGAACTGCTGCACCAGCAGCAGGTATTGGCGCACGCTCTCGACGGACCCCAACCGACGTGTTGCTGTGGCCAGACTGCCGAGCAAGGGTGCAATGGCCGCACTGTTGGGTGACTTGTGCATGGCATGCACCAACGCCAGCACGGCATTGAGCAGCTCGTTGCCTTGGGCCTCTTCATCGCCGCGTGCGTTCATCAGCACCAGCACTTCGGGCCAGTGCATGAGCCAGGCTTGCACCGGCGCGGCGCCACGGCCCAGCTTGCACAGCTGACGGCCCGCGCCCCACAGGCCGTGCTGTTGCGCGGGTGTCAGCCGTTCCAAGATGGAGGGAATGGCCGCTTCAAACACCGCCTGCACGCCACTCAAGCGGCAGTCCAGCTCGCGCCAGGCGGCGAGCCACTGCGGATCGTCAAACTCAGGCGCGGTGACGGCGGGTTGTTGGCCGTACATGGTGTTGGCCCTTGCGTTTCAAACGCTCAGGCCGCTGCGACGGGCCAGAGTGCATCAATGGCGTGATCGAGGCTTTGGCGAATGTCGGCATCGTCGGTGATGGGTCGCACCAGCGCCATGCGACAAGCTGCGCGGGGCTCAACGCCCTGAGCCATGAGTTGCGCCGCATACACAAGCAAGCGGGTGGACACACCTTCCACCAAGCCGTGGCCCTTGAGGTTGCGGGCGGTCTGCGCCAGCTGCACCAAGGTAGTGGCACGATCCTGCGCAATGCCGGTTTCGCCTTGCAGGATAGCCACTTCTTGCGCGGCTTCAGGGTAGTCAAATTCAAAAGCCACAAAGCGTTGCTTGGTGGACGGTTTGAGGTCCCTCATCAAGCTCTGGTAGCCGGGGTTGTAAGAGATGACCAGCTGAAAGTCCGGGTGCGCCTGCACGGTTTCGGCCTTTTTGTCGATGGGCAGACTGCGGCGGTGGTCGGTCAGCGCGTGGATGACAACGGTGGTGTCGGCACGCGCTTCCACCACCTCGTCCAGATAACAAATGGCACCTTGGCGCGCCGCCTGGGTGAGCGGACCGTCCACCCAGCGGCTGCCTTGGGCGTCAAGCAAAAATCGCCCGACCAAATCGGAGGCTGTCATGTCTTCGTTGCAGGCCACCGTGATGAGCGCCTTGCCCAAGCGGTGCGCCATGTACTCGACAAAGCGCGACTTGCCGCAACCCGTGGGCCCCTTGACCATGACGGGCAAGCGGGCCGCGTAGGCCGCTTCGTACAAGGCGACTTCGTCACCTTGCGACAGGTACAGCGGTGCGTCAGAGCGGGCAGACATGAGACCTCCTTTTGGTGGTGCGGACAGGGGTGCTTACTTGTGCACGCCCAGCTTTTCGCGCCAGCCGGGGTAGATGGCATCTGCGTCCTTGGGGAAGGACTCAAAGGCGCGGGCGAACTCCTTGTGCTGCTTGGCGTACTCGATGGGGTCGGCACCCGACTTCCAGCACTCATACGACTGACGCAGCGAAATGGCACCGGCAGCTGGGCTGTCAATGTGACCATAAGAGCCGCCACCCGCGGTGTTGATGACGTTGCCATGGCCCAGGTTCTTGAAGAAGCCTGGCAAACGCAGCGCGTTCATGCCGCCGGAGATGATGGGCGTGGTGGGCTTCATGCCGTACCACTTCTGGAAGTAAACCGGTCCTTGGCACTCGTCACGCTCAATCATGTAGGCGATGATCTTGTCGTCGTTCTCACCTTCCATCTTGCCAAAGCCCATGGTCCCCACGTGGATGCCGGACGCACCTTGCAGGCGGCTCATCTTGGCCAACACAAAAGCGGTGTAACCGCGCTTGGAGCTAGGGCTCGTCACTGCGCCGTGACCAGCGCGGTGGTAGTGCAGGTATTGCGCGGCGTATTGACGGCGTGCGGTGGTGACCATGCCGGGGCCGCCCACATAGCCGTCCACCAGGAAGGCCACTTTGTCGGCATCGGGGCCGAAGGTTTCGAGGATGAAGTCGGCGCGGGCGCACATCTCAAAGTGGTCGTCGGCGGTGATGTTGGCTGAGAACAGCTTGGCCTGACCGGTTTCGTCCATGGCGCGCTTCATGGCGTCGTAGACCAGCGGGATGGTCTTCTTCAGCGGC
>JACCDQ010919533.1_pt1 | contig 15846 bp, 15 predicted proteins | sample 7446031 | NCBI WGS metagenome assembly JACCDQ01 (sample SAMN15323442, study PRJNA562643) | freshwater metagenome | isolation source: river surface water | place: USA:Blue River Watershed | collected 2017-08-17
CGTGATGATCAACATCGATTTCGACGCCGTGGGCAACTGGGCCGAGCGCCGCAACCTGCCCTATGCCGGCTACACCGATCTGGCCCAAAAACCGCAGGTCTACGAACTGATCAAGGACTGCGTGGAAAAAGTCAACGCCGACCTGAGCCGCGACGAACTGCTGGCCGGCAGCCAGGTGAGCCGTTTCCTGGTGCTGCACAAGGAACTGGATGCTGACGACGGAGAGCTGACCCGCACCAACAAAGTCCGCCGCGGCTTCATTGGCGACAAATACGGCGTGCTGGTCGAAGCCCTGTACGAAGGCCGGGCCGAGCAATTCATCGAAACACAAGTGAAATTTGAGGACGGCCGCACCGGCAAAGTCAGCGCCACGCTCAAGCTCATGGACGCAAAAACGTTCCCCGCCATGAAGCACGCGGCCTGAACGCCCCGCGCCACCCAAGGACCCTCACACCCATGGCCCACAAGAAAATCGGCGACGTCATTCTCGACGTGCAAAACATCAGTCTGCGTTTTGGCGGTGTCAAAGCGCTCACCGACATCTCGTTCAACGTCAAGGAACACGAGATCCGCTCCATCATCGGCCCCAATGGCGCCGGCAAAAGCTCGATGCTCAACTGCATCAATGGGGTGTACACGCCGCAGGAAGGCTCCATCACCTTCCGGGGGCAGACCTTCAAGCACATGAACAGCCGACAGGTGGCGGAGATGGGCATCGCCCGCACCTTCCAGAACCTGGCGCTGTTCAAGGGCATGAGCGTGATCGACAACATCATGACAGGGCGCAACCTTCGCATCAAAAGCAACCTGTTTTTGCAGGCGCTGCGCATTGGGCCGGCCCAACGCGAAGAAGAAGCGCACCGCGAAAAAGTCGAACAGATCATCGATTTTCTGGAAATACAGGCCTTCCGCAAAACCCCCGTGGGCCAACTGCCCTACGGCCTGCAAAAGCGTGTGGACCTGGGCCGCGCTTTGGCCATGGAACCGCAGGTGCTGTTGCTGGACGAACCCATGGCCGGCATGAACGTCGAGGAAAAGCAGGACATGTGCCGCTTCATTCTCGACGTGAACGACGAATTCGGCACCACCATCGTGCTGATCGAGCACGACATGGGCGTGGTGATGGACATTTCGGACCGCGTGGTGGTGTTGGACTACGGCAAAAAGATTGGCGACGGACCGCCCGATGAAGTGCGGGCCAACGAAGAAGTCATCAGCGCCTACCTCGGCACCAGCCATTGACGGAGACCAAAAAATGGGATTTTTCCTCGAAACCCTGTTCGGCGGCCTGATGGCAGGCATGCTGTATTCGTTGGTGGCGCTGGGCTTTGTGCTCATCTTCAAGGCCTCGGGCGTGTTCAACTTTGCGCAAGGTGCCATGGTGCTGTTTGCAGCGCTGGCCATGGCCCGTTTTTCCGAGTGGATTCCGCAATGGCTGGGGCTAGAAAGCAAGCTGGTGGGCAACCTGATTGCGTTCGTGCTGGCGGCCGTCTGCATGTTCATACTGGCCTGGCTGATTGAACGGCTGGTGCTGCGTCACCTGGTCAACCAAGAAGGCGTCACGCTGCTGATGGCCACCTTGGGCATCACCTATTTTCTGGACGGCCTGGGCCAGACCATTTTCGGCAGCGACATCTACCAGATCAACGTGGGCATGCCCAAGGAGCCCCTGTTCCTGCTTGAAAACGTGTTTGAAGGCGGCGTTCTGGTCAACCAGGAAGACATCATTGCCGCCCTGATCGCAGCCTGCCTGGTGGCGGTGCTGTCGCTGTTCTTCCAAAAGACCAGTACCGGTCGCGCGCTGCGCGCCGTGGCCGACGATCACCAAGCCGCCCAGTCCATCGGCATCCCCCTCAACCGCATCTGGGTGATCGTGTGGTGCGTGGCAGGCATCACCGCACTGGTGGCCGGCATGATCTGGGGTTCCAAACTCGGGGTGCAGTTTTCACTGACCACCGTGGCCCTGCGTGCCCTGCCCGTCATTATTTTGGGCGGGCTGACCTCGGTGCCCGGCGCCATCATCGGTGGGCTCATCATCGGCGTGGGCGAAAAATTGTCCGAGGTCTACATCGGCCCGCTGGTCGGCGGTGGCATCGAAATCTGGTTCGCCTACATGCTGGCGCTGGTGTTCCTGATGTTCCGCCCGCAAGGCCTGTTCGGCGAAAAAATCATCGACCGCGTGTGAAGGAATAAAACATGTTCTACAGAGAAAACGGGCAGTTCAAAACCTCCTACCGCGCCGATCAGCAAATCTTCCCCATCGCCCAAGACCGTTGGGCCATCGTGGCGATTCTGGCGTTTGCCGCGATAGGCGTTCCGCTGCTGGTGGACGAATACCTGTTCCGCGCCATCCTGATTCCGTTCTTGATCCTGGCGCTGGCGGCCATTGGCGTGAACATACTGGTGGGGTTTTGTGGCCAGATCTCGCTGGGTTCCGGCGCGTTCATGGCGGTGGGTGCCTACATGGCGTACAACACCTATGTGCGCATCGAAGGCATGCCCCTGATCGCAGCCCTGCTGGCTGGCGGCTTCTTTGCCACCTTGGTGGGCATGGTGTTTGGCATTCCCAGCCTGCGGGTCAAGGGCCTGTACCTCGCGGTGGCCACCCTGGCTGCCCAGTTTTTCTGTGACTGGGCCTTCAGCCGCATCAGTTGGTTCACCAACAACAGCACCTCGGGCTCGGTGGCCATTTCCGGCCTGGAAGTGCTGGGTTGGAAAATCGAAACACCCCTGCAAAAGTATCTCTTCTGCCTGGCGTTCGTCACCGTCTTCGCATTGCTGGCCAAGAACCTGGTGCGTTCGGCCATCGGTCGCGAATGGATGTCGATCCGCGACATGGACGTTGCAGCCGCGGTGATCGGCATCCGCCCCATGTACGCCAAACTCAGCGCCTTCGCCGTCAGCTCGTTCATTGTCGGCGTGGCCGGTGGCCTGTGGGGCTTTGTGCACCTGGGTTCGTGGGAACCTGCGGCCTTCTCGATCGACCGCTCGTTCCAACTGCTGTTCATGGTCATCATCGGTGGCATGGGCTCCATCATGGGCAGTTTCTTCGGGGCCGCCTTCATTGTGGTTCTGCCCATCTTCCTGAACCAATTCATGCCCTGGCTGGGTTCGCTCGTGGGCATGGAAATATCCACCGCTGCGGTGTCCCACACAGAGTTCATGATTTTCGGCGCCCTGATCGTGTGGTTCCTGATCGTGGAACCCCACGGACTGGCCAAACTGTGGAGCATAGGCAAGCAAAAGCTGCGCCTCTGGCCCTTCCCCCATTGATTTTCCCGTGCTAGTACTTATAGGAGACAAAAGAGATGAAACTGCGTAACTTCGTTCTGTCCGTGTCAACGGCTTGTGCAAGTCTGTCAGGCGCCCTCATCGCGCCTGCTGCCCTGGCGCAAGAAAAAGTTCAATTCTTCCCAGTGCTGTCAGGCCGCACCGGGCCGGTTGCCCCCAACGCGACCCCCTGGGCCAACGGGCACAACGACTACATGAAACTGGTCAACGAACGTGGCGGCATCAACGGCGTCAAGACGCTGGTCGAGGAATGCGAAACCGCTTACGCCACCGACCGAGGCGTGGAATGCTACGAACGTCTCAAGGGCAAACACGGTGGCGCCACGGTGTTCCAGCCGCTGTCCACCGGCATCACCTTCGCCCTGACCGAAAAAATCCCCACCGACAAAATCCCGATGATCACCTCCGGCTATGGCCGCAGTGACTCGGCCGATGGCGGCGTGTTCAAGTGGAACTTCCCGCTGATCGGCCACTATTGGGTGGCGGGCGACACCGTGCTTCAGCACATCGCCAAGACCCAGGGCGGCTGGGACAAGCTCAAAGGCAAGAAAATCGCTGTGGGGTACCACGACAGCCCCTTCGGCAAAGAACTGCTGCCGATCATGCAGGAACGCGCAGAAACCCATGGCTTCACGCTGCAGTTGCTCCCCATCCCCGCACCGGGTGTTGAGCAAAAGGCGATCTGGCTGCAGGTGCGCCAGCAAAGGCCCGATTTCGTCGTGCTTCAAACCTGGGGTGTGATGACCGCCACCGCCATCAAGGAAGCGGTTGCCACGGGCTATCCCCGTGAAAAAATGTTCGGCACTTGGTGGTCGGGCGCAGAACCGGACCTGAAAGATGTGGGCGCGGGCGCCAAGGGTTACAGCGCGGTGATGATGCAACACGGCGCCGAATTCGGGTCCCCCGTGGTCAAGGAAATTTTGGACAAGGTGCACGCCAAAGGCCAGGGCACGGGTCCGAAAGACGAAGTGGGCTCGGTGCTGTACATGCGCGGAGTGGTGGGTGCGATGCTGGCCGTCGAGGGCGTTCGTGCCGCCCAAGAGCGCTTTGGCAAAGGCAAGGTTGTGACCGGGGAACAAGCCCGTTGGGGTTACGAAAACCTGAACCTCACCCAGGCCAAACTCGATGCATTGGGCTTCAAAGGCGTGATGCGTCCGGTTTCCACCAGCTGCGCAGATCACATGGGATCGGCTTGGACCCGTGTGCACACCTGGGACGGTGCCAAGTTCACCTGGGCATCCGACTGGTTGCAGGCCGACGAGCAGATCATTCGCCCCTTGGTGAAAGCCTCTGCCGACAAATACGCTGCCGACAAAAAACTGACCCGCCGCGACGCCAAGGACTGCCAGTCCTGATGTCCTGACTTGAAAGGGGGTGGCTCGCGAGAGCCACCACACCCCAGTGCCTGCCCCCAGGTGCTGCGGTGTGGCGCACCCCAACCGCATTCACACACGCAAGGTTTCACCCATGAGCACTGCATCCACCGTTCTCAACGTCAACGGCATCGAGGTCATCTACAACCACGTCATCTTGGTGCTCAAGGGCGTGTCCCTCACGGTTTCCGAAGGACAGATCGCCGCCATCCTGGGTGGCAATGGCGCCGGGAAGACCACGACCCTGCGCGCCATTTCCAACTTGCTCAAAGGCGAACGCGGCGAAGTCACCAAAGGCAGCATTGAACTGCGTGGCGACCGGATTGAAAACCTCTCACCGGCCGAACTGGTCAAACGCGGGGTGGTGCAGGTGATGGAGGGACGCCACTGCTTCGCCCACCTCACCATCGAAGAAAACCTGCTCACCGGGGCCTACACCCGGCACAGCAAAGCCGAAATCGACGCCAACCTGGAGAAGGTCTACAACTACTTCCCACGCCTGAAAACCCGTCGCACCTCGCAAGCGGCCTACACCTCGGGCGGTGAACAGCAGATGTGCGCCATTGGTCGCGCCCTCATGACCAACCCCAGCGTGGTGCTGCTCGACGAGCCTTCCATGGGGCTGGCACCGCAGATCGTCGAGGAGGTGTTCGAAATCGTCAAGGACCTGAACCAGAAAGAAAAAGTCACTTTCCTGATCGCCGAACAGAACACCAACATGGCGCTCAAGTACGCCGACTACGGCTACATCATGGAAAGCGGTCGCATCGTGATGGATGGTGCCGCCAACGACCTGCGCAACAACGAAGACGTGAAAGAGTTTTACCTGGGCATGGGCGGCGGTGAACGCAAGAGCTTCAAAGACGTGAAAAGCTACAAACGCCGCAAGCGCTGGCTGGCTTGATCCGCCGCCCTCCGCTCGTCCATCCCAGCTCGTCCGGCCCCTTTGCCACACACAGCCGCCCCCATCGTATGAACGCCCACCACTTCGACGCTTTGGAAACCCGCGCCCCGGCCGACCGCGAAGCGGCGCTGATGGCGGCCCTGCCCCACGCTGTCGCACACGCCCAACAACGCAGTGCGGCCTACGGCTCGTTGCTGCAAGGCATCGACCCCGCCACCATCAACACGCGTGCCACCTTGGCGCGGCTGCCCGTGGTGCGCAAATCCGAACTGCTGGAGCGGCAACAAGCCTCGCGTGCGGCCGGCGGCGATCCCTTCGGGGGATTCGCCACCATCGGCTGGCGCGGCCTGGTACGCAACAGCGGGGCCAAACGGGTGTACCAGTCGCCCGGCCCCATTTACGAACCCGAAGGCCATGCCCCCAACTATTGGCGGGTGGCCCGTGCCATGGCAGCAGCCGGTTTCCTGGCCCAGGACCTGGTGCACAACTGCTTCAGCTACCACCTCACACCCGGCGCCTGGATGATGGAAAGCGGTGCCCAGGCCCTGGGCTGCGCCGTGGTCCCTGGCGGCGTGGGCAACACCGAACAACAACTCCAGGCCATCGCCGACCTCGGGCCCGTGGCCTACTCCGGCACGCCCAGTTTCCTCAAAATTCTGGTTGAAAAAGCCGCAGAAACCGGCCAACCGTTCTCCATCCACAAAGCCCTGGTATCGGGTGAAGCCTTCCCCCCTTCGCTGCGCGACTGGTTAAGCGAACGCGGCATAGCGGGTTACCAGTGCTACGCAACCGCCGATGCGGGCCTCATTGCCTACGAAACCACCGCCCGCGAAGGCTTGGTGCTGGACGAAGGCATTCTGCTGGAAATCGTGCGCCCCGGCACCGGCGACCCCGTCCCTGACGGTGAAGTGGGGGAAGTGGTGGTCACCGTGCTCAACCCAGACTACCCATTGGTGCGTTTTGGCACCGGTGATTTGTCGGCCATCCTGCCGGGCGCCTGCCCCACCGGTCGAACCAACACCCGCATCAAAGGCTGGCTGGGCCGAGCCGACCAAACCACCAAAGTGCGTGGCATGTTCGTTCATCCTTCGCAGGTCGCAGAAATTGCACGCCGCCACCCCGAAGTCACCAAAGCGCGTTTGGTGGTCAGCGGCGAAATGGCCAACGACCAAATGACCTTGAAAGTGGAAACGGCGCCCGCCTCCGATGGAAACGCCTTGCGCCCCAACCTGGCCCTTACAGTGCGCGAAGTCACCAAACTGCGCGCCGACATCGAGTTGATGCCAACGGGTCAGCTGCCCAACGACGGCAAGGTGATTGAAGACGCACGCAGCTACAAATAAAGCCAACGGTCCGCCGTCGAACATCTGGGACCATCGAAGTAAGTGGTTTCCGTAATCGACAGATTCGGTTCAACACCTATGATGAACTTTTAACCTCCGAAAGGGCGAGACATGAAGACATCGTTGGGACTGGTTCTGGTGGCCACAGCCTTGGCATCCTCTATTGCGCACGCATACCCCACCAAAAACATCACTGTCGTGGTGCCCTTCGCGGCCGGTGGCCCCACCGACCGGGTGGCCCGAGACTTGGCTGAAGCCCTGCGCAAACCCCTGGGCGGCGCCACCGTGGTGGTCGAAAACGCCGCCGGTGCGGGCGGCACCATCGGCGCCACCAAAGTGGCCCGCGCGACACCCGACGGCCACACACTGCTGGTCTGGCACATCGGCATGGCCGCCACCACCAGCCTGTACCGCAAGCAGTCCTTCAAGCCGCTGGAAGACTTCGAGTACCTGGGCATGATCAACGAAGTGCCCATGACCCTGATCGGCAAGCCCCAGCTGCCCGCCAACACCTACCGCGATTTTGAGAACTACATCCGTGCCAACAGCGGCAAACTCAACCTGGCCCACGCCGGCCTGGGCTCCGCGTCGCACCTGTGTGGCCTGATGTGGCAACACGCGGTCAAGCTCAACAACGCCATGACCACCATCCCCTTCGGTGGCACGGCCCCCGCCATGACCGCCCTGATCGGCGGCCAGGTGGACGTGATGTGTGACCAAACCACCAACACCACCGCCCAGATCGAAGGCGGTCGCGTCAAGGCATTCGCCGTCACCACCCCCAAAACCCTGAGCAACCACAAACTGCTCAAAGACTACCCTTCGCTGCAGGAAATGGGCCTCAAAGGCTTTGACCTGACCATTTGGCACGGCCTCTACGCGCCGAAAGGCACACCGGCCGACGTGCTCAAGAAAGTCAACGATGCGCTCAAGGTCGCCCTCAAAGACCCCGAGTTCATCAAAAAGCAGGAAGGTTTGGGTGCCTTGGTGATCACTGACAAACGGATGGAGCCCGCGGCCCACAAGGCGTACGTGGCCGACCAGATCAACAAACTCAAAACCGTGATCGACGCCGCCGGTCAGTTCGCCGACTGATCAAACGCCCCACACCACATCGGTGTTCTCACGCATGCTGTGGTTCAGCAGTTCCAGGAACGGAGCCACACGCATGCGCAGGGTGATTGGGTCTGTAACCGGAGGGGGGTTGGGTTCAACCAAATCGCCCCCCTCCATTTCGGCGTCCAGGGCCGCGTGGGCCCGCCGCCTTTGTTCTCGGGCCAACTCGTCGGCCACCACCGCTGCGCGCAGCAGATCTGCCGCCCGGGGCATGTCCTGAACCTGCAAAATACCCGGCTGCGACGGGTCTTTGCCCAACAGTTCCAGCACCCGCTTGCCCACCGGCTCCAGCATCAACACATCGGCAGCGGCCTTGGATTTGAATCGATAAAGCATAAACCCCCAGTGCGGTTGCGAGCCTCACATGCGCGACTGGCGAAACGCCATCACTGCCTGGTTGCGCAAGGTTTTGAGCAAGGCCAGTTCTTTTTCCTGCAATTCGATGGTTTCGCCCGCAGGCTTGTCGGCATAAATCAGGGCGAACGTCTGCCCTTTCAACTGCATGGGCAACAGCAGAAAAGCGGGCGCAGCCACGTGTTCGCGGTACCACATGGGCAAACGGCTGGCCACGTTGTGCGCTGTGGCATCGCGGATCAGGGTGTCCGCGCCCTTGACGCACAAGGCACTGATCAAATCGTCCGCGCCCTTCAAAGGCACGCGCATCGCCCGGGCGGCCAGAGTTGCCCCATGGCCCAGCCCAAAGCGCCCCGTCAAGCAGTCGTTGCTGGGGTCTCGCAGTGCAAACAACACCCGCTGAAACCCCAGGCCGCGGTACATCGCCTCCAGAATCATGCGCATGACATCGTTCAGGGCAAAGGTATCGACCATGGCATTGGTCACGTCCTGGATACCGTTGGCCAAAACATCCAAGGACTGCCCGTTGACCGCAGCTGCGGCCCCGGACACGTCGGGGTGGGCCGACACAGCTGCCCCCGATGGGTTGGGCGCGTGTGCAGCTTGCGCTGCCTGGTGGGCCGCCAAGGTGCCGGTGTTCAAGGCAAACCGGCTCAAGGTGTCCACTTCGGTGGTGGGTTGGTGCCGGTCGATCAAACGGGCCGTTTGTGAATGCACCGGCACATTCAAACCCAATGCATCGGCCACCTTGGCCAATTTTTCACGCCCTCCACGGGCCAATTCTTCCACCTCGGCAGCGGGCAATCCCAGCGTGTGGCCATAGGTTTGCGACACTTCGCGAAGTTTGGCGTGCAAATCCTTCTCTGGGGTGTGTAAAAAGGCATCGGCCAAGTCGTTGGCCGCCAACGTCACCCAACGGCCATGTTCTGTCGGGTCGTGGGGGGCCTTGCCCGGTGGCTTGCCCGCAGGTCGCTGCATCAGCCGCAGCATCGAGGCGGGCAAACCCCACACCTTGCCCACGCCTTGCCCCAGGGCGTCGTAGTCCAGACCCAACACCTGTCGCGCAGCCTGTTGCTCCGGCTTGCCCGATGCCACCGCCAAACGCACCTGCTGCGCTTCCTCGGGGAAGTAAAACTCCGCCAGCATGCGCCCCAGGTTCTGAAACAGGGCACCGATGAAGGCCTCCTCTTTGGTGCGGCGGTCCACGTTCAGATCGGTGGCCAAGGTACCAGCCAGCATGCCCCGCAAAAACTCGCTGACCAGCTGCTGCGCGTGGGCCTTGTTCTGCATGTGCTCCAGCAACATCAAACTCATGGCCAGATCGCGGATGCCCCCAAAGCCAATCAGATTGACCGCGCGCGACACGGTGCTGATACCGTCCTGTGCCACATGCGCATATTGCGCAGAATTCACCAGACGCAACAACTTGTTGGTCAACGCAACGTCTTTCAAGATCTCGTTGGTCAGACGGTGCAGGCTTTCATTTTCGGAGCTGGCCAGGTGCTGTACCCGCACAATTTGCTCTGACATGGCCGGAAAGTCCGACTTGTGGCGCATGCGCCGCAAGAGGAATTCGAGCGTGGCATCGCCACCTGCACCCAGACCCGACGTTTTTCCTTCCAACACCGGTGGGTTGTCGTCGATGGTATTTCCTTGTCGGCGCAGCCAATCGGCCAGCGCCTGCCGCATGGCCGCTGCGCTGTCATAACGCAAGGCCGCATCCCGCGCCAAGGCACGCATCAGCACAGCCCGCAAAGGTTCGTCCAGGCGGGTCTGCGCCCCTGCCGGCAACACCACGTCTTGCTGCAGCACCGCGCGGTTGGCATTCAGGCGGTCGTCGGCCGAATACACCGGCTCGCCCAATACCATTTCGGCCAACACCAACCCCGCCGCAAACACGTCGTCCAAGGCCTGGGGCGGCATGCCTTGCAACGCCTGGGGCGACATGTACCCCGGCGTGCCCTGTACCCGCCCGTTCGAAACACCTTTGTCCGGCGCGCTGCTGCGAGTGGCAATGCCAAAATCACTGACCTTGGGTTGGCCCTGCGGGTCCAGCAAAATGTTGGCGGGTTTCAGGTCACGGTGCACCAAACCCACTTTGTGCGCGGCCTCCAGCGCCTCCAGCACCCCCAGCATGCAGCGCACGGCCGCCACCACCGGCATGGGGCCGTTGCTGGCCAGATACCGGGCCAAAGTGTCGCCGGGCACATACTCCATCACCAACCCGGGACGCCCATCAAACCATTCGGCTTGGTACAAGGTCACCACATGCGGATGGGACAACTGGCTCAAATGGCGGGCCTCAAGCAACCACTGGTCTTGCTGCTCCTGCGTCAAGTGCCCGTTCTGCAAGTGCAGCAACTTGATGGCCACTTCGCGTTGCAAACGCTCGTCACGTGCCAGCACCACCGACGCTTGTGCGCCCGTGCCCAGCGTGCGAAGCACTTTGAACCGGCCCAGCAACATCATGCCCACCGGCAGGGCACTCGCGGCACCTGCTGGTGGCGTTCTTTTTGTCACAGTAGAGGGCGCTGTCGGTCCGGCCATGAAAACCCATTCGCTCAGGCACAGGGCCCGGTATGTCAACCCTTGTCTGGGGAAATTACAGTGTCTTCCAGACGGCCCGCGATTTGCCCCACCGCCAGCGCCGCCGCCGAACCAGGCGTGTGTGTCAGCAGCAGCTGGCGCCGCATCACGGCGTCCTTCACCGATTGATCTGCTGGAATATCGCCCATGTGGATCAGCCGCACGGTGGGAGCAGGCACACCGTCAGGACCGGCCGCTTTGGCCGCCGCCTGCCCCAAAAACCGGTTCAACACCTGCTGCAGCTGGGCCGTGATGTTTTTGCCATCCCCCGGGCGAACCGATTGGTTCACCACCAACCGGATTTGCTGACGCTGTTGCTGTGCCGCCAACACCTTGATCGTGGCATAGGCATCGGTCAACGAGGTGGGTTCGGGGGTGGCCACCAGCACCACCTCGCTGGCCAGCGACACCGCAAACAAGACCACATCCGAAATACCAGCCCCCGTGTCCAGCAACACCACATCAAAACGGGGCACGATATCGCGCATCAACTTCAGGAAATCTTCCCGAACCTCGGGCGTCAGACGCGAATATTCGACCATCCCCGAGCCAGCCAGAATCACAGAAAAGCCCCCCGGGGCTTTCAGAATCGCGTCGTCCAGGGTGGACTTGCCCGTGAACACGTCGTGCAGGGTGATCTTGGGGTATAGGTTGAGCACCACATCCAGATTGGCCAGTCCCAAATCGGCATCCAACACCAGCACCTTCAAGCCGCGACGGGTCAAAGCTGCCGCCAGGTTGGCCGACACAAAGGTCTTGCCCACCCCCCCTTTGCCGCTGGTGATGGCAACGACCTTCCCTTTGGCAGGCGCCAAAACCGGGCCGCTCTTCGCGGTCGTCGTTGCAGGTTTGGAATCACTCATAACAGGTCAGTTCTCTCACCGGGACTCCGGCGCCGTGGGCTCGTCAATCATAAAGCCCCCTTCGGGGAACAATTCAAACAACAGACCCTTTTCTTCGGCGCTTACCAGGCTTTGGGGTTGCTGCTCCAGACACACGCGGTTGCGCCCACCGTTCTTGGCCAGGTACAGCTGCGCATCGGCACGCCCGATCCAGGCATCCGACACGGATTTGATCCACTGCGGGGCAAACGCTCCGCCGCAACTCACGGTCACCTGCAGCAATTGCCCCGAAGATGGCACCGACACCTTGAGCGCCGCCACATGGGCCCGTATCCGTTCGGCCACCGTATCGGCAAACGTGTGGTGGCAGCTCGGGAACACAATCGCAAACTCTTCGCCACCAATGCGCGCCACGGTGTCCATCGGACGGACGCACTCGGTCAGAGCCAACGCAATCGCGCGTATCACCGCGTCGCCGGCCAGATGACCAAAGCCATCGTTGATGCGTTTGAAATGGTCAATATCCACCATCAAGAGGAGCGCAGAATCCGACGAACGAGCCACCCGATCCAGCTCTTGCGCCAGCACCACCATGAAGTGTCGGCGGTTCACCAAACCCGTCAGCGGGTCGCGAGACGACAACTCACACAAGGCATCCAGCAGCTGCTGGATGTATGTGGCCTCGTCGTCATTGACATCCGCATCAGGAACGCGGCAACCGGCCTGGTTCAGCAGCGCCGTCACCTTCTCCAGTTGCAGTTCGCGAATGTTCACACAGCCAGGATTTAAAAGCAGTTTTGTCAGTCTAACACTGTTGCCCCTCGCAACAGCAGGGAGTTCCGCGGTTTTTGGCAACCTCAACCGTTGGCAGGCAGGTGGGCTACAATCGGCGACCTAGCTGCCTGTGGTGAAACGGATATCATGCAACCCTCCGAAGGTTGCGTTCCAGGTTCGATTCCTGGCGGGCAGGCCACCCGATCGCGTAAGGTAACGTACATGCGGCCCGCTATAATGCTGGGCTGGCCCCAACAGCCATTTGGCAAAAACGCATTCACCGCAATCCCCCTGAGGACACCATGAGCGATCAAGCCCACGAGCACCACACCGGCCCCATCAAAACCCCGTCTCAGCTGTTGTGGACGTCGTTTTTTGCCTTCGTTCTGCCAGTGTTCATCATCATTGCGTTGGTGTTTTACGTCACCCGGGCCGAAAAACCCGCTGCCGGTGCCGTCAACGTCGAACTGGCCACGGCTCAACGCATCCAGCGCGTTGGTACCGTGGAACTGCGCGATGCCAACCGCCCGCTCAAAGCTGGCGCAGATGTTTTCACAGCCCAGTGCGCGGCCTGCCACGCAACAGGTGCTGCAGGCGCCCCCAAACTGGGGGATGCAGGCGCTTGGGGCCCTCGTCTGAAAACTGGGTTTGATGCCTTGGTAACCTCCGCTTTGAAGGGCAAAGGGGCCATGGGTGCCCAGGGTGGTGGCGAATTCAACGACACCGAAATTGCACGTGCAGTGGCACACATGGCCAATGCTGCCGGCGGCAAATTCCCTGAACCTGCTGCACCCGCCGCCAAAGCCGAATAAGCACCTTCAGCCGTTCGCAATGGCCAGGCCACCGCATCATTGCGGTGGCTTTTGTTTTTCTGGGCTGGGCACAAAGCCAAATCTGTCTGGCAATTCGGAGGCGCTCACCTCCCCCAGGCGCCAGTTCTGCAACTCGATCTGGTGGGCCGCATGTTCCATGTCCAAAGTATGGACCAGGCCCAAACCCACGTCGGTATGCACATACAAACGCCCCAGGTCATCCACCCAGGCATCTCGCCCCTCCACCGGCTTTCCGGTGTGGGTGCTCAGGCGCCCATCGGTCGCCACCCGCAACACCCATGGGCAGGCTTCCAACTCCACGAACACCCGCTGCGGACCGTTCTGAAAATACCATTGGCCTTGGGCATCGCACAGGTAATTGCGCCCAATGAACGCCACCAATTTGTCATGCAGCAACAACGAGCCTTTTGCCACGGAGTTGGGCACGTTCTGCCCCACGGCTGCGAATGGGCCTGCGGCTTGGGCTTGGGCGTCGCGCATCCACCACCGCCCCCGGGTGTCCAAGCCCAACCAACCATAACAGGCGGGCACACCGGGCCACTTGCGCATGGCTGCCTGCACAAGTTCATCCATCGGACACCCCAGCAGCATGGGCCAGCCACTGCACCACGGCCTGTGGCAAGCCCCAGACTTGGCCCGGCACGCCACAACAACCTGCCAACGGTGCGGCAAAGCCGACATGACCGCCCGTCGGAGGTTGCCACAACGTCACCCAGGGACCGACCTCGCGGGCACGGGGCAAGCTGTGGGCGGGCACAAACGGGTCGTTCATGGCATTCAACACCAAAGCAGGCACCGCCACACCAGGCAACACGGGCTTGGCCGAGGCCCGACGCCAATAATCCAACGTGCCTTGGAACCCATGCAGTGGAGCGGTGAACACATCGTCAAATTCGAACAGTGTGGTCGCCCGCGTGGCGGCCGTCAAGTCAAACAGGCCCGGGTACTGCCGCCATTTGTCTTGGGCTTTGCGCACCATGGTGCGCAAGAACATGCGCGCGTACACCCAGCGGTTGAAACCATGGTCAATCGCGGCCCCCGCCGCGGCCAAATCCAGAGGGGCGGAAATGGCACACAGCGCAGCCACATTCGCCCTCGCCCGGGAGCCCCATTCACCCGCCCATCGCATCAAGGCATTGCCCCCAAGCGACACCCCCACCGCCACCACCGGTCGCCCACCGGCTTGCTGCTTGAAAGCGCGCAGTATCCAATCCACCTCGCTGTGGTCTCCCGAGTGGTAGGCCCGCGGCGCTCTGTTCAGTTCACCGGAGCATCCCCGAAAATGGGGAACAGCAAAATCCCAACCCCTCTGTCGGGCCACCGCAGCAAAAGCCTGCGCGTAGTGACTGCCTGACGACCCTTCGAGACCGTGGAACAAGACCAACAGCGGCACAGACGGCCCCGGGATCGATGCCCCAATCAAGCGGTCCACATCGATGAAGTCACCGTCAGGCGTGGTCCAACGCTCTCTTTGGTACTGGGGAACCACGCCCTCAAACCGGCGCGCGTACAACGCTGGCCAGATCGTTTGTGCATTGCCCCCGGGCAACCACCAGGGACAGGCCTGCAAGGGCGACACGGTCAGGCCTGGGGCAATGGCCACAGATGGCTCACGCTTCATGAGCCACCCACGCAACAAAAAACCGCCCGAGGGCGGTTTTCTGCTGGACATGCCACATGCTGCAACAGGTCACTTCTTGTCACGGAACTTGCGCAGTGCCGCAATCTGAGCAGCCATGATGGCCAACTCGGATTGGGCCTTGGCCAGGTCCACGTCGCTCTTGGCGTTTTTCAAGGCCTCCTCAGCGGCTTTGCGGGCCTCGTTGGCTTTGGCTTCGTCCAGATCGTGGCCACGGATCGCAGTGTCACTCAACACCGTGATCGCCTTGGGTTGCACTTCGAGAATGCCACCCGCCACAAAAACAAACTCTTCACCGCCATCGGCCTTCTCAATGCGCCCCGCCCCCGGCTTGATACGGGTGATCAAAGGCACGTGACCGGGCAGGATACCCAGCTCGCCCGCCTCACCCGGCAACGCCACAAACTTGGCCTGGCCACTGAAGATGGACTCTTCCGCGCTCACCACCTCGACTTGTATCGTGCTCATGTCTTTTCCTTGTTAAAAGTGGACTGAAAAGCCTGCGCTCGGGGCAGTCACCTGCCCCGGCACCTGGCTTCACGCCAGCTTCTTGGCCTTTTCGAAGGCTTCGTCGATGGTACCCACCATGTAGAACGCCTGCTCGGGCAGGTGATCACATTCACCGCTGGTGATCATCTTGAAACCACGGATGGTTTCAGACAAGGGCACGTACTTGCCGGGCGAACCGGTGAACACTTCGGCCACGTGGAAAGGCTGCGACAGGAAACGCTGGATCTTGCGGGCGCGGGCCACGGCCAGCTTGTCTTCCGGTGCCAGTTCGTCCATGCCCA
>JACCDQ010972726.1_pt1 | contig 15845 bp, 14 predicted proteins | sample 7446031 | NCBI WGS metagenome assembly JACCDQ01 (sample SAMN15323442, study PRJNA562643) | freshwater metagenome | isolation source: river surface water | place: USA:Blue River Watershed | collected 2017-08-17
CCAAGGCTTTGACGACGCCCAGAATCTGGTTGTCGGCTTTGCCTTGAGGCAAGGCCAGCGGCAAGCTCAGGTCCAGCGCTTGCGTCTGGAAAAAAAGTTGCCCCAAAGCATCGGTGTAACCCGTTGTGTTCAAGGGCGAGCCTTTGCCCAAGTCTGCGCCTTGGGCCGACGCGAGGGCGTCCAGCGAGCGGCTGGCCTGGCGCGCATTGCGGGCCACTTCGGTCATGCCTTTTTTGTGACCGTCCAGCTCTTCCAGCACGATCATGGGCAAGAAGACATCATGTTCTTCAAACCGGAACAGACTCATCGGGTCATGCATCAGTACATTGGTGTCCAGCACAAACAGCTTCGTTGGACCTGTATGGCGTTTGCTGCGCGTCGGTTTGGTTTTTTCGCGCCCGCTGTCACGGGACTCGGGGGCGGCAGCTTGTGGCGCTGCGGCCAATGGGGCGGTGTCACGAACAGCGGCGGTCTTGCTCGGCTTGCCTGTGCGTTTGGCGGATGGCACGGGCTTGTTCGTCGCCTCTGGTGCTGCGCTTTCATGGTCATCGGGCTGGGTGTCGAAAGCCTTGTGGGTCAGACGGCTGGCGCGTTGGGTGGGAGCGGGTGGCAGTGGCATGGACGAAAGCCTCTTGAAAAAGTGAAACGGATGCCGTTAAAAAAGAAAAAGCCGCCTGGAGGCCAAGGCGGCTTTTACGTGGTGTGTGGGGCTGATTTTCACCGGCATGAATTCATTATGCACGAGCCCTGTGACAACTCTCGAGAAATGATTTTAAAAAATCACTTGGCCTTTTTCAGGTCTTTGACGGCCTTGAGGACTTCCTCCACATGGCCAGGAACCTTCAGACCACGCCATTCTTGCTTGAGGGTGCCATCTTCGCCGATCAGGAAGGTACTCCGCTCAATGCCTTTGACTTTCTTGCCATACATGATCTTGTTTTTGACCACGCCAAACATGTGGCACATTTTTTCTTCGGTGTCGGCGATCAGTTCGAAGGGCAGTTCCAGTTTGGTCTTGAAATCGTCGTGAGACTTCATGTTGTCGCGCGAAACGCCAAAGACGGCTGCGCCTGCTTTGACGAAATCCTTGTATTTGTCGCGAAACTGCATGGCCTCTGTCGTGCAGCCAGGGGTGTTGTCCTTGGGGTAGAAGTACAGCACAACGGTTTGGCCGAGATGGGAGACGTTCGAAACTTTCAGACCGCCTGTGGCGTTCGATTCAAATTCGGGGAGGGGCTTGTTCAGAACGATCGCCATAAAACTTTGATCTCGCTTGACTGGTTGAGCGTTTGCCACCATCGGTTGGCGTCAGCTTCGCTAAAGGCCATGAGCCTTGACAACCTTCTATTTTACTCTGAAAGCACTGCGTTCGGATACCAAGATTCCATGACCGGATGGGAATCCGAAAATGCATCCTTTAAGGTTCTATCAACAGCGCGGCAAGGACTTTGCGGCCTTCGCTGGCGAGGATGTTGTAGGTCCTGCAGGCAGCGGCTGTGTCCATCGATTCCAAGCCGATGCCTTTGGCAATCAAGGGCGCCATCAAAGAAGCGGGGGGGAATTGCAAGCGTTTGCCACAGCCCAGAATGACCAGCTCGACGCCGTCTTTGGCCAGGGACTCAAAGGACTGCACATCAAGCTGAGCAAATTTGTGGGGCGCCCATGTCCATGAGGGCAAACCTTCCAGGCTGCTGACCACCACGGACTGCGTGTGCTTGAGTCCATTGACTTCGATCCAGTCCGGTCCATAGGCATTGATGGTGGGGGCATTGGATTTGTCGGGTTGAAGTTTCATGGGGTGGATCCGATGCGCGCCTTGTGGCTTGAGGACAAGAGGCCGAAACAGGCCTGAAATTGTGGTCAAATTATAGGTTTTCCCTCACCGCAACTGCCTTTGGAGGCACTTTGAAGCCTATTCAGAAATCCGCCAAGCTCGCCAACGTCTGTTATGACATCCGCGGCCCCATCATGGACCGTGCCCGTCAGATGGAAGAAGACGGGCACAAGATCATCAAATTGAACATCGGGAACCTGGCGGTTTTTGGTTTTGACGCGCCCGAAGAAATTCAGCAAGACATGATCCGCAACCTGCCCAATTCGGCAGGCTACTCCGACAGCAAAGGCATTTTTGCAGCCCGCAAGGCGGTGATGCATGAGACCCAAAAGCAAGGCATTTTGGGCGTGACGCTGGACGACATTTACCTGGGCAACGGGGCCAGCGAATTGATCGTCATGGCCACCAACGGCTTGCTCGACGATGGCGATGAATTGTTGTTGCCTTCACCGGATTACCCGCTGTGGACCGCTGCGGCCAGCTTGTCGGGTGGCACGCCCGTGCACTACCGCTGTGACGAAGCCAACGGTTGGATGCCTGACCTGGCCGACATCCGTGCCAAAGTCACACCGCGCACCAAGGGCATCGTGGTGATCAACCCGAACAACCCGACGGGGGCCTTGTACTCCGATGCGCTGTTGCAGGGCATTGTGGCCATTGCACGTGAACACGGCTTGGTGATCTTTGCCGACGAGGTGTACGACAAGGTGTTGTACGACGGCGTCAAGCACACGCCTTTGGGCAGCTTGTCGCAAGATGTGTTGACCTTGACCTTCAATTCTCTGTCCAAGAGTTACCGCTCTTGCGGTTACCGCGCTGGCTGGATGGTGATCTCAGGCGACAAAAAAGCGGCCAAAGATTACATCGAGGGCCTGAACATGCTTTCGAACATGCGCTTGTGTGCCAATGTGCCAGGTCAGTGGGCCATTCAAACGGCGCTGGGCGGGCACCAGAGCATCAACGAGCTGGTGGGCGAGGGCGGCCGTTTGCGCAAGCAGCGAGACTTGGCGTATGAACTGATCACCGCCATCCCTGGCGTCAGCTGTGTCAAGCCCCAAGCGGCGTTGTACATGTTTCCCAAGTTGGATCCGAAGATGTACCCGATCCAGGATGACCAGGATTTTTTCCTGCACCTGTTGGAAGAGACCAAGGTCATGCTGGTGCAAGGCACGGGCTTCAATTGGCCGGATCCTGACCATTTCCGGATTGTCTTTTTGCCACACCTGGACGATCTGCGCGAAGCGATTGGCCGTGTGGCGCGCTTCCTCGAAGGCGCCCGCAAGCGTTTTGGCACCGAACATTTGGTGGCCTGATATTTTTTGAATCATGACCCGGAATGTTCGGGTCCAACTGTAGAAGAGAAGTCGATGAAACCGATCAAAGTGGGCCTGTTGGGCATTGGTACTGTGGGCAGTGGCACTTTCAATGTGCTCCAGCGCAACCAGGAAGAAATCCAGCGCCGTGCGGGCCGTGGCATTGAGATCGCCATGGTGGCTGACCTCAATGTGGCACGCGCCCAAGAGGTGGTGGGCGCTGGTGTGCAAGTGGTGGCCGATGCCCGCGAGGTGATTGCCAACCCGGAAATCGACATCGTGATCGAGTTGATTGGTGGCTACGGCATCGCCAAGGCCTTGGTGATGGAAGCCATTGCCGCAGGCAAGCATGTGGTCACCGCCAATAAGGCCTTGCTGGCCGTGCATGGCACCGAGATTTTTGCTGCGGCCCAAGCCAAAGGTGTGATGGTGGCGTTTGAGGCTGCTGTGGCCGGAGGCATCCCGATCATCAAGGCGCTGCGTGAAGGTTTGACGGCCAACAGCATCCAGTGGGTGGCGGGCATCATCAATGGCACGACCAACTTCATCTTGTCCGAGATGCGTGACAAAGGTCTGGACTTTGCTGTAGTGCTCAAGGAAGCGCAACGCCTGGGTTACGCCGAAGCCGATCCGACCTTCGACATCGAAGGCGTGGACGCCGCGCACAAAGTGACCTTGATGAGCGCGATCGCATTTGGCATTCCTGTTCAGTTTGACAAAGCTTATGTCGAAGGCATCACCCAGCTGGGCGCAGCCGACATCAAATACGCCGAGCAGCTGGGCTACCGCATCAAGCTTTTGGGCATCACCAAGCGCACAGCGCAGGGTGTGGAGTTGCGCGTGCACCCAAGCCTGGTGCCGACCCAGCGTCTGATCGCCAATGTGGAAGGCGCCATGAATGCCGTGATGGTGCAAGGCGATGCCGTCGGCACCACTTTGTATTACGGTAAGGGTGCAGGCTCCGAGCCGACCGCCAGCGCCGTGATTGCCGACTTGGTGGACATCACCCGTTTGCACACCGCCGATCCGCTCAATCGGGTACCGCATCTGGCCTTCCAGCCAGGCGCCATGAGCGATCTGAAGGTCTTGCCCATGGCCGAAGTGGTGACCAGCTATTACCTGCGCTTGCGCGTGGCCGATCAAGCCGGTGTGTTGGCCAAGTTGACGGGGTTGTTGGCCGATGCCGGTATCAGCATCGATGCGGTGCTGCAGCGCGAAGCCGACCAGGTCAGCCAGGCCGGTGAAAACCAGACCGATGTGATCATCCTGACTCACGACACCCGTGAAGGCACGCTCAACGACGTGCTGGCCCAGATGCAGGCTTTGCCCACTGTGATGGCGCCCATCGTCCGTATCCGCAAAGAAGAGTTGAACTGATGCGTTACCTGTCTACCCGCGGTCACGCTGACCGCAAACGCTTTTGCGAAATCCTACTCGAGGGCCTCGCGCCCGATGGCGGTTTGTACCTGCCAGAGTCTTACCCCCATGTGGATGCAGCTGCTTTGACGCGTTTGCGTCAGGTCTGGCAAAGCCAGGGCTACGCTGCACTGGCTTTTGAAGTGCTGTCGCTCTACATCGACGACATCTCCGCGGATGACCTGAAGGCTTTGTGCCAGAAAACCTATACCGAGCAAGTGTTCGGCACACCACAAATTGTGCCGCTCAAGCCTTTGCAATCTGCTGGCGCGGCCAAGCCGGACCTGTACCTTGAAGCCTTGTCCAATGGGCCCACCTTGGCCTTCAAGGACATGGCCATGCAGTTGTTGGGCAATTTGTTTGAATACGAATTGGCGCGTCGCGGTGAAGAGCTCAACATCCTGGGTGCCACCTCTGGCGACACTGGCAGCGCCGCCGAATACGCCATGCGTGGCAAAAAGGGCGTGCGTGTGTTCATGACCAGCCCCAATGGCCGCATGAGCCCGTTTCAGCAAGCACAGATGTTCAGCTTGCTCGATGACAACATCCATAACATCGCCGTTGAAGGCGTCTTTGACGATTGCCAGGACATCGTCAAGGCGGTCTCCAACGACCTTGACTTCAAACGCCAATACAAAATCGGTACGGTCAATTCGATCAATTGGGCGCGCTTGCTGGCCCAGGTGGTTTATTACTTTGCGGGTTATTTCCAGGCCACGCAAAGCAATGATCAGAAAGTCAGTTTCACCGTACCCAGTGGCAACTTCGGCAACGTCTGTGCAGGCCATGTGGCCCGCATGATGGGTTTGCCCATTGACCGTCTGGTCGTGGCCACCAACGAAAATGATGTGCTCGACGAGTTTTTCCGCACTGGTGTTTACCGCGTTCGTGGCACGGCCGATACGCACGAGACTTCGAGCCCTTCGATGGACATCTCGAAGGCCAGCAACTTTGAGCGCTTTGTTTTTGACTTGCTCGAGCGTGATGCGGTCAAAACCCAAGCCATTTTTGGTGAAGGCTTGAGCCGCCAGGGCTTTTTTGATCTGTCGGCTGACGCCCGCTTTGGCAAGGCTGCCAGTGTTTACGGCTTCGACAGCGGCAAGAGCACCCACGCCGACCGACTCAAAACGATCCAGCAGGTCTTTGCCCAATATGGCGTGATGATCGACACCCACACGGCTGATGGCGTCAAAGTGGCCAAAGAGCACTTGAATCCTGCTGTGCCCATGATCGTGCTGGAGACGGCCTTGCCGATCAAGTTTGCCGCCACCTTGGTGGAGGCGCTGGGTCGCGAACCTCACCGTCCGGCTCAATTTGAGGGCATTGAGCAACTGCCCAAGCGGGTCAAAGTCATGCAGGCCGACGTGGCACAGATCAAGGCTTACATCGCCCAGCACTGCGACTGATGGCCATGTTCAGCGCAGCAAGATCACCCCTGATGCCTCTGGATGAGGCCTTGAACACGCTGTTGCAACAGATCACCCCGCTGACAGGGGGCGAGTCGGTGGCGACTTTCGATGCCGATGGGCGGGTCCTGGCCGCGGATGTGGTGTCAGGCTTGCAGGTGCCTGCTTTTGACAATTCATCGATGGACGGTTATGCCGTGTGTTGTGCCGATGTGGTGCCGGGGGCCGTGCTTTCAGTCACGCAACGGATTGCGGCAGGCCATCAGGGGCAGGCATTGCAAGCGGGACAGGTGGCCCGCATCTTCACAGGAGCGCCCGTGCCGCCCGGTGCAGACGCCATCGTGATGCAAGAACAGGCTGAAGTGGTGACCGACGCAGACGTGCCGCAGGTGCGCTTTCATGTTCAGCCGGAACCTGGTCAGTGGATCCGCCGCAGTGGCGAAGACATCCGTCAAGGGCAGACGGCGTTGCGTCGTGGGCAAAAACTCGGCCCTGCTGAGCTGGGTTTGGCCGCCAGTCTCGGCTTGGCGCATTTGAGTGTCGTGCCGCGCCCGCGCGTGGCCTTGTTTTCAACCGGCGATGAGCTGGTCATGCCCGGTGATGTGGCGCCGCAAGACATGCCACCTGGGGCCATTTACAACTCGAACCGCTTTTTCCTGCGCGCTTTGCTGCACCGTTTGGGCTGCGAAGTCAGTGATCTGGGCATCGTGCCGGATCGGCGTGAAGCCACGATCGCAGCCCTCAAGACAGCAGCTGAGCACCATGATCTGATTTTGACCAGTGGCGGCGTGTCTGTGGGCGAAGAAGACCATGTCAAACCCGCCGTTCAGTCCTTGGGGGTATTGGCGCTGTGGCAAATCGCCATGAAGCCCGGTAAACCCTTTGCCTACGGGCATGTTCGCCGTGAGCGTGAGTCCGGCGCTGCGCACTTTGTGGGCCTGCCCGGCAATCCGGTGTCCAGCTTCATGACGTTTTTGCTCTTGGTTCGTCCTCTGATTTTGGCTTTGCAAGGCGTTCAAGACCTCCAGCCTGAATGCTTGCAGTTGCCGGCGCATTTTGAACTGCCCAAAGCAGACAAGCGGCGTGAATTCTTGCGAGCACGGCGCAATGCGCAAGGTGGTCTGGATCTGTTTCCCAACCAAAGCTCCGGGGTTTTGACCTCGGTGGTCTGGGGAGATGGCGTCATCGATAACCCAGCAGGAAGTACCATTGCCCATGGTGATGTCGTGAATTTCTGGCCTTTCTCGGGGTGGTTGGCATGAAGGTGAATGTCCGTTATTTCGCTGCTTTGCGCGAAGCCATTGGCACGGGTAGCGAAGTGCTGGAGACAAGCGCTGCTGACGTGGCCGGCCTTCGTGCCGAGCTGGTGGCCAGAGGTGGCGCGTATGCGCAATGTCTCGCTCCAGGTCGTGCGGTTCGTGTGGCGGTCAACCAGGTCATGGCCAGCGACAGCACGGCTTTGCCGGCCGATGCTGAGGTGGGTTTTTTCCCGCCGGTGACAGGGGGCTGAGGTCATGACGGCACGCGTGCGGGTTCAATCAGCAGATTTCGATGTGTCACAAGAAATCCAGGCGCTCAGGGCGCAAGACCTGCGCGTGGGTGCGGTCTGCAGCTTTGTGGGCACTGTGCGCGACACGCGGGCTTTGACCGGCCAGTCACAAGACGAAGTGCAGGCCATGGAGCTTGAACACTATCCGGGCATGACCGAAAAATCGATCGAGGCCATGATCGATGAGGCGCATCAACGCTTTGACTTTTATGCCGCGCGTGTGGTGCACCGTGTAGGGCGCTTGTTGCCTGCGGACCAGATCGTGCTGGTTGCCGTGACCTCCGCCCACAGGGGCGAGAGTTTCAAGGCCTGCGAATTCTTGATGGACTACCTGAAAACCCAGGCACCGTTCTGGAAGAAAGAGCAGACCCCTGAAGGCGCGCACTGGGTGGATGCGCGGGTCGCTGACGACGCGGCTTTGGCCCGTTGGGGCATACAAGCTTCCAACGCTTGAAGTGCAGACACCCACAGACTGAAAGGCTCGGTCGCTTGCTTCAGTGGTCTCAGTGGGTGTAGCGCGGTGTTTCTTCTGCCACTGCCGCAGTGGTCTCGACAGCCGCAGGTGCTGCCGTGCTGGAGAAACCCCAATCGGCTTTGACCAAGGCTTGTTGAATCAGGTGAATCAAGCCATGCACCAAGTTGGCCTGCAAATTGAGTTGGCAGGATTTAACGGCGCCCTCAGGCGATTTTTCCTGAAAAGCGATCAAAAGGCCGCCGCCCGCTTGCAGGCTCAATTGGGCATCGGTGATCAGCAAGGGCTCTTCGCCCAGTGGCTTGCGTTCGGCTTGGGCTTCAAATGGGGTGGAAAAGTCGGCCTTTTGGAGGAACGCATCCCGTTTCAGCTCGGTGAGCATTTTTTGCGCCGTTGTGTCCGGCGCAGCGACGCCGGGTTGGCTCGCCTCCATCCGGGCCACCGACTGGTCAATGGCAGGTAACAGCCGAAGGCTCATGCGCCGGGTCAGCCAAAATCGGAATTCCTGCTGGTCCTGTGTGTTCAGGCGCAGCAAAAGCCGATCTTGCCGTTCTTCGTAGCTGACAGAGAGCTGGTGAATGTTCATCGCTTGATTTTAGGCAAAGTCTTATCGTTGGCTCAAGCTTGAAAATCCCCAAAACAGCCCAAGCTAGGCGTCATTGGAGAACCATTCATGCGTATTGACAAATTGACCACAAAATTTCAGGAAGCCTTGGCCGATGCACAGTCATTGGCCTTGGGACGTGACCATGCCTACATCGAGCCTGCACACGTTTTGGTGAGCATGCTCAAGCAAGAGGACGGGCCCAAGGCCTTGCTCCAAAGAGCAGGTGTCCAGGTGCTTGCCTTGTTGCAGGCGGCAGAGGCCGCGGTTTCGCGCTTGCCGCAAGTCACAGGACAGGACCAGGTTCAAGTTGGACCTGATTTGGTGAAGCTGCTGCAAGCTGCTGAAAAAGAGTCCATCAAGCGTGGCGATGCTTTTGTCGCCAGCGAGCTGTTTTTGCTCGCACTGGCCGACAGCAAGAGCGAAGTCGGCCGCATCTGCAAGGACAACGGCTTGTCTCGCAAGAGCTTGGAGAGTGCGATTGATGCGGTGCGCGGCGGCCAGACCGTGGGCAGTGCCGATGCCGAAGGTCAGCGCGAAGCCCTTAAGAAATACTGCATTGACCTGACCGAGCGTGCCCGCATGGGCAAACTCGACCCGGTGATTGGCCGCGATGACGAAATCCGTCGCGCCATTCAGGTCTTGCAGCGCCGGACCAAAAACAACCCTGTGTTGATCGGTGAGCCGGGCGTGGGCAAGACCGCGATTGTGGAGGGCTTGGCTCAGCGGATCGTGGCGGGTGAAGTGCCGGACTCTTTGCAAGGCAAGCGTGTTTTGTCTTTGGACATGGCTGCGCTGCTGGCTGGGGCCAAGTTCCGGGGTGAATTCGAAGAGCGCCTGAAAACCGTGCTGAACGAGTTGGCCAAAGACGAGGGCCAAACGATCGTCTTCATCGATGAGTTGCACACCATGGTCGGTGCAGGCAAGGCCGAAGGTGCGATGGATGCGGGCAATATGCTCAAGCCAGCTCTGGCCCGTGGAGAGCTGCATTGTGTGGGGGCCACAACGCTGGACGAATACCGCAAATACATCGAAAAAGATGCGGCGCTGGAGCGGCGCTTTCAGAAAATTCTGGTCAATGAGCCCTCGGTGGAAGCGACCATTGCCATCTTGCGCGGCTTGCAGGAAAAGTACGAAATTCACCACGGTGTAGACATCACCGATCCGGCCATTGTGGCGGCGGCTGAACTCAGCCACCGTTACATCACCGACCGGTTCTTGCCCGACAAAGCCATCGATTTGATCGATGAAGCCGCTGCGAAGATCAAGATCGAGATCGACTCCAAACCCGAGGTCATGGACAAGCTCGACCGTCGTTTGATTCAGCTGCAAATTGAGCGTGAAGCCGTTCGCAAGGAAAAGGACGAAGCGTCTCAAAAACGCTTGACCTTGATTGAGGAAGAAATCATCAAGCTGAAGAAAGAGGCTGCAGATCTGGAAGAAATCTGGCATGCCGAGAAAGCCCAGGCACAAGGCGGGCAGCAGGTGCGTGAGCAGATCGATCAATTGCGCCAACAAATTGAAGAGCTCACCCGCAAGGGCGATTTCAACAAAGTGGCCGAGCTGCAATATGGGCAACTGCCTGCACTGGAAAAAACACTGAAAGAAGTGCAGGCCAAGGAGGCCGCGCCGGGCGAGAAGCCTGCACACCGTTTGCTGCGCACGCAAGTTGGTGCCGAAGAAATCGCCGAAGTGGTGTCGCGTGCGACAGGCATCCCCGTGTCCAAGATGATGCAGGGCGAGCGTGAAAAGTTGCTCCAGATGGAGGGCAAGTTGCACCAGCGTGTGGTGGGTCAAGAGGAGGCGATCTCGGCCGTGGCCAATGCGATCCGCCGTTCGCGCTCGGGCCTGTCTGATCCGAATCGGCCGACCGGCTCTTTCCTGTTCCTGGGCCCCACTGGGGTGGGCAAGACCGAGTTGTGCAAAGCCCTGGCGGGCTTCTTGTTTGACAGCGAAGAGCACCTGATCCGGGTGGACATGAGCGAGTTCATGGAAAAGCACTCGGTGGCCCGCCTGATTGGCGCGCCGCCCGGCTATGTGGGCTACGAAGAGGGCGGTTATCTGACCGAGGCGGTTCGCCGCAAACCCTACAGCGTGTTGCTCCTGGACGAGGTGGAAAAGGCGCACCCTGATGTGTTCAACATCTTGCTGCAAGTGCTCGACGATGGTCGTTTGACCGATGGCCAAGGGCGTACCGTGGACTTCAAGAACACGGTGATCGTGATGACGTCCAACCTCGGCTCGCCCATTATTCAGGCGATGGTGGGCCAGCCCAATGAAGACATCAAGGAGGCGGTGTGGGATGAGTTGAAAGCCCATTTCCGTCCTGAGTTCTTGAACCGCATTGACGAGACGGTGGTTTTCCATGGTCTGGATGCGCAGCACATTGCATCGATTGCCAGCATCCAGTTGCAAGCCCTGCGTGAGCGTCTGGCCCGCATGGACTTGACGCTCGACGTCAGTCCTGCGGCTTTGTCGGAATTGGCCAAAGTCGGCTTCGATCCTGTCTTTGGTGCCCGGCCTTTGAAGCGGGCGATTCAGCAAAGGCTGGAGAATCCCTTGTCCCGCTTGCTGCTGGAAGGGCGGTTCCCGCCCAAGAGCGGCATTGAAGTTTCGGTCGATCCGGTGCGCAACCCGGGGCAGTTTGACTTCAAGGTGATTGAAGCGGTGGCTTGAAGTGCAGGTGCCAAATCAGGGCAAGGTGGTGACACCTTGCCCTTTTTTTCGCGGCTAAACTTCGCAACTTGCAGACGGGCGAAGATTTCATATCCTTGAAGCCGCATGGCTGCATGCACAAAGACTGGGCTCCCATGCAGTTGGCGTTTTCAGGTTCAGAGCCGTTGGTGGATTGGCAAGACGATGCCAAAGTGATGGCCTTGGTCGGCATGGCGCATGCCTGCTCGCACTTTTCGCATTTGTTGTTGCCGCTGATGTTCCCGATTTTTATTCGGGATTTTGGCTGGAGCTTTTCAGAGCTGGGCTTTCTCAGTACCTTGTTTTTTGTGGTGTCGGGCGTTGGTCAGGCGTCTGCCGGGTTTGTGGTCGATCGGGTGGGGGCGCGGCCCGTCTTGTTTGGCTCCATGGTTTTGTTCACATTGGCTTGTTTGTTGGCGTTTTCCGCGCAGGGCTACACGGCGCTGATGGGGGTGGCGGTCTTGGCTGGTTTGGGCAATGCGCCGTTTCACCCGGTGGACTTCACCATCTTGAACCAGCGGGTCTCATCCCCCCGACTGGGTTACGCCTTCAGCGTGCACGGCCTGAGCGGCAATCTGGGTTGGGCCTTGGCGCCTGCGTTTTTCACGCTCACAGGTGCACTTTGGGGCTGGCGACACGCCTTTTTGGCGGCAGCTTTGGTCTATGTCTTGGTACTGGGCATTTTGTTTTGGCACCGCGCATTGCTCAAAACCACGGCATCTGCATCGCCACAAGGGCAGGCCCATGACTCCCATGATTTGGCCTTCTTGCGCTTGCCGGTCGTGTGGTGGTGTTTTGCGTTCTTTTTGTTGTCCACGGTTACCTTGGCCGTGGTGCAGAACTTCTCGGTGCCCATCCTCAAGGCCTTGCATGGTGTGAGCCTGGAGTTGGCCTCCATGACCTTGACCGCCTACATGTTGTTTGGGGCTGTGGGCATGCTGATCGGTGGTTTTGTGGCCGCACGTTGGCCTCGCTGGAGTGACCGTGTGGTGGCTGCATGCATGACCTGCGCCGCAGTGCTGATGGCCTTGTGTGCCAGCGGTTTGTTTGGGCATGTGGGCACTTTGTGGGTGTTGGCCGCGACAGGGTTCGCTGTGGGAGTGGGAGGCCCCAGCCGTGACTTGATGATCAAAAAGGCCACCCCCAAGGGCGCAACTGGCCGTGTCTATGGCCTGGTGTATTCCGGTCTGGATGTGGGCTTTGCCTTGTCGCCCGTGGTGTTTGGCGTTTTCATGGACCGCGGCTGGTACCAAGCCACTTTGTTGGGCGCAGCTTTGGTGTTGTTGCTCAGTGTGGGGGCAGCTTTGGGCGTGGGCAAACGCACAAGCGTTCCCGCGTAAAGGGCGCGTTGTCTGAACGCTTGCGACAGGGGCTTTGTGGGCGTTTGGGCACAATGCCCACATGACGAAAAAACTGGCTGGCCATCTCCTCGTTGAATGCCTTTTGGCCCAAGGCGTGACCCATGCGTTTGGTGTTCCGGGTGAGAGTTATCTGGCGGTGCTGGACGGCTTTCATCTGCACCAGGGCAGCATCCGGTTTGTGATTTGCAGGCAAGAGGGCGGTGCCGCTTTCATGGCCGAAGCTCAAGGCAAACTGACCGGACGGCCTGGTGTGTGTTTTGTCACTCGGGGGCCAGGTGCGACCAATGCCTCGATTGGTGTGCACACGGCGTTTCAGGACTCCACGCCGATGGTGCTTTTTGTTGGCGATGTGGCCAGCGACACACGCGACCGCGAGGCCTTTCAGGAAATGGACTACACCCATTTTTTTGGCCCATCGACCAAAGGCATGGCCAAGCGGGTCGAGCGTATCGACGATCCTGAACGCTTGCCCGAGTATGTGGCGCGCGCTTTTGCGACTGCCATGAATGGTCGTCCAGGGCCTGTGGTGCTGGTTTTGCCCGAGGACATGCTGACCCAGGCGGTTGAGCATGCTCAAGCCTTGCCACGTGTCGAGCCCGTTCAGGCCTGGAGTGATCCGGGTGCATTGCGCAGTTTGAGAGACATGCTCCTGAGTGCGCAAAAACCATTGGTCATTTGTGGCGGAGGCGGGTGGACTGTGCAGGCTGCGCAAGCCCTGCAGCGTTTTGCCGAGAATTGGCAATTGCCCGTGGCCAACGCGTTCCGCTTCCAGGACACTTTTGACAACCACCATCCTTTGTACGCGGGCGATGTCGGCATCGGCATCAGTCCTGCTTTGGCAGCGCGTGTGCGCGGGTCGGATTTGATCCTCGTGATCGGTCCGCGTTTGGGCGAGATGACCACCGGCGGTTACACCTTGCTCAAAGCCCCCAAGACAGATCAAAAGCTGGTGCACATCCACGGCAGTGCCGAAGAGTTGAACCGGGTTTATCAGGCTGATCTGGCGATTCACTCGACCATGAATGCAGCAGCCAGGAGCCTCGAAGTCCTGACTGCGCCTCCTGATTTGCCCTGGAGCGACTGGGCGCGCTCTGCCCATGCCGAGTACCTGGCCAACCTTGTGCCACAGGTACTGCCGGGCGACATTGACATGCCGGCCATCGTCGCTACCCTGAAAAAACACCTGCCCGAAGATGCGGTGCTGACCAATGGCGCAGGCAACTTTGCCAGCTGGATGCACCGGTTTTTTCAACACCATGGTTTGGTCAAAGGCCACAAGACCCAATTGGCGCCCACTGTGGGCGCGATGGGTTATGGCGTGCCGGCTGGCATTGCCGCCAATTTGTTAACTGGGCGTTTGGCCTTCACCATTGCAGGTGATGGTGACTTCCTGATGAACGGACAGGAGCTGGCCACGGCGGTGCAGCATGGCGGCAAAAGCATCATTTTGCTTTTGAACAATGGCATGTACGGCACGATCCGCATGCATCAGGAGCGGGAATATCCAACCCATGTGACGGGTTCGCAGCTGAGCAATCCTGATTTCGTGATGTTGGCCCAGGCCTATGGCTACGCGGCAACGCGTATTCGCAAAACAGCCGAGTTTGAGAGTGCCTTGCTTGATGCGCTGCAACGGCCGCAGGGTACCTTGATCGAGGTGATGCTTGATCCGGAGGTGATCACCACGCGAGGCACACTCAGCGCCATAACCCAGTCTGCATTGGCCAAGCGTCAGACTTGATTTCATGCGTGCAGCGCTGTTGGTGCTGCTGCAGGCATGAAAAAACCCGCCGAGGCGGGTTTTTTCATGAGCGAGTCGCTGAATTACTTCAGGTGCTTGCCGATCAGGCCAGCCATTTCGAACATGGTGACTTGGGCTTTGCCGAACACAGCCTTGAGCTTGTCGTCGGCATTGATGGCGCGGCGGTTGGTCGCGTCTTGCAAGTTGTGCTTCTTGATGTACACCCACATCTTGCTCACGACTTCGGTGCGTGGCAGGGGAGTGGCGCCGACCACGGCAGCCAATGCGGCGCTGGGGGTCAGTGCTTTCATGAACGCAGCGTTGGGTGTGCGTTTTTTAGCAGGAGCTTTGGCCGCTACTTTTTTAGCGGGTGCTGCAGCTTTTTTAGCTGGAGCGGCTTTCTTGGCCGGTGCTGCTTTTTTAGCGGGAGCAGCTTTTTTTGCCGGGGTTTTTTTCGCAGTTGCCATGGTTGAGTTCCTTTGATCGGAAGTTGGTTCGCCGCTGAGAAACAGTTTGTTTTCAGCTGAATGCATGCTACTGGAGAAATCATCACTTTCCAAGGGGGAAAAGCAATTTTTGCTAGGGGTTGTTGCGGATTTGTCTTGCTTCATGCGCATTTGCGCGTCTTTTGCCCTGGCATGGTGCGTATGGCCTGTGTAAGCGCTGTGATTTCCACTCGCCGTTTTTAAAAGGCACTTCCATGGCACAGACACCTGACTTTGTTTTTTCGACGTGTGATTTTTGCGATGAACACAAAGCCAATGACACTGGCGAGATTCGTGTCATCCCAACGGTGTTTCAAAACTACGGTGCACGTGATCGGTTTGCCGGCCAGGTTTTGACGGTCAAGTGCTATGAAGACAACAGCCATGTCAAGCAGGCGGTGGAGTCGCCCGGGCTGGGTCGTATCTTGGTGGTCGATGGTGGTGGTTCAATGCGCCGAGCTTTGTTGGGAGGCAACCTGGCTGCTGCTGCAGCCCGCAATGGTTGGGCTGGGATCATCATCGACGGTTGCGCGCGCGACGCTGCTGAACTGGCCGTTCTGGATCTGGGTATTCGCGCACTGGCGCTCAATCCCATGCCGACCTTGCGTGTGGGCCAAGGGCAGACCGGCGGCCTGGTGTTTGTACAGGGTGTTCCGATCCGGGCGGGTGATTGGCTGTATGCGGATGCCGACGGCATCGTCATTGGGGCGCGTCCTTTGCATGTGATTTCATGATGCAAAGATCTTTTTTCATAATTTGAAAAATTACCTTGTTGCACTGCCGCATTTTTTCTCAATATGGGAAACGCAATTTCGTATTGAAAAATTTTTTTTGTAAGCTGTTGAATTTAAACGAATAAAAATAACTCTTGTATAAGACATAAGAATAAAAATAAGTCTTGTACAAGAGTTAAGATTTGTCCAACGACGAAGCAGAATCCGCTGCCCACATCGCCCGATTTCAACTTGAC
>JACCDQ011420282.1_pt1 | contig 15844 bp, 12 predicted proteins | sample 7446031 | NCBI WGS metagenome assembly JACCDQ01 (sample SAMN15323442, study PRJNA562643) | freshwater metagenome | isolation source: river surface water | place: USA:Blue River Watershed | collected 2017-08-17
GATGGTGACAGCAGGTATCTTCATGGTGAGCCGTATGTCACCATTGTTTGAGTTAACAGATACAGCCTTGTCATTTGTGTTGATCATCGGCTCCATCACAGCTTTGTTCATGGGTTTCTTGGGCATTGTGCAAAACGATATCAAACGCGTGGTTGCCTACTCAACACTGTCTCAGTTGGGTTACATGACAGTTGCTTTGGGCGTATCTGCTTACCCAATTGCAGTATTTCACTTGATGACACATGCATTCTTCAAAGCCTTGTTGTTCTTGGGTGCTGGTAGCGTGATCATGGGTATGCATCATGACCAAGACATGCGCAACATGGGTGGTTTGTGGAAGTACATGCCAATTACATGGCTCACATCATTGCTTGGCTCATTGGCTTTGATTGGTACGCCATTCTTTTCAGGTTTCTATTCAAAAGACTCGATCATTGAAGCGGTAGCAGAGAGCCACATCTATGGTTCAGGCTTTGCTTACTTTGCAGTGATGGCGGGTGTATTCATTACAGCGTTCTACTCATTCCGTATGTACTTCTTGGTGTTCCACGGTAAAGAGCGTTTTGGTCAAGCTCATGACGATCATGGTCATGATGCGCATGACGACCATCACGATGATCACCATCATGGTTTAGCACCTGGTCAAAAACCACATGAGTCACCATGGGTTGTTACTTTGCCATTGGTCTTATTGGCGATCCCATCAGTGATTGTTGGTTATTTCACGATTGGCCCAATGCTATTTGGTGACTTCTTCGGTAATGCCATTTTTGTTGATGTTGTTAAACATCACTCGATGAAAGAGCTTGCAGAAGCGTTCCATGGTCCAGTAGCAATGGCTGCACACTCATTACACAGTCCAGTGCTTTACTTGGCGCTTGGTGGTGTTGTGACGGCTGCTGTGTTCTACCTATGGTTGCCACAGATTCCAGCATTCTTCGCAAGAGTGCTTGCTCCAGTGAAAGCTATCTTAGACAACAAATACTTCTTGGACGATCTTAACCAAGCTGTATTTGCCAAAGGTGCTCGTGTATTGGGCACAGGCTTATGGAAGGGTGCTGACCAAGGTTTGATTGATGGTTTGGTTGTTAACGGCAGCACGAGAGTGGTGGCTTGGTTCTCAGCAACTGTTCGTCAAGTGCAGTCTGGATACATTTATCACTATGCCTTTGCAATGATTCTTGGCTTGATTGGTTTGATCGGCTGGATTTTGTATACCCATTTAGGCTCCATTAAATAAAACAACAGATAGAGCGCCACGACATGATTCTTTCTTATTCAATTTGGTTGCCGATTATTTTCGGCCTAATTATTTTGTTCACGGGTTCGGACAATAGCAAAGGCTATGTTCGAGTGATGGCATTGATTGGTTCTTTGATCAGTTTGTCAGCCACTATTCCATTGATTACTGGATTTGATACAACCACTGCAGCAATGCAATTTGTGGAGCAGGTAACTTGGGTGCCACGTTATGACATTAACTACTACCTAGGTGTTGATGGTATCTCTATGTGGTTTGTGGTTCTTACAGCATTTATCACCGTGATTGTGGTGATGGCTGCTTGGGAAGTGATCACTGAGAACGTTGCTCAGTACATGGCTGCATTCCTGATTCTATCTGGCTTGATGATTGGTGTATTTGCTGCATTAGACGGTTTGTTGTTCTATGTCTTCTTTGAGGCAACGCTGATTCCGATGTACATCATCATTGGTGTATGGGGTGGCCCAAATCGTGTGTACGCAGCGTTTAAGTTCTTCCTTTATACATTGTTGGGTTCATTATTGACATTGATTGCAATTTTGTATTTGTACAACGTGACAGACACATTTAGCATTTTGGCGTGGCACAAAGCTAAGTTAGATATTGTTGAACAAGTATTAATTTTTGGTGCATTCTTTATGGCTTTTGCTGTAAAGGTGCCAATGTGGCCGGTGCACACTTGGTTGCCAGATGCTCACGTAGAGGCGCCTACTGGCGGTTCTGTGGTGTTGGCAGCGATTATGTTGAAGTTGGGTGCTTATGGCTTCTTGAGATTCTCATTGCCAATCGCTCCTGATGCTAGCCAATATTTAGCTCCTGCAGTCATCGCGCTATCACTGGTAGCTGTGATCTATATTGGTTTGGTGGCACTTGTTCAGGCTGATATGAAGAAATTGGTGGCTTATTCATCAATTGCTCACATGGGCTTTGTGACTTTAGGCTTCTTCATCTTCAACCCAATGGGTGTTGAAGGTGCGATTGTGCAGATGATTTCTCACGGTTTCATTTCTGGTGCCATGTTCTTGAGTATTGGTGTCTTGTATGACCGTATGCACTCACGTCAAATTGCTGACTACGGTGGCGTTGTGAACACCATGCCTAAATTTGCAGCGTTTGCGGTGTTGTTTGCAATGGCTAATTGCGGTTTACCAGCAACGTCAGGTTTCGTGGGTGAGTTCATGGTCATTTTGGCTGCTGTTGATTACGATTTTGTGATTGGCATCTTGGCAGCTACCGCCCTAATTTTGGGTGCTGCTTATTCGTTATGGATGACTAAGCGCGTGTTCTTTGGTGAAGTAGCTAATCAGCATGTTGCAGAACTAACGGACATTAATAAGCGTGAATTTTTAATTATGAGCATCTTGGCCATTTTCACTATTGGCATGGGTGTATATCCAAAACCATTCACAGATGTGATGCACGTTTCTGTTATCGAGCTTTTAAAGCACGTAGCAGTTAGCAAGCTTTGATCCTGAAAGAGGAAAGAGAAATATATGCAATCGATTGACCTCATTGCCTTGTTGCCAGAGTTGGTTCTTATAACAGTAGCTTGCCTATTGTTATTGACCGCTTTTATGAATGAGCCACAGGCAACAGACGAAGATATTTTCCACGCTCCTCGTGGTGCATCATTGGCTTATAAGATCACGCTAGCTTTGTTGATTGGCTTAAGCGCTGCTTTTGGTTTGCAAGCAGTTGACCAACCTGTACACGCGTTTAATAACCTATTTATGGTGGATGCTTTATCAAGCATTCTTAAATCAGTAGCTTGTTTAGCTGTCTTCATTAGCTTGATTTACTCTAAGCAATACTTGATTGATCGTGGTCTGTTCCGCGTTGATTTCATTGTGTTGACCCTCTTGGCTCTGACTGGCCAATGCGTGATGATTTCTGGTTCTAACTTAATGACTTTGTATTTGGGTCTTGAGTTGTTAGCTTTGCCTACCTATGCATTAGTTGCTATGAAGCGTGATTCTGAAGTGGGTACTGAAGCTGCGATGAAATATTTCATCTTGGGTGCTTTAGCATCAGGTTTCTTGCTCTACGGTATGTCAATGCTATACGGCGCAACTGGCAGTTTAGATCTTGATGAGATCTTAAAAGCGGTGAGTGATGAGCGTATCAATCGTTTAGTGCTTGCTTTTGCGGTGGTATTTATCGTGTCTGGTTTGGCATTTAAATTAGGTGCTGCACCATTCCACATGTGGGTGCCTGACGTGTACCAAGGCGCACCAACTGCTATCACATTGATGATTGCTGGCGCTCCTAAAGTGGCTGCCTTTGGCTTGTTGTTCCGTTTATTGGTGGGTGGTTTATTACCATTAACTGCTGATTGGCAGCCGATGATCATGATCTTAGCGGTGCTATCGTTAGTTGTAGGTAATTTGACAGCTATCATGCAAACCAATTTGAAACGTATGTTGGCTTACTCAACCATCTCACATATGGGTTTCATGATGCTTGGCATGTTATCGATCTTTGATCAGCATGCATATAGTGCAGCATTGTTTTATGCGGTGACTTATGTATTAACAACCTTGGGTTCATTTGGTTTGTTGATGATTTTGTCTCGTCAAGGTTATGAGTGTGAGACGTTGGATGATCTAAAGGGTCTTAATCGTCGTAACCCATGGATGGCTTTCATGGGCTTAATCTTGATGTTCTCATTGGCGGGCATCCCTCCAACAGTGGGTTTTGCTGCAAAACTTTCAATTCTTGAGACTTTGGTAGATGCTGGTCACTTGTATATCGCAATTATTGCGGTGATGACTTCGTTGATTGGTGCTTTCTACTACTTGCGTGTTGTGAAGTGCATGTACTTTGATGAACCAACGCAAACTGCTGCTATTGAAGGTGGTGCAATTGCTAAAACAACTTTCACATTAAATGGTTTGTTTGTGTTGGTATGCGGCATTTACCCTGCAACACTAATGGCACTTTGTTTAACTGCCATGTCTAAAACATTGCTCAGTTAACTATGTCTCCATCAGGCTTAAGCCTAGAATCTTGGTTATTCATATTGGTCGCGCTAGTCGCGGCCAATTTGGCTTTTGCGTCATCTAAATTTTTATTCATCAAACCACTTGAGCAAAAACACGTTGGCTGGTGTTTGTTAGAAATGCTCATTTGGTATGCCGTGGTTGGTTTGCTTGGTTATAGCTTGGAAAGCATGATGGGTAATGTCTTTCCAAAGCGTTGGGAATTCTTTGCTGTAACTGTTTGCTTGTTCCTTGTGGCGGCATTCCCAGGCTTTACGTGGCGCTTTTTGGTCAAGCATCGCAACGATGCGCATCAATGACCGTTTTGCTTGTGACTAAGTTAGAAAAAAATCTATCAGATTTGCCGGTCACAGATGATCACTTGCGTGAGCATCCGATTTCTTCTGAGGATGTTTATCAAGGTAAATTCTTGAAATTAAAAAAAGATATCGTTAAATTGCCTGATGGCAATGAAACATTTCGTGAGTATTTGATTCATCCAGGTGCTGTAGCGATTATGCCGATATTAGATGATGGCAGAATCCTATTAGAAAGGCAGTTCAGGTATCCAGTAGACTCTGCGATGCTTGAGATTCCGGCGGGTAAATTAGAAGTGGGTGAGAACCCGCTATTGTGTGCGCAAAGAGAATTGCTAGAAGAAACCGGTTATACAGCTACAACCTGGGAATTCTTGGGGCGGATACACCCAGTGATTTCATACTCTACTGAATTTATTGATATTTATTTGGCGAAAGGCCTATCTGCTGGCGAGAGATCTTTGGATGAGGGTGAGTTCTTAGATGTGTTTGCGGCAACCCTAGATGAAATGCATCAATGGATTGCAGAAGGAAAAATCACAGACGTCAAAACGATTATTTCTGTATATCACCTAGAACAAAAGCTAAAGAATAGCTAAACAAAAACAAAGCTAAATCAGTAATTAATTTACTGCATTATTTGGATTTAGCAATAAAGCTCGCTTTATCAATCGTAGTCATCCAAACGATGCCATCCCCAATTTGGCCTGTTTGGCACACATAAATAATTACATCCATGAGTTGGTCTGCGACCTCATCCGGGCAGACAATTTCAATTCTGGTCTTTTGTGTGTAATCAGTTAATTCATCTTTGATACTGCTTTTGTTGACCTTATTGGGTGCGCTACAACCCTCAGCTTTAGAAATAGTCATACCAGGAAAGCCTGGGGTTTCCATGAGCTTATTACGCAGTAATGGTAATTTATTGGGGCGAATGATGGCTTTGATTTCTTTCATGCTTCAATTTCCTTTTCTTCGAACCAGCCATAAAGAACTGGCAAGACTAGTAATGTGAGTGAGGTTGATGTGATCAGACCAAAAATGACTACAACAGCTAATGGTCTGGTGACCTCTGAACCTGGACCGCTAGAAATTAGCATTGGTACAAGAGCTAACATGGCCACGCAAGCTGTCATCATCACAGGTCTGAAGCGGTGAGTGCAACCTTCAATCAAAGCTTCTTTCAAGCCCATGCCATCTTCTCTGAGTTGTTTAATGAATGACACTAGTACCACGCCATTCAGTACTGCTATACCCCACAGGTTGATAAACCCTACAGCAGCAGGAACAGATAAATATTCACCAGAAATCAGAAGACCAAGCACTCCGCCAATCGAGGCAAATGGCAGAACTAGAATAATTAAACCGGCTAATCTGATTGATTTGAATAGCATGAATAGCAAGAAGAAAATTGCCAGAATCGTCAGAGGAATAATGATCATTAAGCGTGACATGGCGCGTTGCATGTTTTCAAATTGACCACCCCAATCCAAAGTGTAGCCACTGGGCAAGGGAACTTCTTTGGCGATTTTTTCTTGTGCTTCTTTAACAAAACCACCTAGGTCTCGGCCGTTGACATTCACGCCGATCACTAGGCGACGCTTGCCTGACTCTCTGGAGATTTGAGATGGGCCATCAATAATGCTGATTTTGGCTAGGTCTCTCATGAGAACCAATGCGCCATTGGGGGATCGCAATGTGATGTTCTCAATAGCACTCACGTTTTCGCGATAAGGGGCAGGGTAGCGTAATACCAAGGGGAATCTTCTTTCCCCTTCAAATACCATGCTTGCTTCTTTTCCTCCAATGGCTGTTTCAATCACGTCATTAACATCGGAAACGTTAATGCCATGTCTTGCAATAGCATCTCGGTCAATTTTGATGTTTAAATAGTTTTGACCTGAGACTTGCTCAACGCGTAAGTCTGTACCTCCTTGTGTGTTGGCAAGGATCAAGCCGATTTGCGCGCCTAATTTCTTTAATTGCTCTAGGTCATCACCAAAAATCTTAACGGCTACTTGTGACCTAACACCTGAGACCATTTCATCTACTCGTGCTGCAATTGGCTGAGAGATGGCTAACTCGATACCTGGCAGAGTCTTAAGTTTTTCGCGAATCTGATTAGCGATTTCCTCTTGTGAAAGTTTTCTGTCTCCTTGTGGTTTGAGTGACACAATCGGATCAGATTCATTGGGCTGTCCTGGGTCTGCGGGAGATTCTCCGCGACCAAGTCGTGAGACAGCTTTTTCAACCCCTTGAATAGTCATGATTCTTTTTAAGGCTTCGAACTCAAGCTTGATTGACTCATCTAAAGAAATATTGGGGGCTCTCACAATCACAGGGGTGATAGAACCTTCTTGCATCACCGGAATGAAAGATTTACCAAGTAATACGAACCCCACCAAACTTACGGCTAAACCGATGAGTGCTCGCTTGACCACCAGTTTGGGGTTTTGTAGGCACCAATCAAGCCACTGCATATATGGCTTTTTGAGTTTTGCTACTAGCTTGGTGTCATGCTCTGCGCCACCTTGCAGGATGTATGAGCACATCACGGGCGAGAGTGTGAATGACAAAATTAAAGAAATGGTCAGTGCTATGGCAATGGTGAGTGCTAAAGGCGCGAACATTTTTCCTTCCATACCCTCTAAACCTAAGAGTGGCATGAATACCAAAATAATGATGCCTACGCCAAACAGTACTGGGGTGCCAACTTCAGTGGCGGCTTCTAGCACAATACGATTCTTTGATTCACCTTGTTTGAGTCGCTCACCCAGTTTGGCAAAGGTGTTCTCAACCACGACGACCGAACCATCGACCATGATGCCAATGGCAATCGCTAGACCACCTAAAGACATCAAATTGGCAGAAATTCCATAGTGGTTCATGGTTAAGAAGGTGATCAAGGGCGTGAGCACTAGTGTGGCCACCACAATCAATGACGATCGAACATCTCCTAAAAATACAAAAAGTACGATCACAACCAAAATGATGCCTTCAATCAACACTTTGGCAACGTTGAACATCGCCGCATTGACTAAATCAGTTCTGTCATAGAACGGAACAATTTGCATGCCCTCTGGCAAGAGTTTTCGTTCATTAATTTCTTTAACTTTTGCCTTGACGCGATTAACAACCTCTCTGGCATTGGCGCCACGATTCATTTGCACAATGCCAGCAACTGCTTCTGTGGTGCCATTCTTGATGATGGCACCTTGTCGTATTTCTGTGCCGATGGTGACTTCAGCCACATTTTTTACATAGACAGGTGTGCCACGAACTTCTTTGAGAATGATCTGGCCAATATCGTCGGGTTTCTCAATTAAACCAATACCGCGTATGAGATATCTTTCTGCATAAACAGGTAGCTGTCCGCCACCTGAGTTGGCGTTGTTTCTGGCCAATGCACTGTACACATCTTCTAGATTGATTTGATAGTGTCTTAGGCGATCAGGATTGACTAAGACATGGTACTGCTTGGCATAACCACCTTGAGTGTTGATTTCTGCCACGCCAGGAATTGACCTGAGCATGGGGCGAACTACCCAGTCTTGTATCAGGCGGCGCTCCACCAACTCATCAACAGGTATTTCTCGATTCGCATCACTTGGGTGTTCGATGGTGTATTGATAGATTTCACCTAAACCTGTTGATGGGGGCGCCATCACAGGAGAGACGCCTAATGGCATCTTGGGCATGACTTCTAGTAAGCGCTCCATCACCAACTGTCTTGCAAAATAGATATCTGTTTTTTCAGTAAAAACCAAAGTAACAATAGATATGCCATTTCTGTTTAGTGAACGCATTTCTACTAGGCCAGGTAGACCTGTCATGCCAATTTCAATTGGCACAGTCACAAAGCGTTCTACTTCTTCTGGAGATTTTCCTGGAGCTTCGGTTGCTACTTGAACTTGTACGTTAGTGACATCTGGAAAAGCATCAACAGATAGCTTTTTTACAGCCATTAACCCCACAAACAACATCACAGTTGCAATAACTGCAACCAAGATACGTTGTTGAAGTGCTAGGCGGACAATTTTTTCAATCATATTAACCGCCGCTCAACTGTCTTTTGCGTTCGGTATTGAGGTGGTAGGCGCCTTTAATCACAATCACTTGCCCTGGTTCAATTCCAGAATAGATAGGGCGTTGACCTTTTCCTTCTGGGCCCGCTTTCACATGAACCATTTTGAATGTTTCATTGTTGATTTTTATAAACACATGGTCTGTGTTGTCGTCACGCACAATCGCCTCGGATGGAACTGTCAAAATATCTACAGGCTCGCTTTCAACCAACATGGTAGCCAACATGCCTGGCTTTAATTGGCGATTGGTATTGTCAATTTCAGCGCGAACTACAACAGTTCTGGTTTCTGGATTGACGATGGAGCTCACATAAGAAACTTCAGACTCGATTTTTTTATTGTTTAATGCGCTCACCTGAATCTCAGACTTTTGCCCTTTTTTAATTAGTGGTGCATTTGTCTCAGGGACTTGTGCGATAGCCCACAAAACGTCCAGGTTGGCAATTGTGTAAAGAGCATCAGATGGTTGAACCACTTGCCCTTTATTGATTTTTCTTTCAACGACTTCGCCAGGTATGGTTGCTGTGACGTTATTGATTGATTCAATCACGCCAGTTTTTGCTAAGCGGTTAATACTGGCTTTATTCATGCCTTGCACAATCAATTGATCTTGAGAAGCTCTCAATTCAGCCTTGGCATTGCTTGCCTCAGACTCTCTGCGTTGCATTTCTGCAAGTGCAATGACATCCTCTTTATATAAGATGCGAGCACGTTCTGCTGCGCGCTCAGCGAGATCGCTGGCATTTCTAGCTTTTAAGTAGGCTAATTGCGATTGTGTTAGCTCTGTAGAAGTAATTTGTGCCAGTATGTCGCCTTGCTTCACAACTTGGCCAGGTATGGCGTGCATTTCGGCAACTCGACCTGTGACGTTCGCGCCAATTCTGGCTAGATGAGATTCATGAAAATCAATGCGACCTGAAACTCGAATAACTTCGATATAAGGTCCAATCACTGCTTCACCTTCCGCAATCATTTTTTGCACTTCAGGGTTAATGATCACGATGCTTGGATCTTGCGCTTTGATGGCTTGAGGAGTTTTTTCAAAAACATCAAATAAATTCAATGTAAATACCAATAAGAAAGTCCAAGGTAAGAATGGAGCAATATTTCTAACAAACTTAGGTAGCTTGTCAAATAACTCTAAGACGATGGGTGCAGTGGTGCTCAGCCAAGCACGGGTATTTTTATTGGCTTGAGATTGAAAATTTTTAATGGTGTTAATCACCATTTTTATTTGGTTGATCACCCACATATAGCTAGTAGATGCTATCTCTTTGATGGCACCAATGGGCAGCTTGGATGGCATAGGTAGTTTCATATTATTTTTCTGCTAGCTTGGATAATGTTTTTGGGTTTGATCTGAGGCGTTCGATCTCAATGGAGATTAGGGCCAATTCGTATTTGGCTCTGATTAGGTCAGCGCGCGCTGCTCTGAATGTTCTTTGAGCATCTAGATACTCAAGCATACCTCGTTCACCATGTCTGTATGATGCTTCCGCAATCCTTCTGGCATCAGCTGCTTGAACAATCACTTCATTCTCTAAAGTCTTGACCTGGTAACTGATGGTCTCGAACTGTTGATAGGCTAATTCTATTTGAGTCTCAATATTTTGGGATTCGTAGTTCAGCATGTTTTTTGCCCGAGATACATTGGCCGCAGCCTCTCTCACTTGACCAATACGCCAATCCCAAATCGGAATAGTCACCACCAAACCATAACTACGGTCTTTAAAGTCGGGCTCATTACTTTGTTGGGCTTTTAATGACAATTTGGGTAATTTGGAATTTTGTTCCAGGCTTAATTTGGATTCAGCGCTTGCCAGCTCTGCTTTGGCTCTGGTTAGTTCAGGGTTTTGGTTTCTGATTTCTTCAACCAGCGCAGGTAGAGGAGGAATTTCTATTTCTTTGAATGGTGCGATGATGATTTCAAAGTTGGGCGGTAGCTGAGGGCCAACTGCTTGCCTTAATTGAGATTTTGATTGATGTAGCCTTGATTGGCTGGCTTGCGCTACCATTTTTACATTCAAATAATCTGTCTCTGCTCTGATTAATTCAAACTTAGCTGTTTCGCCAACTTGATACCTGAGCTGAATGCGGTCACGAATTTGGCGTGTTAACTCCATATCTTCGTTCGCAGCCTTTAATTCTTCTTGGCGACGCATGTAATCGTAGTAACGATTTTTAACCTTAGAAATGATTTCAAATTCCTTGGCCATTCTCATTGCATCAGCCGCTTGAAGTTGTGCTTCTGCAGCATTGACCCTGGGTATTCTTGTGTAAGGCATATCCAGTGGTTGCGTAACTGACCACGATGAAGTTGAGCCAATCCTGCTGTTATCTGTGCGTAATTTTTGTTGACCTCTAACACCTTCAAATTCTGGATTAGGAATGGCACGTGCAGCACTTAATTGACCACTAACAGCTTTAGCCTGGTCTCTAGCAGCCAGTATCTCTGAATTGGAGTTAATGGCAATATTGATTAGATCGTCTAGGGTGTGGGCTTTATTGGCTTGCGCGTAACACGATTGGGTAACAAACAATAGGCTCAGTAATACGCTAGCTAAAGAGCCTACTTTTTTTTGCGCAGGCCTAATCGTTCTAGAAGTTAAATGCATGTATTTGCTTATCTTTTTTCATTTAAATTGTTATTAGTATTTATAGCAGATTTCTTATAGGGATAATCCCTAGTCTTATCGGGGCTTTATGGCACAATTTCATTATTAAGTATGCGCTTAGCATTTTTGCAACATTAATTAAGTACAAAAAATCAAACTCCATGAAAGTCTATAACCTCGTTTGTCATTTAGATCACCACTTTGAAGGCTGGTTTGCTTCTGAAGCGGATGCTCTAGAGCAACAAGAAAATGGTTTGTTAACCTGCCCGATGTGTGACAGTCATGAAGTATCGCGCTTACCATCTGCGCCAAGAATTGCTAAGCACTCAAATAGGGAGGTTGCGCCAGTCAGTGCACCAGAAGAAGGCGCTGGCATGGGTAATTCAATGGTTTTAACTGGTCAAGAGCAAGCTAATTTACAAGCCAAGGTTCAGGCTACTGTGATGAAGGCTATGCGTGAACTGATTAACAAAACTGAAGATGTTGGTAATGACTTTGCTGAAGAAGCCAGAAAAATTCATTATCGCGAGGCTCCTGAAAGAAGTATTCGTGGTCATGCTACAGCTGACGAAACTGCAGAATTGCGTGAAGAGGGCATTGAAGTAGTTGCTTTGCCTGTGTTGCCAGCGCTAAAAGATACGCTGCAATAAACCCAATAGCTCTAATACTTTAATTACTTGTCGACTGGGACAAGTTTTTGCTTACGGCTGTAATCTTGTACTGGTACGTCACTAGGTTTTAAGCGTTTCTCACAAGCCGGTTGCCCATCAAAAACCCTCATCACTGAACAATCATGTCCTGTACTTTCTGAGGCGGCATGATCTGTAAGGCTTTTGCCAGTGGTTGCAGCAGAACCCACACTAACTGCTGTCACTGGGTAGGCTGCCACCATGGCACAACCTGAGAGTTGCCCGAAAGTTAACCCTAATCCGCAGAAAATGAGAAAAAACCTAAAAATACCCAATTAGATAGAATCTTGATAAAGTGGTAATCCTAAGAATATAAAACAAGTAGGAGACAAAATGTCAGAAACAATTGGACACCATATTAATGGTGTGGTCACTCATTTTGGTGGTGCTACTGCCCCTGTTTTTGAGCCAGCTACGGGCCAGATCAGACGTCAAGTTGAGTTGGCGAATACTGAGGGTGTTGCAAAAGCAGTTGCTGCTGCTAAAGCCGCTTTTCCTGCTTGGTCAAGTACACCCGTCACGCGACGTGCCAAGGTAATGTTCAATTTCAAAGCCATCATTGAAGAGCGTATTGATGAGATGGCCGAAATCATTACCAGAGAGCATGGGAAAACTTTTGAAGATGCCAAAGGTGAGATTCAACGTGGCTTAGAAGTAGTTGATTTTGCATGTGGCATTCCGCAATTATTAAAGGGTGAGTACACCGAGCAAATTGGTAAAGGCATGGATGCTTGGACCATGCGCCAGGCTGTGGGTGTGTGCGCTGGAATTACACCATTCAATTTTCCAGCCATGGTGCCAATGTGGATGTATCCGGTGGCAATTGCTTGTGGCAACACATTTGTTTTGAAACCCTCTGAGCGTGATCCATCAGCTACTTTATTGGCAGCTAAATGGTTAGAAGAGGCCGGCTTGCCAAAAGGTGTTTTCAATGTGGTTCATGGTGACAAGACTGCAGTAGATGCATTGTTGGCACACCCTGATGTGAAGGCTGTGAGCTTCGTGGGTTCAACACCGATTGCCGCTTATATCTATGAGACTGCGGCAAAAAACGGTAAGCGTGTCCAAGCGTTGGGTGGAGCTAAAAATCATATGGTGGTGATGCCAGATGCAGATTTGGATCAGGCAGTGGATGCGTTGATGGGTGCTGCTTATGGCTCTGCTGGTGAGCGTTGTATGGCCATCTCAGTGGCAGTGGCTGTAGGTAACGTTGCAGATGCCTTGATTGAAAAATTATCTACACGTATTAGATCTCTCAAAATTGATAATGGTATGAAGCCTGGCGCTGAGATGGGCCCGCTTGTTACCAAAGTTCATTTAGAGAAGGTCAAGGGTTATGTCGATGCTGGAGTTAAAGAAGGCGCCAAGCTAGTTGTGGATGGCCGCAATCTGAAAGTGCCTGGCTGTGAAGATGGCTTCTTCTTAGGCGGTTGTTTATTTGACAACGTTAAACCTAATATGACTATCTACAAAGAAGAAATCTTTGGCCCTGTATTAAGTGTGATGCGTGTGGATGATGTGGCTACAGCGATTCAGTTAATCAATGATCATGAGTTCGGCAACGGCACGGCAATTTTCACAAGAGATGGAAATACTGCTAGAGAATTTGTGAGTCGCATTCAAGTGGGTATGGTGGGTGTCAATGTGCCAATTCCAGTACCAATGGCTTTCCATTCATTTGGTGGATGGAAGCGCAGTCTATTTGGTGATCACCATGTACATGGTCCAGAGGGTGTCCGTTTTTATACCCGTATGAAGGCTGTGACACAGCGTTGGCCAGAAACCATTACTCAAGGCCCAAGCTTCACCATGCCAGTAAATGGCTAAAAGTCTGAATTTAGAGCTAGTTATTTGATTTAGCTCAGTTTTTCGTCAATTCGGCTTATTTCAGAAAACGCGGGGGTTAAAATAACCCCCGTGAACTTTTCAGCATCTTCTACCTCTGCAGCGCCTAACGTGGGTGAGCCATTATTTCAGCCTGAATTGCTCAAGCGTTTTGATATCAATGGGCCACGTTACACCTCTTATCCAACTGCGGATAGATTTCATGCTGAATTTAATCAGCAAGACTACATTGAAGCTCTACAAAGAACTGCTAAAACTGGTAAGCCCATTTCTTTGTATTACCACTTACCGTTTTGCCCCAATATTTGTTACTACTGCGGTTGTAACAAAATCATTACCAAAGATCATGGTCGAAGTGCGAAATACATTAAGTATTTAGCTAAAGAAATGAAAATGGTGACTGATGTGATGGGGTGTGCTGATAAAAAAATTCCAGTGACCCAGTTGCACTGGGGCGGTGGTACGCCAACCTTTTTGTCGCACGAAGAAATGCGTGAGTTAATGCATCACACTCGTGAGCATTTTGATTTACAAGATGGTGGTGAGTACTCAATTGAGATCGATCCGCGTCGAGTGAGTGAAGCCGATATCTCCCTGTTAGCAGAGTTAGGCTTTAATCGCATCAGTTTAGGTGTGCAAGACTTTAATTTGGAAGTGCAACAAGCCGTGCATCGCGTGCAAAGCGTTGAAGAAACTAAGGCTGTAATAGATTGGGCTAGGAAGCACGGCTTTAATTCTGTGAGTGTGGATTTGATCTATGGTCTTCCCAAGCAAACGCCAGAAACGTTTAGAGAAACTGTAGATGCAGTCATTGCGATGGATCCAGATCGCTTATCGGTCTATAGCTATGCGCATCTGCCAACTATCTTCAAGCCACAACGCCGTATTGCCGAAGAAGATTTACCAGTAGCCAAGGATAAGCTCAGCATATTGGCTAATACGATTGATCAGCTCAATCAGGCAGGGTTTGTGTTCATTGGCATGGATCATTTTTCAAAGCCAGATAATGAGTTAGCCATAGCTCAAAGAGAAGGTCGTTTACATCGCAATTTCCAGGGGTACTCTACGCAGGCAGAGTGTGACCTTTTGGCGTTTGGTATTTCATCCATTGGTAAGGTGGATGATACTTATCCACAAAATCTAAAAACTTTAGATGAGTACTATCAGGCTATTGATCGTCACGAGCTACCTACGATGCGTGGTCTTCAACTGGATGCTGATGACATCTTAAGACGTGAATTGATTGGTGAATTAATGTGTCAGTTTGAGTTAGATACTGATCTATTTGCTAAAAATCATCAAATTAATTTTGATACTTATTTTGCAAAAGAACTGCCGGAACTTAGAGAGCTAGAAGAGGCTGGCTTGCTTGAGTGGCATGGTCGAAAAATCTATGTGCCAACTAAGGGGCGCCTGTTAGTTCGGCGCGTTGCCATGGCATTTGACCGGCACTTGCGGGATGCGAAAACGCATGCCCGTTACTCCAAAGTCGTGTAATCATTCTTTCTTAAATAGAACTTATAATCAAGGCTCTACAAAAGGGGTTTGAGATATCTTATGCGCTATCCAAGTTTTAACATTCGCCTTGAATGGCTCATTCTCATTCTCGCCACTTATTTCTCTTTATTTCTCAATCAGTCTTTATGGGCTGCGTTGCTTAACACTCAATCTGGTAGTTCATTTGAGGTTTTCACATTTATCGCAGCGGTAGCGATTGGTGTGACCGCACTGCAATTCGGCATTTTGAGCTTATTGGTATATCGACCAATTGCGGTGAGTACAGCAATTGTCATTTTGCTTACTGGCGTATCAGCAGATTTTTTTGCAAAAAAATATGGAGTGTTTTTTGATACCTCCATGGTGCGTAACATTATCAGTACTAATCACGCAGAGGCTAGAGAGTTATTCACCCCATCTTTGGCCTTACATTTTTTAATTTATGGTGTGCCCGGTGTCTTGTTATTGTCATGTTTTAGGGTAAAGCAACAAACTTTGTTGAAGGGGTTAGCCCTTAAATTTGGCATGATTTTTTTGGCTGTCGTGATTGCTTTAGC
>JACCDQ010857544.1_pt1 | contig 15843 bp, 14 predicted proteins | sample 7446031 | NCBI WGS metagenome assembly JACCDQ01 (sample SAMN15323442, study PRJNA562643) | freshwater metagenome | isolation source: river surface water | place: USA:Blue River Watershed | collected 2017-08-17
ATAAAAATTGATTGAACGAAATTAGCGAAATTTTAGGAGAATTTATATCGAAAAGGCAAGCAAAAGAATGACAAAAAATATATTGGGAGAATTGAATGAATTTCGTGATTTTTGTAAAATTTTTGATTAGTTATATGCGCATCTTAACCGGTATCCAATCCTCTGGAAAACCCCATTTAGGTAATATTTTAGGAGCAATCATGCCCGCAATCGAGCTTTCCAAAAAGACTGGGAATGAATCCTTTCTATTTATTGCCGATTTGCATACGCTTACCAGCCTACGCGATGGTGAACAAATTCGTGCGAATACCTTATCCATTGCCGCAGCGTGGTTGGCCTTTGGTTTTGATACGGATAAAAATTATTTCTACCGTCAATCCAAATTGGCTGCTTACCATACTGAAGTGATGTGGTATTTAAACTGTGTGACGCCTTATCCGATGTTGGCCAATGCACATAGCTTCAAAGATAAATCCACATCCATGGATAAAGTAAATGCCGGATTATTTACCTATCCCGTTTTACAGGCAGCTGATATCGTGCTTTATGATGCCGAAATCATTCCTGTAGGCAAGGATCAACGTCAGCATATCGAAATGACGCGCGACATGGCCGGATCTTTTAATCGGATGGCCAATGAAGAGATATTTGTCATTCCTGAGGCAGCGATCAATGAGGAGGTGATGACCATACCGGGGATCGATGGAAATAAGATGAGTAAATCCTTGAATAATTACATCGACGTATTCTTGCCAGAAAAGGAATTGTTAAAACAGATCAAGAAGATTGAATCCGACTCAACACCTTTAGAGGATCCTAAGGATCCCGACAAAGACATTACCTTTAAGTTGTATAATTTAATTGCCACACCAGAACAATCAGCGGAAATGCGCAAATTATATTTGGCAGGCGGCTATGGCTATGGCCATGCGAAGCAAGCCTTGCACGCATTAATGTTGGAGTATTTCAAAGAGGCACGGGAAAAGTTTGATTATTACATCAACAATCCAAAGCTCATCGAGGAGAAATTAGAAATTGGCGAGAAAAAAGTAGAACCAATCGCAGCAGCAACTTTGGCAAGAGTTCGAAACGTATTTAAATTCTAAGGTATGTTTCCAACTTGGGATGAGACCTTATTTCGGATAATCAACCAGTCGCACACGACTGAGTTAGATATGATCATGCGATTCTTGTCCAATAAGTATGTTTGGATTCCCTTGTATGCTTACTTGATTTACAATATTTATCGAATTAAGCCTCAAGCAATCAAAGCATCCTTGGTTTATTTAGTATTAGCAATACTTTGGGCGGACCAAATTTCATCCAGCGTCTTCAAACCTTGGATTAAACGCTTACGCCCTAGCCATGTGGCTGATTATCAATCTTGGATTCATTTACCCGATGGGGCAGGAGGTTTGTATGGGTTTTGCTCATCACACGCGGCTAATTCATTTGCCATAGCCATGGGAATCTACTTGTTGACAAAAAACAAAGGATTAAGTATCCTATTGTTTATCTGGGCGACACTCATTTCTTACAGTCGGATTTATCTGGGCGTGCATTATCCTTTGGATGTTATGACAGGGGCATTTGTCGGGATAACCGGTGCGATGATGCTAAAAATCTTGGTTTACGATAAATTAACCAAAAATTCATAGGTATTTACACCATCTGCAAAATCATCTAAAGCTGGCATCTGAGCCTGACCAAAAGGAATCAAATTCGAACCAACTACACATTGAATCTTTTCAGTATGCTGACTTAGCCATGCTGACAAATCATTTTCAGTCTCGTAGCGATGAACATGCAAAACACCCACCGGTGAAACTAATTGTTCATTTTCAGTTACAATTAAATTCCCTAAATCAAAGTGTGGAATCTGATTGAGCAATAATAATGTCTTGTGGTATTGATAATTATTGGAATATTTCGTGTGCTCCAACACCCAGTTCACTTTAGTCAATACATCGAATAGGGGAGTTAGGTCGAAATTTGTAGGAACCGCAATGGTAGAAACATTCCGACAACCTAAACCATAATAGGTAAAAATATCATCGGCCAAAGCTTCAAAATCAGCCATATTTTCATTCCCTGTTAAAACAGCCACAGAACTACGATTCTTACGAATGATATGAGGTATTTTAGCGAAATAATTACTGAAGTAGCCGGAAGAAAAATCAGATCCTGTGGCAATTACCGCATCAACGGCGGATAAGCGATCCACTGATTCAATGATAAATTGAGAATCAATCGACTTAATTGCTTCAATATATAATTTCATTAATGCTTGGTCTTGCGAACTTAATTTAACCACGACCTGATGCCCAGCAGCCAATGTCATTAACAAATCATGCATACCTACCGCTGGTAAATTTCCAGAGAGAATTAAACCGATTCGTTTGGATGTAATTGAATTCTTAGGGTAATTTTCGAAAAAATTAACCCATACCTGCATATCCAAAAATTGCTCATCAATCGCTTTCATGGCATTTCGAATCAAATAATCGGAAAACCAGGCATTTTCGTTTTTGGCTTTTTCTATAAATAGTTCTATTTTTTCTTCATTAGATGAATCAGAAAAATATTGATTCAATGCTTTAATTAATGATAAGAATCGTTCTTTGGGCATAATTGGAGAAATGAAACGCTAATAACTGAAATGTAAAGTTCTTAAAAATTTATAATACTCTTGATAAATTATATACTATTCAAAACTTCTTATGTAAATTGCATAAAATTTTTAATACTTGTTATGGCTATTATCATTACAGACGAATGTATTAACTGTGGGGCTTGTGAACCAGAATGCCCAAATACAGCTATTTATGAGGGTGGAGTAGAATGGACTTGGGCAGGAGGAACCGCTTTAACAGAAGTTGAATTAGAAGATGGATCTACGATGGATGCGAAAGCAGCGATTGATCCCATTTCGGAAGAATTCTATTATATCGTTCCTGATAAATGTACAGAATGTACAGGTTTCCACGAGGAACCACAATGTGCGGCAGTTTGCCCCGTTGATTGCTGCGTACCCGATCCTGATCATGTGGAAGACAAGGAGACACTAGAAGCTAAGAAAGCATGGTTGCATGCAGAAGCTTAAGACATCATTCAAATCGATTTTAGAGCTCAACGTAAGTTGGGCTCTTTTTTTTGTCCAACTATTACCCACTTGTCTCATTATTTATAGTTTGTATTTTTCCAATAGAATGAAATACGAGTTTAAATTTTATTCTATTTTTATTTATTTTTTGCAAAACAGGTAAAATCAAGTTTAAAAATTAACCGATTTTTGATATTTTTTTGAAAAATTCACAAAAAGAGGTTAAAATTTTTACTAAAAAGCTTGCGAGGTAATATTTTTTGTTCAATCTTTGATACGTAATCAAGCATTTATAAACTTTTAAACAATTCCGCACATGAAGAAATCTATCCTAACAGCCCTTTTTGCAGCAACTGCTTTTTGTGGATTTTCCCAAGAAAAAGAAGCCGAGACTCCCAAGTTTACTTTCTCCGGCTACATTGATTCGTACTATATGTTGAACTTCAACAACCCAACGAGTCGGAGCAACCTAGGAGTATCTGGTTACGAAAGAGCATTCGATCAAAAGTCGAGTCAATTTTCATTAGGACTTGTTCAGACAAAATTTGGTTATGCAACCAAAAACTCGGACGTGGTTGTCGACTTAACCTTTGGACCTAATGCAGACCTTGGTCAGTACGGAAACGTTATTGGACCCTTAGGAGCTGGCAAAGCAACAACTGCATTGGCAATCAAACAAGCTTATTTCAATTGGAAAGCATCAGACAAATTAACGTTAACAGCAGGTCAATTTGGTACTCACATCGGATACGAGGTGATCGACGCACCGGTTAACTACAATTACTCACTTTCAAACTTGTTCAACAATGGTCCATTTTATCATATCGGCGCTAAAGCGAATTATGCATTCAGTGACAAATTTTCTGCCATGGTTGGATTGGTCAACAATGTGGATAATTTAAATGACAACAATGCTTCAAAAGGATTTATCTACCAAGTATTTACTTCTCCAGCTGCTGGTTGGAATGTATATGTTAACGGAATCACTTCAAACGAATCAGCTCCATTAGCTTCAGGAAAAGATGATTCAGGAAGTTACAACTTATTGGATTTAACTACTTCTTATCAAATTACTCCTAAATACTTACTAGGATTAAATGCAGCTTATGGTTCACAAACGGGTGATTACCAAGGTGGCGGAAACGTAGGTAATAGCAAAACTTGGGGTGGCGTTGCCTTGTACTCCAACTATGCCTTCACAGATAAATTCAGCTTAGGAGGTCGTTATGAAGTATTCGATAATACATCAGGCGCGCGTGCTTTACGTGCGGCAGATGGCTCAGGAACTGATGTGAGCTCTTTCACATTGACAGCTACATTTACGGCTGCTGATGGTCACCTATTGATTAAGCCGGAATTACGCTCAGATGCATACAAAACAGCTCAATTCGTAGATGGCAATGGCAAGGATCAAAAATCTCAAACGACACTTGGATTGCATTTCATTTATAAATTTTAATAAAACCAATTTTTCACTTTAAATAGAACCATCATGACTTCACAAAAACCAACATGGATTCCGTTGCTCGTATTGCTCGCAGTTGCAATACTTGCCTTATTCACAACTTCTGTTCCGGGTGCAATGCCTACAGAAGGTTTAGACACAGGTGATACTGCCTGGATGATTGTTGCATCCGGTTTAGTATTATTAATGACACCTGGATTAGCTTATTTCTACGGGGGTATGGTTAATCACAAGAACGTGATTTCAACCATGTTGCAATCATTCATTGCGATGGGTGTTATTTCAGTAATTTGGATTGTATTTGGATTCTCTTTAGCATTCGGCGATTCATTAGGTGGCTGGATTGGTGACCCACGTACATTTTTCATGTTCAATGGCGTTTTTGACCACAAGCTTTCTTTAGGTTCATCAGACCAATTGAAGTTTACGATTCCATTTGCTTTGTTTGCATTTTTCCAAATGAAGTTTGCGGTAATTACGCCAGCTCTTATTTCAGGAGCTTTGGCAGAGCGTATCAATTTCCGTGCATTCGTGTTGTTCATGGTGCTTTTCTGCGTGGTTGTTTACGCTCCATTGGCACACTGGACATGGCATCCGGACGGATTCCTATTCAACTTAGGGGTTCTTGATTTTGCTGGTGGTACGGTTGTTCACATGTCGGCCGGTTGGGCTGCATTAGCTGGAGCTTTATACCTACGTCGTCGTAAATCACACATTGAATCAAACATCTTACCTCCAGCTAATATTCCTTATGTATTATTAGGTACAGGTTTATTATGGTTCGGTTGGTTTGGTTTCAACGCAGGATCTGCGGTAGGAGCTAATGGATTGGCAGTCACTGCATTTGCAACAACGCACGTGGCGGCGGCAGCAGCAGGTTTGTCTTGGATCTTATTTGATGTAACTCGTGGAAAGAAGGTTTCTGCCTTAGGTTTCTGTATCGGAGCTGTAGTAGGATTAGTAGCTATCACACCTGCGTCAGGATTCGTTACGGTACCCGTTGCCATCTTCATCGGTGTAATCGCAGCAATCGTTTCAAACATTGCAGCACATTGGAGAGCAAGCTCAAACCTTGATGATACCTTAGACGTATTCCCTTGCCATGGTTTAGGTGGTATGGTTGGTATGTTGATGACTGGTATTTTCGCTACATCAGCAGTAAACGGAGCAGTAGCTGAGCAGGGCTTATTCTACGGAGAAAGCGCATTATTCTTAAAACATCTTTTGGCATTAGCAGTCGTTTCTGCATTCGCCTTTGGTTTATCTTATGTTTTGTTAATCATCACGGATAAAATTATCCCATTACGTGTTAACGAAGAAGAAGAAAGATTAGGATTAGATATCTCGCAACACGACGAGTCGATTGCAGAGTAATCCAAACAGCAGGACCGCAAGTAATGGTTCTTGTGGTTTTGTTTCAATCAAAAAGCCGGCGACTTCTAGTTGCTGGCTTTTTTGTTTTATTGGACGTTTGACGTTAGACGTTAGACGTTTGAAAAGAGGTTAGAGGTTAGAGGTTAGAGGTTATAGGTAATAACTAAGAAGTAATAGAAATGCCTTCGGACTACGGACCTAAATACTGACCACTGAACACTGACCACTGACTACTGACTACCGACTAACAAAACCTCCCCCTTAACATCACCCGAATCTGTGATTGCCTTATACCGAACGGGCTGAATGGTGTTAATTAAGAGTGGATCGTAAGGCACGGATACACGAACATAGTTTTCCGAAAAACCTTCCATGAATCCATTAGAGGTAGATTCCTCAAATAAAACTGAACCAACTTTATTTAGCTGACTTTCATAAAACGCATGACGTTTTTTGTCGGACAGGATATGTAACATCTTTGAACGCTCCGACTTCTGCATACCGTCTACTTTGGGAAAAATATCAACCGCATAGGTATTTGCTCGTTCCGAATACGGAAAAACATGCAAGTAGGAGATCTCTAATTCATTTAAAAACTGATAGGTTTCCAAAAATAATTCAGGAGTTTCACCAGGGTGACCCACGATCACATCAACACCAATACAAGCATTGGGCATCACCTCACGAATTAATTTAACCCGATCTTGGTATAATTCTCGTTGGTACCGACGCTTCATGAGACGCAAGACAGCATTAGAGCCAGACTGCAAGGGAATATGAAAATGAGGAACGAATCGCTTAGATTGAGCCAAAAAAGTGATCATCTCAGGCGTCAACAAATTAGGTTCAATACTTGAAATTCGGAAACGCTCAATACTAGATTGAGAATCAATCGACTTAACCAAATCAAAAAACGTTTCGACCCGCTTTCCTTGTTGGATCCCGAAATCACCAATATTAACCCCTGTCAAGACAACTTCTTTGACCCCATTAGCAGCAACCTCTTCAATTAGTCCTAAGACTTTTTCGATGGAATCAGAACGCGATTGACCACGCGCCAACGGTATCGTGCAATAGGAGCAAGGGTAATCACACCCATCTTGAACCTTCAAAAAGGTACGCGTACGATCGTTGAGGCTATAAGAAGCATGATAATCCAAATCATACCGAATCTCGGAAGCAATAAGTTTTGGCAAATCCGATGATTCACGAGACAAATAAGGGGGAATCAAATCAGGAATTTGAAATTTTTCATTGGCCCCTAAAACTAAATCAACACCTGGAATGGCCGCAATCTCTTCGGGTTTCAATTGCGCATAGCAACCAATGACCACAACCGCCGCATCAGGATTAATCTTTTTCGCTTCACGAACGACTTTTTTACACTTCTTATCTGCCTGCTCAGTAACACTACATGTATTAATCACAAATAAATCCGGAGAATCTTGAAATTCAGCGCGCACAAAATCCAATGGCTCTAAAGAACGAGCAATGGAACTTGATTCCGCAAAATTCAACTTACAACCTAATGTATAAAAAGCAACTTTCTTCATGCCTGCGATTGAGGATACAAAATAAAACAAAAATGGCGGGAAAACCCGCCATTTTCAATCATAAAGTATATAAATGCAAGATAAAAACGTATTAAAACTTCGCTGTTTTCACCGTTTTGATAATACGGGCAGCTACTTTGTAAGGATCTGCCGCAGAGTTTGGACGACGATCTTCTAACCATCCTTTCCAACCTTTTTCAACAGCAGCAATCGGAATACGAATCGATGCACCACGATCTGAGATTCCATAAGAGAAATCGTGAATCGAAGCCGTTTCGTGCTTTCCTGTTAAACGCATATGGTTATCAGCACCATATACTTCAATGTGCTCCTTCACGAATGGAGCGAATGATTGACAAATTTTGTCATAAACTTCTTTATTACCTGCTGTACGTAAAGCTGTATTCGAGAAGTTCGCGTGCATACCCGAACCATTCCAATCCAACTCTCCTAGCGGCTTACAGTGCCAATTTACAGCAACACCATATTTCTCACCTAAGCGCTCCAACAAGTAGCGACCCAACCAGATTTCATCACCTGCTTGCTTAGCACCTTTTGCGAACATTTGGAATTCCCACTGACCGGCAGCCACCTCAGCGTTGATACCTTCGATATTCAAACCTGCATCAATACACAAATCCATGTGCTCTTCAATAATTTCACGACCAAATGCATTTTTCGCACCTACAGAGCAATAGTACGGGCCTTGAGGACCTGGGTAACCATTTGCTGGGAAACCCAAAGGCTTATTCGTTTCAGGATCCCACAAGAAATACTCTTGTTCGAAACCAAACCAAAAATCATTATCATCATCATCAATTGTCGCACGACCATTTGTCTCATGTGGAGTACCGTCCGCATTTAACACTTCGCACATTACTAAATAACCATCACGGCGTGCTGGATCTGGACAAACGTACACAGGCTTCAACAAGCAATCAGATGAACCACCTTCAGCTTGTTGCGTAGATGAACCATCGAAAGACCACATATCAAGGTCCTCTAATTTTCCACTAAAATTGTTCTCGATTTTCGTCTTAGAACGTAAACTCTGTGTTGGCTTGTAGCCATCCAACCAAATGTACTCTAATTTTGATTTAGCCATGATTTTATACTTAAAATGATAATAAAAATACTTTTTTGCGAATACTTGATACAAATTTAAACGAGAATTTGAAAAAAACAACAGAAAAATTCACAAAAAGACAAAAAATCAAACTCCAATTTGCCAATTCTGCAAAAAATCAAATTAATACCTAAGCAAATACAATTTGAAATCGGAAGGGATTACTCAAGGAAAAGTCGGGCATTTTGATTAGCTTTATCATTCAAAAAATTAAGATAAATCATGGCTATAACTCGATTTAAAGCACTTGAATTAGCTCAAATGCGCGCAGGCACCCCTGTAAAGTTACCCACTGAAAAAGTAAGTGATTACTATGGTAGCATGACTTTCAGCGATGAGGTAATGCGATCATTATTATCTCCCGAGGCATATTTAAAAATCAATACAGCGATACAAACGGGATCAAAGATTGATCGTGATGCCGCCGACGAAGTGGCAGCTGCCATGAAATCATGGGCTATATCAAAAGGAGCTACTCACTACACGCACTGGTTCCAACCATTGACCGGTACAACTGCAGAAAAACACGACTCATTTTTTGATATCGATTTAAGCACAGGAAAAGCTGTTGAGAAGTTTAAAGGCTCAGCCTTAGTACAACAAGAACCCGATGCGTCTTCATTTCCAAACGGCGGAATTCGCTCCACTTTTGAAGCGCGCGGCTATACGGGATGGGATCCATCATCACCGGCGTTTATTATGGAAAATGCGGCTGGAACAGCTACATTATGTATACCATCGGTATTCGTTTCATATACAGGAGAGGCGCTCGACTACAAAACACCTTTATTAAAATCCATTGAATTAATTGATAAAGCTGCCACAGCTGTCGTTAAAGAGTTTTTCAATCGTGATGTAAGTAAAGTAATCCCAACATTGGGAGCTGAGCAAGAATACTTTTTAGTGGATGAGGCATTGTTTAACGCTAGACCTGACTTGGTAATGTCTGGTCGGACAGTATTTGGGCATGCACCTGCTAAAGGCCAACAATTAGAGGATCATTATTTTGGGTCAATCCCAAATCGCGTAAATGCATTCATGGTTGATTTTGAAATTGAAGCTTTGAAATTGGGAATGCCAGTTCGTACGCGTCACAATGAGGTTGCTCCTGCACAATTTGAAGTAGCGCCTACGTTTGAAGAAGCCAACTTAGCTTGTGACCACAATGCCTTGCTGATGGATTTAATGAACAAAGTAGCTTCTAAACACAAATTGAAGGTATTGTTCCATGAAAAACCTTTTGCTGGAATCAATGGTTCGGGCAAGCACAACAACTGGGCGTTGGCAACGGATACAGGAGTCAACTTATTAGGCCCATCTTCGAAACCGAAAGAAAATTTACGATTCTTGACTTTCTTTGTAAATACACTGAAAGCGGTTCACGATCAAGCCGATTTATTGCGCGCCTCAATCGCTTCAGCCGGTAACGAGCATCGTTTAGGTGCTAATGAAGCTCCTCCTGCCATTGTCTCAGCGTTTTTAGGCTCAACCATGAGCCAGGTTTTGGATGACCTAGAAAATATGAGCGATATCGATGATATCACTTTGGAAAAAGGCGATAATGTATACCTTAAATTAGGAATCAATAAAATCCCTTCCCTTATCCTAGATAATACGGACCGCAACCGAACATCTCCATTTGCCTTTACAGGGAACAAATTTGAGTTCCGTGCGGTAGGTTCCTCAGCGAACTCGGCTGCACCAATGACCGTATTAAATACCATCGTTGCCGATCAACTAATCAAATTCCGCAAGGAAGTTGAGGTTATTTTAGAAAAAGGAGTCAAGAAAGAACTTGCCATCATGGAAGTTCTCAAAAAATACGTAAAAGAGTCAAAGAAAATTCGTTTCGAAGGAAATGGATATTCGGATGAGTGGGTACAGGAAGCAGAAAAAAGAGGCTTATCGAACCTAAAAACAACCCCCGAAGCACTTGCAGTTTATGCTCGTCCAGAATCGATTGAATTGTTCACCAAACACGGTATCTATTCAAAAGAAGAAATGCATGCACGCCATGAAATTGAATTGGAAAACTATGTAAAGAAAATTCAAATTGAGTCGCGCGTTATTGGCGATATGGCCATCAATCACATTGTTTCAACTTCATTAAAGTACCAAACTCAATTGGTTGAAAATGTGAAAGGACAAAAAGAAATCGGTATTGATCCGCAATACTTTGCACCAACGGTTGAAATGATTAAAAAGATTTCAGAATACACATCAACCATTGTTCGTTTGCAAAATGAGATGACAGAGGCCCGCAAGGAAGCTAACAACATCGAAGATTTAGAAGAACGCGCGCAATTATATGGCACCAAGGTAAAAGGGTATTTTGAAGAAATTCGCTATGCGGTAGATAAACTCGAACTTATCGTTGATGACGATGAGTGGCCTCTACCGAAATACCGCGAATTATTACTTATTAAATAAAAATTGACCTTATGGCAACTCCAACAAACCCTGGTTTTTCTGCCGAAGAAATTCAACAGCTAAAAGACCAGTGTACTCAGGCTAAAAAATCTTTTATCGTTATCGAAGATGATGATTTGCCTACAGGGAATGAAAAAGAAATGGTCCACATTCAATTCGTGGGCCATTTTAACAAGCAAGAAGTGATTTATGATGCCATATTGTGCACGCTACAATTACATTATGCAAGTGCAGTATATGAGGCTGCTGAACAAGAGGCTATTCATCACTTTCCATTATATGTACCCATCGAAAATCGCGATGAGACTTATGTTGAAAACGAATCACTTGATGAAGAAGTTGAAGTTATGATTCTTGAAATCATCGATGAATTAGAAGAAAATGACGAAATCAAGGTGAGCGAATACATTGAAATCGATGAAAATTTTGATTTCGGTATCGGATTAGAAGCTGCTCTCTATGTACCTTCTTTGGAGGATGAAGTCATTGAAAAATTCATTACTGATTTTAATGGAGGAACGCTTTCCTTAGATCCATCTCGTTTTTCGTTCCGCTCTGAAGACCCTGAGTAATACATGAGTAAATATGTATTTTTTGCCCCTAACCCGACTAGCATCGGAACCCTCAATGAAGAGGAGTCGTTTCATGCTTGTCGGGTTTTGCGTATCCGCAAGGGAGATAAAATTCGCTTATTGGACGGAGTAGGAGGGCTTTACGAGGCCACCATAGACAACACGGATGCCAAAAAAACGAGCTTCACGAATGTTCAACTAATCGAAAAACAAACGGAGCCGAATTATCAAATCCATCTATATATCGCACCCACGAAACAAATGGAACGCATGGAATGGATGGTGGAAAAATGCTGCGAGTTTGGGATTCATGAAATCGTTTTTTTCGCCTCGAAGAATTCAGAACGCAAAGAAATGAAGACATCAAGGTTGGAAAAAATTGCCATTGCAGCACTCAAGCAGTCCAAAAATCTTTATCTACCAAAAATTCAACCCCTGCAAGCTCTTCATGGAATAATCAAGTCGATTAAATCAACGACCGATTCCCAAATTCTCTTTGCACACATAAGTGACCCACCCGTTGGCACATTATCCAAACAAATGCAAAAGGTTAAACATTATCATATCTTCATAGGACCTGAAGGTGATTTTACCGATGAAGAAACGAAAGCGATGTTTGATAATGCATTTACACCGTTCAGTTTAGGAAAGGCTATTTTACGGACTGAAACGGCTGGTATAGCTAGCACACACGCCATTCATTTACTCAGAGAAGAGGGATAATCTGACAAAAATCAGAAAAGTATTCATCCAAATTGCACAATGTGGAGATTTTCGTATGTAAATTTGTGACTTAGAACTTTAATACATTTTTATGCAATTAGTACTTCCCGCATTTATTATTCACTGGTACGTTTCCTTATTTAGTCAAACATTCTTTTTACATCGCTATTCAGCTCATAAAATGTTCTTAATGAACAAGTTTTGGGAGAAATTCTTTTATTTCTTGACTTACTTGTCACAAGGATCCTCTTTTTTGAGCCCACGAGCTTATGCGATTTTACACCGCATGCACCATGCTTTTTCAGATACGGCTAAGGATCCACATTCACCTATGTTTTCGAGCAATGTCTTTACGATGATGTGGAAAACGAAAGATATTTACAATGCGGTATTGAATCGTAAGCAAAAAATCGAAGAGCGTTTCGAGCACGATTACCCTGTCTCTAAAACCATTGAGAAGATTGGTGATTCATGGATTTCACGAATTGGTTGGGGAGTTGCCTACGCGTCACTCTACATCGTAGCGTTTATCTATTTTGATATGCACTGGGCATTCTTCTTTTTGCTACCTGTACACTTCTTAATGGGACCCGTACATGGTGCCATTGTGAATTGGTCTGGACATAAGTATGGCTACCAAAACTATGACAATCACGATCATTCGCGCAATTCATTGGTTTTTGATGTGGTGATGATGGGCGAGTTATTTCAAAATAACCACCACAAATTACCGAATCGTGTAAACTTCGCGACGAAGTGGTTTGAATTTGACCCGACATACCCAATGATCAAACTTTTGACCTGGTTACGAATCATTCGACCCAATGTCAAAGACCCAAATGCAAAATTCTAAATAAAAAAAGGCTATCATTTCTGATAGCCTTTTTTTATTAGATGTCTAAATCGATCTGAAATTTTTCCAAGTAATCAGATACCCGTTTAACGAATCCGCCACCTAATGAACCATCCACCACACGGTGGTCATAAGAGTGCGATATAAACATCTTCTGACGAATAGCTATTTGATCTTCCCCGTTAGGACCTGTGATAACAGCTGGTTTCTTCTCAATGACTCCAAAAGCCATAATCGCCACTTGCGGTTGCACAATAATTGGAGTACCCATTAAGTTTCCAAAACCACCGATATTGGATATCGTATAGGTACCACCTTCTAAATCCGCAGGGGTCAACTTGTTTTTACGCGCGCGGTTTGACAAATCATTAACCTTCTTTGTTAATTCAAGCAATGACAATTCATCCACATTATGAATAACAGGTACAATTAGATTTCCATTCGGTAAGGCAACCGCCATTCCGATGTTGATTTGTTTATGTTGAACAATGTAATTACCCTCAACCGAAATATTGATTCCTGGAAAATCTTTAATGGCTTTGGCCGTAGCCATAAATAGGAGTGGAGTATAGGTAATTGGTTCCTTGTATTTCTCCAGAAACTTAGCTTTGTTTTGCTCGCGCCATTGAACCAAATTTGTTATATCTGCTTCTAAGAATGATGTTACATGGGGTGAAATTCGCTTTGAATCCGACATGCGTTCCGAAATCATCTTCCGCATGCGATCCATTTCAATCACTTCATCACCTGGCAAGCGCAAACCCGGCCCTTGACTCAAGGTCCCTGAAGCTATCATACGCTTCGAATTTCGAACCGCGATATAATTCAAAACATCTTTTTTCGTCACCCGACCGTCCATTCCGGAACCCCGAATCTCACTCAGTTCACGCTGAGAGACTTTCTCTTGTTGGCAAATCTGCTTAATCAACGGCGAAACCCATGGATTCGCCTTATCCGTACTCACATCAATATTGCCCAAACTCAAATCCGTTAAGGCCGCTAATTCAGGCTCCGGATGGAATACCTCTTCAGCATCAAAGGATTTCTTTTCAAGTGGAACATCATCATTGGCATCAATCACGCAGATTGCCTTTCCAATCGTCGCCACCTGTCCCACGGGAATTAAAATTTGTTTCAAGATTCCCGCCACAGGCGAAGGTACCTCCGTGTCAATTTTATCCGTTGCAACCTCTAAGATAAACTCATCTGCTTCCACGTAATCACCCGGCTGCTTTAACCAATTTAATACGGTCGCCTCCATGATACTTTCGCCCATCTTAGGCATGATGATTTCTGTAATTGCCATATTAGTCTGCCAAATCGTTTAACAAATAGCGACGCAACAAATTAATTGCCGCCAAAGAACTTAAATGTATATTTTGAAGGCGCGTACCACCTTGCGTTAATTTCCGTGTTATCACTCCATGGGGATGAGCTAAAGCGATCCATATTGTGCCAACGGGTTTCTCCTCCGTTCCTCCATCTGGACCCGCGATACCCGAGGTAGCCAGCGCATAAGTTGTCCCCAATGCTATCCTAGCACCCTCTGCCATGGCTGAAATACATGCTTCACTGACGGCACCGTGATTTTTCAAAATATCTTCCGAAACGCCCAATTGCTTAACTTTCACCTCATTTGAATAGCTCAAAATCCCCCCTTGAAAATACGCTGAGCTGCCCGCATGTTGCGTAAACTGATGCGCCAAATATCCTCCCGTACAACTTTCTGCGACGGCAAGCGTTGCTTGTTGTGAAACAAGATATTGGCCCACAACCGCCGCTAGTTCATCTTTTTCCTTTCCGAATACATACCCTTTAATCAAAGGCATAACTCGGTCAAATTCATCCTCAATTTCCTGATTAATTTTTTCCTTATCCTCGCCAAAACCCGTTAAACGAAGCTTTACAATTCCTAAAGATGGTAAATACGCTAGCTTAAGATGTTTCGGTAATTGCAATTCCCAGTCTTGAATGAGATCCGACAAATAGGATTCTCCAATTCCAACGACTTTTCGAATTTGATGAACAATGACGGGTAGTTTAAAATGATTTGAAATGCGTGGCAAGACCTCCGTCTCCATGATGGCCTTCATCTCAAAGGGTACACCTGGCATGGACACCCAAATGGTATCATTCTCATTGAACCACATGGCTGGTGCAGTACCTTGCTTATTCGGAATAAATGTGCATTTGGTAGGCAATAAGGCCTGATCGCGATTGATATCACTTAATTCTCGTCCTCGCTTTGCAAAGAATTCCGTGACATCGGATAAAGCCGCTGGGTGATATTCCAACTTACAATTAAAGAAATCTGTAAGGATTTTCTTCGTTAAATCGTCTTTGGTTGGCCCTAAACCACCCGTAATAAAGACGATATCAGCGCGTTTTTGTGCTTCCTGAAGGATTTGTACGATTTCTTCACGTTGATCACCCACCGAGGACTTACGTACGGTTTTAATCCCGATTTTATCGAGTTCCAAGCTGATCCATTGGGTATTGGTATCCAAGATTTGGCCGTAGAGAATCTCATCGCCAATGGTAATTATTTCTGCTCGAACCATTTAGTTTTCTTACTTTTGTACGAAAATACGATTTATTTGCTTTGGAAACACAGAGATGAATCGAAAAACAAAAGCCATCATGA
>JACCDQ012211556.1_pt1 | contig 15841 bp, 12 predicted proteins | sample 7446031 | NCBI WGS metagenome assembly JACCDQ01 (sample SAMN15323442, study PRJNA562643) | freshwater metagenome | isolation source: river surface water | place: USA:Blue River Watershed | collected 2017-08-17
GTCAACAGCTGATGGTTTACTTTTGACCATTGCTAATGCGTTTTCACATGATATTTATTATCATTTGATTGATAAAACTGCTTCGCACCAAAAGCGTGTGACTGCTGCTAAGGTCGTCTTATTGGGGGTTGCTTTATTTGCTGCTTATGTCACATCGCTTCGTCCAGGTGACATATTATTTTTGGTCGGTGCAGCTTTTTCGTTGGCTGCTTCTGGATTTTTTGCTGTATTAATTTTGGCAGTTTTTTCTAAGCGTATTAATCAATGGGGTGCAATTGCTGGTATGGTTACCGGTTTATTGGTGAGTGGTACATACATTGCGTTGAATTACCCATTTGTCTCAAGAATCACAGGTGTTTTTGGTGATCGTTGGTTTGGCGTTGATCCAATTGCATCTGGGGCATTTGGTATACCTGCGAGCTTTATTGCAGCTTATTTGGTGTCATATATGACCAGTCCAAATCCACCAGTGATAGGTCGCTTGGTGGATTATCTTCGCGAGTCGCGCTCTACTGTTTAGAGAATAGTTTTTTCCAGCCTTCTAAACCTAGTTTTTCCATGGTTTGCATATTGGTTTCAAAAATAGCCTCAGCCTCAGGGAATGCCTCAACAGCTTTATCAATGCTATCTTCTCTAATCAAATGAAGGGTTGGGTAGGGCGAGCGGTTGGTGAAATTTGTGATGTCATCAAATTCGGTGTTGGCAAACTGATACTGTGGATGAAAGCTGGCAATTTGCAATTCGCCATCCAACTTCAATTCTTCCAGGAGACTGTCTGCCAATTCCAAGAAATCGTTGTAGTCCAAAAAGTCCTGTAGGACATAAGGATGAATCAGTAAAGTGGTATCAGTTTTTTCAGGAGATACTTCTGCCAAGTATTCGAGTTCCTTGGCAAGTTCTTCAAGTAGAGCTTCTACGGAGCGGGCTTCGCTCACAACGTATTTGATTTGCTCCTTGACATGAACAGCTTTTGCAAAAGGGCAGAGGTTCAAGCCAATCACAGCTTTGACAACCCAATCCTGAGTTTCTTGAATAATATTTGTGTATTTTTCTGACATGATTTCTGACTTTATTGACAGATTGTGTATCGTATAGCCCTATGATTCGTATTACTGAACTGCGTTTGCCTGTTAATCATGCTCCAGAAGAGCTTGAAGCGGCTATCTTAAAGCGTTTATCCATTTCCTCCAAAGACTTGGTTCGGTTCACGGTATTTAAGCGCAGTCATGATGCAAGAAAAAATACTGCACTCTCGTTTATATATACGATTGATTTATCCATCAAAGACGAAGAGAAGGTACTTAAAAAATGGGGGCATGATCCTCATGTTCGCCCATCGCCTGATACAAGTTATCACTATGTTGCCAAGGCGCCAGCAGAGCTCAAGAAACGCCCAGTAGTAATTGGATTTGGGCCATGTGGTATTTTTGCCGCCTTGATATTGGCGCAGATGGGTTTTAAGCCAATTGTTTTAGAGCGTGGAAAACAGGTGCGTGAGCGAACTCAAGATACTTGGGGGTTGTGGCGTAAAAAAATTCTTAATCCAGAGTCTAATGTGCAATTTGGCGAAGGTGGTGCGGGCACATTCTCGGATGGCAAGCTCTATAGCCAAATTAAGGACCCCAAGTTTTATGGTCGCAAGGTTATTGAAGAATTTATTAAGGCAGGCGCACCAGAAGAAATTGCCTATGTTGCCAAGCCTCATATAGGTACCTTTCGTCTAGTTGGAATGGTTGAAAAAATTCGCCAAGAGATCATTGATCTAGGTGGTGAAATTCGCTTTCAACAAAAAGTTATTAGTTTTGACATACAAGATGGGCAGCTAAGAGGGTTGCGCCTTGAAAGTGGTGAGGTAGTTGAGGCAGATCATGTGGTCTTGGCTTTAGGACACAGTGCAAGAGATACATTCAAGGCATTACATCAAGCGGGCGTTTATATTGAGCCCAAACCCTTTTCAGTGGGTTTTCGGATTGAGCACCCACAGTCTTTGATTGATAAAGCTCGTTTGGGTCCTCATGCAGGCAATCCTTTGATTGGTGCGGCTGATTACAAGTTAGTTCACCATGCTAAAAATGGTCGAGCAGTGTATAGCTTTTGTATGTGCCCAGGAGGTACGGTGGTTGCAGCCACATCAGAAGAGAATCGTGTTGTCACTAATGGCATGAGTCAATACTCGCGTAATGAGCGTAATGCAAATGCTGGTATTGTTGTGAACGTTGATCCCAGTGACTATGGCGCTAGTGCAGAAAACCCTCTCGCAGGTATTGATTTTCAGAGAGCTCTGGAGTCAAAAGCTTTTGAGTTGGGTGGCAAAACTTATGAGGCTCCAGGGCAGTTGGTAGGAGACTTTATTGCTGGCAGACCCTCTCATGAATTTGGTCGCGTGATCCCATCATATAAACCAGGTGTTCATTTGACAGATTTAGCAGAAGCTTTGCCTGGCTTTGCGATTGAAGCGATGCGTGAAGCTTTACCCGCTTTTGAAAAACAAATTAAGGGTTTCTCAATGCCTGATGCAGTTTTAACTGGTGTTGAAACCAGAACTTCATCACCAATTCGCATCACACGTGGCACAAATTATCAGAGCTTGAATGTGAAAGGTCTTTATCCTGCAGGTGAGGGTGCTGGTTATGCCGGGGGCATTCTATCTGCAGGTGTCGATGGTATTAAAGTCGCAGAAGCCTTGGCTTTAGATATGCTTAAATAATCAGTCGGATCTTACTCAGACTCAAACTTCTTTTTTCTTAGTTGATTAGCGCGATAAATGCCGTATGCAATCAGCGGTGCGCAGGCTGCGCCAATTAGTTCAGGCGATAGTCCCAAACCTAGTTCTTTCACGCCTTTGGCCATATAAATAATTAAACTAACTGCGTAGTAGGTGAGTACCAAAACAGATAGACCTTCAACTGTTTCTTGTAGGCGCAGTTGTAGTTGTGCGCGCTGATCCATGCTGGCAAGTAATTGTTGTGTCTGACTCTCGTTCACGTACTCAATGCGGGTGCGCAAGATTTGTGTGGTTCTTGAGATTCTGTCAGAAAGTTCTCTGAGGCGACGTTGTGTCCAAGAGCAGGTGCTCATGGCCGGTGCAAAACGGCGATCCATGAATTCAGATAATGTTTGTACGCCAGGAACGGATGACTCATTGAGTTCTTCTAGATTCTTGTGAACTAATTGGCTGTAGGCTTCAGATGCCGTGAAACGTAAGCCATGTTCAGAAATCCACTCTTCAATTTTCGAGGCGAGCATTGAAATGCGATGTAAAAATTCCCCATCAGCATTAGGCGCTGTGGATAGTTGACTTTGCGCACTTGAAATCTCTTTAGATAACTCTGCGAGTTCTGCCTCGGCTTGACGAAGAGGGCCGGACAAACTTTTGGCAACTGGGAAGGCAAGCATGGAGGCCATGCGATATGTTTCTGTTTCGGTGATGCGTCTTGCAACGCGACCTGCTTGTCGTGAACCCATAACAACATGCGGAACTAGATAGGAAATGTAACCATCTTCATTAATTTGAAGATCAGTCCACAGTTGAGCTTTTTGACTACTCAAGATAGTGCTACCAAGCAAGGTATTGCCAGAGAAAATCTGTGACACTTCTTCTGCGCCGTTAAATAATCGGCGATCTTCGAAAGCCACATCCATTGCTGCAATACGTAAGCCACCTGATTCGTGAATAGCGCTAACCCCAAGGGTTGCCAATAAATGATTTACTTGCTCTTCAATGGCTTGGCGAGTTCTGATATGGGGTTGATCAAGCAAATTAGTTTGCTGAACCACTGCAGAGATTGAAGCGAATTCGCCGTGCAGCTCCCATTTGATGATGATGCGTTGTGGCGCAGCTTGTAATTCAATAATTCTGAAGCTTTGACCATGATGAGGGTCGGCAGCTTGATTCATTTTTAAGCTAATAGAGTTAATCCACTCCAATTGCTTGGTGCGATCTTTGGCGTTTAGTAAAAATGCCTGATTGAAAATACGATCTCTAGGCCATAAAGCTACAGGAGGTCTTGCATGAACTTCCTCATGAAGAACGGTTCTTAGTGGGTGATCGTATGTGCGCATAATTGTGTACTGTATCTTACTACCATAAAAAATGGCTGGTATCCCAGCCATTTTTGGATTTTAACGACTTAATCTTAAATTATTTCGCGCCGTCCAAAATCCACTTAACAACTGTTTTTGCATCTGCTTCACTAATAGCAGCATTAGCTGGCATTGGTACTGGACCCCAAACACCAGAGCCGCCAGCCTTAACTTTTTTTGCTAGCTTTTCAACTGCATCAGCTTGACCTTTGTATTTGGCGGCAACATCTTTGTATGCTGGACCAACAATTTTCTTGTCAACAGCATGGCAACCCATACATGCGTTTTTGGTTGCGATTTCCTTGGAGGCAAATGCTGGTGCAGATGCGAGCAAAGAAGCTGCGAGTAGTGTGCTGATTAATTTCATTTTGTCTAATCTCCGGTTGTGACATTAAGCATAATTTCAGGTGCTTAGTATATGCAGAATTTATTAAATTTGTAGTTCTGGACGACATTTATTTAATACACTTCGGATAAATAAGTAACTGATTAGTATCAACTAAATCTTAAATATTGAGGCCATAACTGTTAGTGAGCAATCTTGGTGCGTTTAAAATGTTTGGCATTCAACAAGTCATCAGACTTGCATCAAATTAGTTCAGGAAAACATGGCCACATACAACACAGAAACGGTGCTGACTGTTAAGCATTGGAATGACACCTTATTCAGTTTTACAACCACTCGTAATAAATCATTGCGTTTTCGTAATGGACATTTTTTGATGATTGGCTTAGAGGTTGAGGGTAAGCCGTTGGTCCGCGCATACAGTGTTGCAAGCCCTAACTATGAAGAGCATTTGGAGTTCTTGAGTATCAAAGTAGAAAACGGCCCACTAACATCGCGCTTGCAAAACATCAAAGTAGGTGATTCCATCTTGGTGAGCGAAAAATCAGTGGGCACTTTGGTGATTGATGACTTAAATCCGGGTAAGCATCTGTATTTGTTCAGTACTGGGACAGGTCTGGCACCATTTATGAGCATTATTCGCGACCCAGAGACTTATGAGAAGTTTGAGAAAGTTGTTTTAATTCACGGCGTGCGTTTGGTGAGTGAATTAGCCTATGAAGACTATATTCGGAATGTGTTACCCAATGATGAATTCTTGGGTGAGATGGTGCGAGAAAAGTTGATTTATTACCCAACTGTGACACGAGAAGCATTCAAACACACCGGGCGTTTAACAACGGCAGTTGAAAACGGTCAGTTATTCAAAGATATTGGCTTGCCACCGTTAGACCCAGCAGTTGATCGTGGCATGATTTGTGGCAGCCCATCGATGCTTAAAGAAATTTCTGAGATGTTGGATGCCAGGGGCTTCAAAGTATCCCCAAGTTTGGGTGAGTTGGGTGATTATGTATACGAGCGTGCGTTTGTTGAGAAGTAAATTCAAAGATTCGCATCAACATGCACCATCTTCATCCACAATTAGTCACTGCAAAAGTGCAGCAAAAATCACCAAAATAACCATTAGTTATATCTTTGCTAGAGCCACTTCCTAAAACAGCGCAACTTTCCGAATAATTAAGGGTATTCCATAGGACAATCCCTTATTGTGAGCTAGTCATCTTCTCTCTATATTGACTCAGTTAAGCCTCTTATGAGGTCAATTAGATTTAAAGAAAATGTGGCTCATATGTCAGATGTGATACTTGAAGCGAAGCAGCTCACCAAAGAGTTCTCAGGATTCGTGGCTGTTAGTGATGTCAACCTACAGGTAAAAGCAGGAACCATTCATGCGTTGATTGGACCCAATGGTGCGGGCAAAACCACTTGCTTTAATTTGCTCACTAAATTTATTACCCCAACGGCTGGCCAGATCATTTATAAGGGTCAGGACATTACTCATAAGAGTTCTGCAGAAATTGCCAGAATTGGCATGGTGAGATCCTTCCAGATTTCAGCCGTGTTTCCGCATCTTAGCGTGTTGGAGAATGTTCGATTAGCTCTACAGCAAAGAACTGGCACATCCATGCATTTTTGGAAGAGCGAGAGCACACTTAATCATCTTAATGATGAAGCCATGACTTACATTGAGCAGGTGGGCTTGGAAAGCTATGCCAAAGATACAGCGGTAAGCTTGCCTTATGGCCGTAAGCGTGCCTTAGAGATTGCTACGACATTAGGCATGAGTCCGGATTTGATGTTGCTAGACGAGCCAACTCAAGGAATGGGGCATGAGGATGTTGAGAAAGTCACCCAGCTTATTAAGAAGGTTTCTGCTGGAAGAACCGTACTAATGGTTGAGCACAATATGAAAGTTGTATCCTCAATTGTTGACACAATTACTGTTTTGCAGCGAGGCAAAATCATTGCCAGCGGTAACTATGCTGAGGTATCAAATAATCCACAGGTGATTGAGGCTTATATGGGCAGCTCTACAAATGCAACTTTGGGGGCGCACTAATGAGTCATACAGTTTTAAAAATTGAAAATCTACATGGTTGGTATGGGGAATCCCATGTGTTGCATGGTATTAACCTTGAAGTTGCCGATGGTGAGGTCATTACCTTGTTAGGTCGCAATGGCGCAGGTCGAACATCTACTTTGCGCGCGATTTGCGGTTTGATTGGGAAAAGAACCGGAAGTATTCAGATACAGGGGCAGGAGACAACTACATTACAACCCCATCAAATTGCTCGTCTTGGTGTGGGGTATTGCCCTGAAGAAAGAGGCATTTTTACAAGCTTGAGTTGCGAACAAAATTTGATGTTACCGCCTACCTTGGCTGAAGGTGGCATGAGTGTTGAAGAAATCTACACCATGTTCCCTAATTTAAAGGAGCGTCGCAATAGTCCAGGTGGCCGTTTATCTGGTGGTGAGCAACAAATGCTTGCGATGGCCAGAATCCTAAGAACTGGCGCGAAGTTACTTTTGTTAGATGAGATCACAGAAGGTTTGGCTCCAGTCATTGTTGAGAAACTTGGGCAGGCTGTAACGGATCTACGTCAGCGTGGTTTCACCATCGTATTAGTAGAGCAAAACTTTAGATTCGCAGCACCATTGGCTGATAGGCACTATGTGATTGAACATGGTCAGGAGGTGAAGGTGGTTAAGCAGGAAGATTTGGCCAGCAATATGGCTGAGTTGAATGTTTTGTTGGGTGTTTAGTTTGTCCCTTTGAACTTAATCAAACTATTTAGTTAATTTGCAACTAGGAGACCGAGTATGAAACAAAAAATGATTGCACAAGCTGTTACAGCACTTTGCTTATCGGCAATGGCTGTTGGCGCACAAGCTCAAAAAGTGAGTGATGATGTGGTTAAGATTGGTGTTTTGACAGATTTGTCGGGCGCTTATTCAGATTTGTCAGGCCAAGGCTCTGTGGTTGCAGCCCGTATGGCGATTGAGGATTTCTCAAAGAGTAAAACTGTACTTGGTAAAAAAATTGAATTGATTTCAGCTGACCACCAAAACAAAGCTGACATCACAGCTAACAAAGCACGTGAGTGGTTTGATAAAGAAAAAGTTGACGTGATTGTTGACTTGGTGACAACCAGTGCCGCTCTAGCAGCAATGGAAGTGGCTGAGCAAAAGAACAAAATCACTTTGATTTCTGGTGCGGCATCTAGTGCTATTACTGGCGCAAAATGTACAGCAACCAACGTTCATTGGACCTATGACACATATGCCTTATCAGCTGGCACAGGTAACGCAATGGTTAAAGCTGGCAAGAAGAGCTGGTTCTTTGTGACTGCTGACTATGCATTTGGTCACAGCTTAGAAGGCGATACATCTGCCGTTGTTAAATCCGCTGGTGGTACTGTAGTTGGTTCTGTACGTCACCCATTCCCAGGTAGCGACTTCTCTAGCTTCTTGTTAAAAGCCCAGTCATCTGGCTCACAAGTGATTGGTTTAGCTAACGCTGGTGCTGATACGATTAACTCAATTAAGCAAGCTGCTGAATTTGGTATTTCACAAAAGCAAACAATCGTGCCTTTGTTGATGTTCATTACAGACGTGCACTCATTGGGTCTTAAAACAGCTCAAGGTTTGACTGTGACAGAGGGTTTCTATTGGGACTTTAATGACCAAACTCGTGCTTGGTCTAAGCGTTTCTTTGCGCAACACAAGCGTATGCCAACCATGGTTCATGCTGGTGTGTACTCATCTGTGATGAATTACTTGAAAGCAGTTGAAGCAACTAAATCTGATGACACAAACACTGTGATGGCTAAGTTGCGTTCAACACCTATCAATGATGGTTTATTCAAAGGTGTGATTCGTGCTGACGGTAAGTTTGAACATGACATGTACTTATTAGAAGTGAAGAAGCCTGCTGAATCTACAACACCATGGGATTACTACCATGTACGTGCGGTGATTCCAGCGAAGGATGCTACTTTGCCGCTATCTAAGTCAGTATGTAAATTGGTTAAGAAGTAATCTTTCGGAAGAACACGGAGTAACGCATCATGTTTGAATGGTTAGGCATTACGCCTCAAGGTTTAGTCGCTCAATTGCTAGTGGGACTGATCAATGGTTCCTTCTATGCAATCTTAAGTCTAGGCTTGGCCATCATTTTCGGTTTATTGAATGTGATTAATTTCACACATGGTGCGCAGTACATGCTCGGTGCTTTTATTTCATGGATAGGGCTTACTCAACTGGGTAACTGGTTGGGTATGCCTGACCTATCTGTGAACTACTGGGTAGCTCTCTTTTTATCTCCAATTATTGTTGGTGCTATTGGTATTTTGATTGAAAAGACGATGCTCAAGCGTCTTTATCACTTAGACCATTTATATGGTTTATTGCTGACTTTTGGCTTGGCGTTGGTGACAGAGGGGATGTTCCGTCATTGGTACGGTATCTCTGGTGAGAGTTATGGTGTCCCTGAAGCTCTACAAGGTGGCATCCAAATTGAAAGTCTAGGATTATTCCTGCCGAAATATCGTTTGTGGGTGATTGTTGCATCACTCACTGTGTGCTTTGCTTCTTGGTACGTGATTGAAAAAACCAAACTTGGTAATTATTTAAGAGCGGGTACAGAAAATCCAAAATTACTCCAAGCATTGGGTATCAATGTGCCTTTGATGATCACTTTGACTTATGGTTTTGGTGTTGCTTTGGCAGCATTTGCAGGTGTATTGGCTGCACCTGTGTTTCAAGTGAACCCAATCATGGGTTCCAACCTCATCATTGTTGTGTTTGCTGTGGTTGTGATTGGCGGCATGGGCTCGATCATGGGTTCCATCGTGACAGGCCTGACTTTGGGCTTGCTAGAGGGGTTGACTAAAGTTTTCTATGCAGAAGCATCAGGTGTGGTGATATTTGTGATTATGGCGATTGTTTTGTTATTGCGCCCAGCCGGTTTATTTGGGAAAGAAAAATGAAAATAGATTCTCAAAAACTTTATTGGATATTGTTGGCATTATTAGTTTTACTGCCATTGCAAGATTTTATTTACATCGTCTTTGCGATGAAGGTCCTTTGTTTTGCCTTATTCGCTTGCGCGTTTAACTTGCTTTTAGGATATACCGGTTTACTATCTTTTGGTCATGCGGCGTTTTTTGGTGGGGCAGCCTACATCACTTCGCACGTATGTAAAGAGTGGGGCTGGACTCCAGAGTTAGGTGTTTTGGCTGGCATGACTTATGCCGGCATTACTGGTTATATCTTCGGTTCTTTGGCGATCAAACGTCAGGGTATTTACTTTGCCATGATCACTTTGGCTTTATCGCAATTGATTTTCTTCTTGGCATTGCAATTGCCATTCACGCATGGTGAAGACGGTATTCAAGGCGTGCCTCGTGGTTATTTCTTGGGTTTGATTGATTTGTCATCAGATACAGCCTTGTATTACTTTGTATTAGCTATTTTTGTTTTGGGCTTTGCCACCATTTTGAGAACCATTCATTCACCATTTGGACAAGTCCTTAAGTCAATTCGTGAGAACGAGCCACGTGCTATCTCTTTGGGGTATGACGTTGCGAAATTCAAACTAATGGCTTTTGTGATTTCTGCATCATTAGCTGGTGTTGCTGGATCGACTAAATCATTGGTGTTCCAGTTGGCTTCCCTCACAGATGTTCATTGGCACATGTCTGGAGAAGTTGTTTTGATGACAATTCTTGGCGGTATTGGCACCATTTTTGGACCAATTGTTGGTGCAACAGTAGTGGTTGGTCTGCAAAACTACTTGGCTGGCATTGGCTCATTTAGCACCATTGTGCTCGGTATCATCTTTGTGGTTTGTGTGTTGGCATTCCGAAGAGGTATTGTTGGTGAAGTGCAGGCTTTTTTAAGTCGTAAAAGCTAACTTTTATTCAGGTTCTCGGTTGCGGATAAAAAGGGTCTTCGGACCCTTTTTTGTGGGCTTTTCATGTAACAATAAAGACCATGATGGATTTAGGGGAAACCTTTTTAAATCTTATAAAGATATGCATGAAATATCTAAGTGATTGAGTTAATGGAACATGATCAAAATTAAATTGCCACCAAGAGCATCTGTATTCCTAACTTTGCTGTTGGCATATTTGTCATCATCGATTAATGCCCAGGCTACCAAATCAGATAAAGCCGAAGGGGTGGATAAAGTTTCATGCACGACTCAAGCACCAGCAACTCTAGGTTTAAAGCATGCACTAGAAAGAGCCGTGCAATGCAGCCCTGATTTAGCTGCTTATCGATTAGAGCACCAGTTAGCCATTGCTGATCGTGTCATAGCGGAGCAACGCCCAAATCCAAATCTGACCGTAGGTGCTGACTCTATTAATCCTCACCCAAGTCAAAGCCCTCAAGGTACAAAGAAGGTTGATAGTTCAATCAGAATAGATCAGCTCATTGAGTTGGGTGGTAAAGCTAAACATAGAGTGAATGCTGCAACAGCTGCTGAATTGGCATCCCAATATTTTTTGAAATATGCTGAAAGGGCAGTACTAGTTAATATTGAGCAATTGTTTTATGAGGGGCTTAGTGCGCAACAAAAAGAGCGTGATTTATCAGACATAGTTGAGCTGAATAAGAAAGTTTTAGAGACGGCATCAATCAGATACAAGGCTGGTGATATTTCTAGAATGGATTTAAATAAAATCACCTTAGATATTTCTAGGGCGGAGAATGAGTACAAAAATGCGAAGGCTGATTTGTACAGAGCTAAGTCATCTATTGCTAAAGTTTTAGCATTTAATAAAACAATTAATCAAAGTAATTTATCTGCTGATTGGCCTAACCATAATTTGGATTTGCCAGTTATCCCATGGGAAAAGATTTCGAACCGTGATGATCTGCAATCTCTCAAGAATAGAACTATTTCTGCAGAGAGTTCTAGGAATTTAGCCCGATCTCTGAAGGTTCCAGATGTAACGGTTGGTTTGCAGTACAACCATTTTCCTGTCACTGGTTCAACGCAAAATGGCACGATTAACACATATATGGTGAATCTAACGATCCCATTATTTGTGCGCCATCAATATCAGGGCGAGGCATTAAGAGCTGAAGCTGAATACTATAAAGCCAGAGATGGTCAACTAAGAGCTGAGCGTGATGCAATGGTCGCGCTGGAGCAGCAAGAGGGAGAGCTGCGAGCTTATCAAGATAGGCTAAATAAGGTTCTATTAGACATTTTGCCAGGCGCAGAACAAATTGCAGATGCCGCGGAATTTGCCTATAAAAAAGGGGCAATTGGAGTTTTGGAATTGGTGGATGCTAGAAGATCTTTAAGGCAGGCTCGTACAGAGGCAGCACAAGTAAGAGCTGATTTTGCAAAAAGTTTGAGTGCATTTAAATTGGCAATACAGGTAGAAGAATAAAAATGAAAACATTGGGACAATTTATTAAAGACTTTTTTGTGCTGCTTGCTTGGTTACTTGATCTTATTAAAGAAACTTTTATCAAGTTATTTAAAGCTCAAAAAAATCAAATCCAATCTAGGGCTTATATCGAAAAGTTTAAAGCGATAGAGTCTTTAGTTATTCATCAGGTTCAAGAGAATTTGCCTTCAGTACCGAAAGATTTTTGGCAAACTCATCACCGAAAAATTTTAAGAGTTATCTATTTTTTGGTTTTAGCAATGGTGCTTGTCAATTTTGCACGTTGTGTTTACAAGCCAAGTTACATCAGTGTTGAGCCAGTTATTCAGGGGGATGCAGTTTCATTCCCGGGCGTAAAGAAACCTCTTAATGGCATCAAGTCTGTCTCTTTGGAGTTGGGGGCTAACCATACATTGACGCTTCCTGGTCGTCTTGTTTGGGATGAAGACAAAACTGCGAAAGTATTCAGCCCATTTGCGGGGCGAATTCATACAGTTGATGTGCAATTGGGGCAAAAAATTGAAAGTGGACAAACTTTAGCTGTTATTCAATCGCCTGAATTTGGGCAAGCGCAAGCTGATGCGAAAAAATCTGAAGCCTTGGCTGTATTGGCAAAAGCGAACTTAACACGCTCAAAAGAGTTGTTTGATCACGGAATTCTGGCCAAGAAAGAGTTTGAGCAAATTTCTGCAGACGCTGCGCAAGCAATTGCAGAGTTTGATAGAGCTAGCTCTAGGATCAAATCTTTGGGTGCTGGATATAAAACAGTGGATCAGAAGTTCCCTCTAAAGACTACTGTTTCAGGTGTTGTGGTTGAGAGAAATGTATACCCGGGCCGTGAAGTCTCTTCTGATTTATCAAATGGGCCTATCTTCACAGTTACCGACCCTAAAAATCTATGGGCAGTGTTAGAGGCATCTGAGGTGGATATTGGTAGGTTTACTGAGGGCGCAGATGTCACCTTATTTAATAACACTATGCCTGCTGAGAAGTTAAAGGGAAAGATTATTCATATTGCGGACTTCATAGATCCAGTTACTAGAACCGTCAAGGTTAGGGTCTCAGTTCCAAATGACAGCATGAGACTTAGGGCTGAAATGTTTATTCAGGCTGAGATTCCTTTGGCTCGTGTGGAGGGCATTGTGGTCCCCTCTAAGGCAGTAATTTTAATTGGTGATAAGCACTATGTATTTATTGAAACTGAATTAAATCAATTTGTACGTAAAGAGGTTAAGGTTGGATCTCAGTTTGCCGATAAAACTGAGATCACTGATGGATTAAAGATGGAAGATAAAGTCATTGTTGAAGGGTCTTTATATCTCAATGAGATCTTGCGAGAGCACGTTAAGAGTGATGTTAGTAAGACTGGTTGGATTGATACGATTCAAACTTACTTCAATCAATTGACCAAGAGAAATTAACCTAGGTGATCGCATGTTAGATCGGATTATCAATTTCGCCTTAAATCAAAAGTTATTTATTGGTTTAGGGCTTCTAACGCTGCTGATTGCTGGTGTAATTTCATTTAAGAATTTACCAGTTGAAGCATTTCCTGATGTCACGGATATACAGGTAAATGTGATCACCCTATATCCTGGTAGAGCTGCAGAAGAGGTTGAAAAGCAAGTCACTATTCCAATTGAAATTGCATTGGCTGGTATTCCAAATTCAATTCGAGTTTTTTCACACACTCAATTTGGCTTGTCATTTTTGATGGTGACCTTCAATGACAAATCAACGGATTTAATTGCTCGACAACAGGTGATTGAGCGATTAAGAAAAGTCGATTTGCCAGAGGGTGTTAAGCCAGACATTGCGCCACTATCAACACCTATTGGTGAAATTTATCGATTTAGATTAACGGGTTTAGGTCATACCACTCAAGAGCTGAGAACTTATCAAGACTGGGTGGTTGAAAAGCATTTGCGACAAGTACCAGGTATTGCTGATTTAGTAACCATTGGTGGGCAAGCAAAACAGTATGTCGTCAATCCAAATTTGGCAAAGATGCGTGATTACAAAATCACCTTGGCGCAGTTATTTAATGCTATTTCCCGTGGAAATTCAAACGCTGGTGGCGGTCGGGTTGAGTCTGGTAGTCAACAGTTTTTATTACGTTCTATTGGTATGTTCCGTTCCTCTGCCGATATTAGTGCTGTAGTTGTTGCAGAAAATAGAGGTGTGCCCATTTTGGTGAGGGATATTGCCGATGTGGTTGTATCTTATGCACCCCCACAAGGCTCCATGGCTCAAGATGATGACGATGATATCGTCGTGGGCACTGTGTTGATGCGTAAAGGTGAGAACCCTAGTAGAGTTTTGGCCGGCATCAAAGAGAAAGTTGAAAAACTCAATGAAGAAATTTTGCCAAGAGGCGTAAAAATTGAGCCTTACTATGATCGCTCCTGGTTAATCAATAAAACACTTAAGACTGTTTTTATTAATTTAATTGAGGGCGCACTTCTAGTGGTTGGCGTTCTTTATATTTTCTTGGCAAATGTTCGGGCAGCTGCGATTGTCGCCATCACTATTCCGCTAGCACTTTTATCAACTTTTATTGGTTTAACTATCGTTGGTATCCCAGCCAATCTTTTATCTTTGGGTGCCATGGATTTCGGCATCATTGTCGATGGTGCGGTAATTATTGTGGAGAATATCTTTAGGCGCCTAGGAGAGTTAAGTGATCGACAGATCAACGATGCTCATGAGCGTAAAAGGGCAATATTTAAAGCGGCATCAGAGGTGGGGCGACCCACACTGTTCTCAATCATCATTATTATTGCTGCCCATATCCCGATTTTTACTTTAGAGCGTCATGAGGGAAAGATATTTGCCCCTATGGCTTATACCGTCACTTCTGCGCTAATTGGTTTATTGATAGTTTCTCTGACAGTGATTCCAATGCTGTGCCATCTTTTCTTGAAAAAAGATATTTCTCATGAAGATACTAGTTTGATCCATTGGTGCAAACAAAAATATGACCGCATTTTGCGCCAAGCTTTAGATAGTAAAAAGCAGGTGATCAAAATTGCGTTAGGTTTGATGTTGATGACTGTGGTTGTTGGTAAATTCTTAGGTAGCGAATTTTTGCCAGAGTTAGATGAAGGAACAATGTGGGTTAACGTTGAGTTGCCTGCTTCAGTTTCAATATCTGAGGCCAAAGAGCGGGCAAAAATGGTCAGAAGTATTATTTCTCAGACCCCCGAAGTTGCCACAGTTATTTCTAAGGTTGGTAGACCTGATGACGGCACAGATCCTAAATTAATTAACCAGTTGGAATTGTTAGTTGATTTGAAGCCAGAAAATCAGTGGAGAATTTGGCACAAAAAACCAGACATCGTTGCTGAAATTGACCGTAATTTGAAGGCGGTGCCTGGTACAAAATTTAACTTCTCTCAGCCAGTTCGGGACAACATACTAGAAAGTATTTCGCAAATTGATGGACAAATTGTTATTAAAGTCCTTGGTGATGACCTAGTTAAAAATAAAGATATTGCTAGGCAAATTGTTAAACAGGTGACTGAGGTTGATGGTGTTAGTAGGGCTTTTGTGGATCGTGATGGTGAGTTGCCACAATTTATTCTGGAAATTGATAGGGCTCAAGCATCAAGATATGGTTTGAATGTGGGAGATCTTCAGGATGTGATCGAAACTTCATTGGGAGGTAAGGCTGCTACTGAGCTGTGGGAGGGGGAGCGTCACTTTTCTGTCGTAGTTAGATTGAAAGAATCTGAAAGATTTTTAGGCAACTTGCCCACTACTTTGGTGTCGACACCCAACGGTGCGCAAATACCTTTGTCTGAGGTGATGAAGTTCAAAACAATTTCAGGCGCTATGAATATTAGTCGTGAGAATGGTCAACGTGTGACATCAATCGGTATCTTTATTCAAGGCAGGGATATGGGCAGTGTGGTCGCTGATATGAAGGATCGGGTCGCAAAAAATATCAGATCTAATGATGTCAGTATCCAATGGTCTGGTGAGTTTGAGAACCAAGAGCGTGCAA
>JACCDQ010342587.1_pt1 | contig 15839 bp, 1 predicted proteins | sample 7446031 | NCBI WGS metagenome assembly JACCDQ01 (sample SAMN15323442, study PRJNA562643) | freshwater metagenome | isolation source: river surface water | place: USA:Blue River Watershed | collected 2017-08-17
CACAGAATAAAAACTTCTGGCGTTGTATCCGAGATTTACGTTTTCAACAAGTCTATCTGAAACTAAAGCAAACTGCGGCATTGAAACTCCAACAAAATAGTTTTTACCATAAGCCATAATTCCACCACCTACCATGGGTGATTGAAAGCTATAATCATTGCCCAATTGGGCAATATCCGTGGGGATGTTGGCCGTTAATTGAGAAATTCGCATACTGAACGACATAAATCCCACTCTCAAACCAGCAGATAGATGAAGATACTTATTCAGTTGTTGATGAAATGCAATATCCGTACTGTAGGTAGATAAATTCAATGGAGATGCTGTTTTAAATTTACCCACTTGTAAAGTTTGAAAATTAGCACCCATTGCAAAATCTTTATTAACTGGACTCTGAAATGCCACGGCAGTATATCTGGGTGTACCTGGAAAGTTGGTCCATTGAACTCGAGAAATGGCATCTACTTTCAACAAACGATTCATACCATTATAAGCAGGGTTTTGAATATTCGAAACCAAATCGTATTGTGTAGTCAACGCTACTTGTTGGGCGTTCGCGATGTAACATCCCCCGAAAATCAACCACCCAAATAGAACACTATTTTTTTTCATCTTTTAGGGCTTTAAATAAAAATTACCTTTGGTTTGAGGTTTAGTAAACTGTGGAGCATCCGATCGATGGTGATCCAAGATGTAGAAATAAATTCCTTCCGGCAAGATTAATCGTTGATTGGAAGTTCCTTTTTCTTCATTCCATCCTCCCCATTGATTGGAATACGGACCATTGGATTTGTAAACAATAACACCCCATTGATTGAAAACCGTTAATTGTGCGTTGGGGTAATTTTTCAATCCTTTAATTTCAAATAAATCGTTTACTCCATCATTATTTGGAGTAAAAATTTCTGGGACAAACGTTTGAGGATCTATGAAATCCTTGAACCCATTTTTATCTTTATCTAAATCTCCTTCAACTGCATCATCGGTGTCATCATCATCGGAATCTAAATCCAAATAGTTTGGTACTCCATCATTATCATAGTCATTATTGGATTCCGTGCTATCGGGAATACCATCAGCATCAGAATCTAAATCCAAGAAATTTCCAACGCCATCGTTATCCGAATCGCTGGCAGTTTCCTCTTGATCCATTATGCCATCTCCATCGGAATCAGCATCTAAATAGTTGGGATACTCATCCATATCGAAATCCTCAGCGGTTTCAATAATATCGGGAATTCCATCCTCATCACTATCCGTATCTTGGAAATTCGCAAACCCATCTAAGTCGGTATCGCTCACCCCTGGATCACTTATATCACCGTAGCTACCACTCAATGCATCTGCTTCATCGGGTATACCATCCTTGTCAATATCACCACCATCTACTCGACCGTCAAAATTTTCATCTGAATAACCTTGCCCACTTTCAATAACATCCAAAATTCCATCGTTGTCAGAATCAACATCTAAAAAGTCGTACAAACCATCATTATCGGTATCGATAGCTTCATAAACACTACCTTGAATTACGGTACCGGTACCGTTGAAGTCAGTACCTCTCACCTCGGTTACGTCATTAATTCCATCATTATCGCTATCCAAATCAATGGAATTGGGCAAACCATCAGAGTCCACATCTGCGTATCCTTCCACTTTATCAAGAATTCCGTCGTTATCTGAATCTTCATCAACCGCATCTATAATACCATCATCATCGGTATCTTTTATGGATTCTAAAATATCCAATGTACCATCACCATCGGAATCAATATCCCTATAATCCGGTGTACCATCACCATCCGTATCGGGTTGAAATGGGTGTCCTTCTTGGATATCCGCAATTAGGTCATTATCAGAATCTATATCTCTAAAATCGAATGTACCATCGGCATCTGAATCAGCCGGTAAATTATCGATCATAGGTAGAGCTTCAACTTGGTCCGGAATATTATCACCATCTGAGTCCTTATCTTTTAAGTCTGGGATGCCATCATCATCCGTATCGACCAATCCTTCTACTTGATCGGAAATACCATCGTTGTCGCTATCGTTATCCAGCCAATTCCCAATTAAATCATTATCGATATCTTCTACACCTTCTTCTTGATCTAAAATTCCGTCGGAGTCTGAGTCCAAATCTAAATAGTTGGGAATACCATCAATATCCTGATCGTTTTTAGTTTCTTTTAAATCGGAAATACCATCCGCATCACTATCTAAATCGATGTAATTGGGGATGCCATCTTGATCAAAATCGGTTTCGGTTTCATCTAAATCGGATATTCCATCGGCATCGCTATCTGAATCTCTAAAATTGGGAATTCCGTCTTTATCTTGATCAATTAATTCAGAATTATTTTTATTCTCCAATTTATCGGAAATTAAATCATTATCTGAATCCCAATCCTTATAATCTGCAACTAAATCATTATCCGTAAAAACTTCGGCATACCCATCTCCGCCAGCTGCAAGCAAGGGTACACCCCAGAAACTTACTAAGACCTTTCCAATACCAACACGTCCATTTCGGTCGGGATCGAATCCGTTAACTTCTACACAATCATTAATACCATCTCCATCGGAATCCCAGTCAAACACATTCGGATAACCGTCGCGATCTAAATCAAGAAGTACTTTTAATCCACTGTTTTCATTCACGTCGCTAACTCCGTCGTTATCAGAATCTCTATCTAAATAGTTGGGTATTCCATCACCATCGAAATCTATTGCACGTTCAATAAAATCAGGAATACTGTCTTTGTCTGAATCACCCACTTCTACATTCACTTTGGTCCAATAATCCAAAGATCGATTCCCAGAACCATCAAAAGCATGTACGGTAATCCAATTTTCACCTAAGTCGCTGACCGTAAACAGTTCTCTTTCCAGTACAATTTTAGAGATATTACAATTATCGGTAGCTTCAGAAATTACTTGATTGAATTTCAACAATGCCCTACCTGCTGTATCAACATAAATGGTTGTTTCTTTGGTTGTTAAAACAGGAGCGCTATTATCCGTTACTTCCACGGTAAACGACTTTTGAGAAATATTGCCCGAAGCATCTTTGGCAATCAATCGAATCAGATTAACCCCCAATTCAGAACAATCAAATAATGAATCGGAGAAATACAACTGAGAAATGCTGCAATTATCTGTGCACTTAGTTGCAAAATCCACTAAGTTAAGTTTGGCATTACCCGTTGAATTTAGTTGTAATTTTTTGTTTTCTACAAACAATTTAGGTGATATTGTATCCAGAACGCGTACGGTAAGAACAGCCAATGCCGAATTTCCTGAAGTATCTTGAATGGTATATAAAATCAAACGATTACCTATATCTGAACAGGTAAAATGATCTTGACTTAAGGTTCTCTTTGTTATTTTACAATTATCTGAACTCCCCAAATCAAAATAATGCCAATCTAAATCAAATACACCGTTTGAATCCAAATAAACAGTTCGATTTGAGGCTCTCATTACCGGTTTAATTGAATCTGTAACGGTAACTTCTATGTTTGTGTTACTTTGATTGCCGGCTGCATCCACTGTAGAAAATACCACCGTATTCTTTCCTAAATCCGTACACGTGAATCGATCCTTACTTAATGTAGTTTTGGTAATTCCACAGTTATCCGAACTTCCATTATCTATATCAAATGTTGATAATATAGCAAAACCATTTTTATCCAAGTAAGCCATTGGATTTCGGGTTTTATTATTTGGAGAGGAACTATCTTTTACAACAATTGTAGTCGTAGCGGTTATTGTATTTCCTGACCCATCTGTTAATGTGTATACCACAGCATTATTACCGGAATTTCCGCATGTAAATACCGATTGACTCAAAACACGAGTGGATATCTTGCAATTATCGAAGCTTCCATCGTCTACATCCGCTGGAGCAACCAATGCAAATCCATATTGATTCAAATAAACAGTTACCGGCTTAACTTTTATTACCGGTTTCATGGTATCTATGACCGTAACTCGAACCGATTGACTACTTATATTCTGCGCTTTATCAAAAATTCGATAGGTAATAAAATTCGTTCCAAGTTGATTGCAATTAAAACTTGATTGACTCAACTCTTGCTTTACAATGCCACAATTATCCGATGACCCATTATCAATATCTGATGCAGTTATTGAAGCTGAGCCCGAAGAATTCAAATAGAGTAATATGTTTTTATAACTTAACTTGGGGACAATCGTGTCCAACACATTAACCGATTGTACTGCTGAAATTGTATTTCCCGCAGCATCTTCCGCCGTGAAAGTGATTGAATTACTACCTAAATCACTGCAACTAAATAGAGTTTTGGAGGCAGTAAATTTCGTAATTCCGCAGTTATCAAAGTTTCCTTTGTTGGCTTGAGATGGAATTAATGTCGCACTTCCACTTGAATTTAGATACAAATTCACCGTTTGGAGAACCAAGGTTGGTTTTATGCTGTCTACAACAGAAACTACACAATTAGATGTAGTCGCATTTCCCTTAAAATCTTTGGCAGTAACGGTTACAGTATTCGAACCCAGATTATTACAATCAAACTCCGATTTTGAAATTTGTACCGATTGAATTTCACAATTATCGGTTATCCCATTGTTTATTTGAGCTACATCTAAAGTTGCTTTACCCTGACTATTCAAATACAATGTGGCATTTTTCAAATTTACAGTAGGTTTAACTACATCCAAGAAATCAATGGCAGCTGAAGTGGAATCTGTACACAAATTTTTATCCGAAACCGTAACGAAATATTTACCTGTTTTTAAATTTTTGAATATAGAATCCGATTGAGAAGTTGAAGTGTTCAACTTAAAACTGTATGGCTTGGTTCCTCCACTGGTACTAAACGCCAATTCACCTTTTGTATCGTTAATACACGTATTATTTCCAATTGACTTTAAACTCAACTTCAATTTTGAAGGTTCCCAAATTCGTAACGTATCCGAAACAATACACTGATTAGCATCCGTTACTTTAAACGTATAATTCCCCGGGTCAGCGGTTGTTACGTTCTGTGTTGCAGCGTATAGATTGCTGTTTTGATCTGTCCATTCATAAGAAAATGGAGATGTTCCACCCGATACAGTTAATGACATGGAACCTTTAGTTCCAAAACACTCGGAATTCACTGCCTTTTTTGAAACCGATAATGAAGCCGGCTGAGTAATATTTACCGATGCTGAATCCGTGCAATTATTATTATCCCGTAAAACTATCAGGTAATTTCCAGCAGACAAATTCTTGTTTGATGCAGTCGTAGAATTATATCCCGAAGGACCTTTTACGGAATAGGTCCAAGGGAACGTCCCACCTGATGCCAATAAAGTCAGTGAACCATCGGCACCTCCATAGCATTTCACATTCGAAGAACTTTGATTCAATACCAATTGACTGGGAGAAGATATAGAATACGTTCTATTTAATGAACATCCATTGCTGTCCATAACAGTCACCGAATAGTTTCCAGCTTTTAGATTCTGTATGGCTTGGGAGCTCATTGAGTTTGACCAACTATACGTATAGGGCTTTACACCTCCAGTTACATTAAGTGTTACTGAGCCAGTGGCATTCCCGAAACAACTATTATTCACAATTGTGGGTGTTACTGAAAGTGCCGATGGTTCTAAAACCTGGGTATTAAGTTGTGATACACATCCTGATGAATCGGTCACTTGCAAAGTATAGCTTCCAGCCGCAACATTGTAAATATTAAATGAAGTGGAATAATACGAATTCGGTCCAGTCCAAGTTGCCGAATACGGAGTTCTACCTCCCGTAACCTTGGATTCCAAGGTTCCATCCGCACTCCCTTTACACAATGTAGCTATAGTCTTAGTTAACGACAGTTTCAAGCTATCTGGTCGTACAATAACCACTGAATTAACTGCTGAACATTGAGTTTGAGTGTTTATTACTTTTAATTGATAGGAGCCAGGGGCCAACGAAGAAATATTCTTTGTATTGGAAGTATATCCCGATGGTCCTGACCAGGAATAATTGAACGAATTTCCTATGCTGTTTATCGTTTTGGGGGATGCTTGCCCGTCTGATAAACCAGAACAACTCACATCTACATGATCAATAGAAACTTCAATGCTATCGTAATATCCCAGATTAACTGTCGAATCTAAAGTACAACCCAAAGAGTCCGAAACGTGCAGAAAATAGGTACCATGAACCAGATAGTTTGCAACAGACTGATTGAAGTTTCCACCTGAGGAATCCGTCCAATAATATGAAAACTTGCCTGTCCCACCGGAAGCAGTTGCAATGAGTTTACCATTGCTGGAATAAAAACAAGAAGGTAGAACTTTGGAAATGTTCACGGACACGGGTAATGGTTGATTTACAGAAACCAATATACTGTCTACGGTACCAACACTATCTTCGGCAACGATTGTATATACACCCGATTTTAATTGAGTAAGTTGTGCATTGACCAAGAGAATACCTTGGTAACTAAAATCAACTGCGCCTTGGTTTCCAGAAACTTGAACATTCAATGAGCCATCGGAACCACCAAAGCAACTTACGGGTTTCACTTGTGCGGTTAGCGTTAATGACTGAGCTGCAACTGACTGGAATTTCCATCCCCCGAAAAAAACAACAATAAGAGAAAAGAGTCGAAATAAACGCAAGGGGAACATCATTTTACTAGGGTAACTTTTTGGTTAAACTGAGCTTGTTTTCCGAATATATCCGTCACAAACAATACAAGTTCGTATTCACCAGAAGGCAATTCTTCTGTGCCATTAAAGAGTTTTCCATTCCAAGCATCTTCAATATTTTTGGATTCAAAGACTCGAATACCATCGGAGCTGTAAACTATCCAATTCGCTGCTCTTATTGAATGATGGTTTCCTCGGACATGGTACTCATCATTGGATTGATCATTATTCGGAGAAAACGCCGTAGGCAATAATATATTGTAATCCGGCCAAACCTGAATCGCTTTTGAAAAGGTATCTAAACATCCTTCAGCGGAGGAAACCACCAATCGCACTTGATATAAGCCTGTATCCGAATAAGAATGTTTTACCTCGTAATCGTAATAAAAATCGGACCCGTCGTTCATATCCCACTCGTAGGTCGCAGCATTGGTGCTTGAATCCAACAAATAAACTTCTGGTTTGAGTATCGTAGCTCTCTCAGATAAGACGGAAAAATAGGCTTCAGGATTGCTATATACGTCGGTTGAATCCAAGAAACCAGCAAAACATCCTTTATCTGAATTCATTTCCAAACGAATGTAATACTTGCCCGGTCTGCGATATATCTGAGTTGGAACTGAATCTGCCGAATTTCCACCATCACCCAAATCCCATTGATAACTTACTATTTTTCCCGAAGTAATGCTCGCATTCGAAACTATATCAGATGGTTGATTTACACAAACGGGACTGATAGACAACGCTGCTTCCGGCGTTGGATTTACAATAACCAACATACGAGCAGTATCTGAACACAAAGAATCATTTTCTACGGTTAATTCAACGGTATAATTTCCTGCTTCAGTGTAATATTGATTGATATCCGCTCCAGTTCCATAGGAACCATCTCCGAAATCCCAAAACTCATCGGGATTGGAGAAACTCGAAGAAATGTTACTGAAGTAAAAATCATTTTCTGCTAAACACTGCACATTATTATTTACTGAAATTCGGGCTTGAGGGATATCATTTACTATGGCATAACGGACCGTTGTATCTGAGCAACCGAATTGAGTTTTTGATACCAGTGATACTCGATATTTGCCCGGCTGTATAAAATACGGAGCTAATGTATCTTGATTGGTTACGACTTGTTTGTCGAATAACCATTCATTATAAACACCAATTGTTCTATCTGAAACATCGAAAAATTTAAACGTCTGTTGATTAAAACAAGCTGAAACAGCATTCTGTAGCAGAATAGCTTGTGGCATTTGTACTACTTTAACAAATCCGAAACTCGTATCCGTACACAAATTTTCGGTTGTTGTAATTAATTCTACTTTGAATGTTCCTGTATCTCCATATTCAAAAACCACCGGTGTAGAAGTATACATGGTATCAATATAACCGTTACCAAAATTCCAACTCAAAATGGCAAAACGAGAACCATCCACACGCGATTCATTTCCAAAGTTGAACGAATTACCTCGCAAACACTGTAAGCTGTCCAAAATAACGAGTTTTGATTCTCCCTGAGGATATACTTCTATGGGTTTTTCCGTTGAATCAGAACACCCTTCAGAAGTCATACCTATCAACTTCAATCGGTACTTCCCAGATTCCGCAAAATGATGCTGAAACAAGGTATTATTCATTTGGGTTCCATCGGAAGCAAGCCAAGTATAATCCACCGTTTCTGAACCTTCATACTGTGATTGATTGTCAGCTACAAACGTATTATTTAACAAACACGATGAATTGCGATTCAAGACAAATTCAATTTTAGGCAAATTGGTTACACGCACTTTTCGTATCAATGTATCGGAGCAACCAAATGCTGAAGAAGTTACCAATTTCACCCAATAACTACCTGCTTTAGAATACGAATGTCGACCAAATTCAGAATTTGAATAATTTACATCGCCGAAATCCCAGAAAGAATTGAACTTACCTTTTGAAATACTCGTATGATTCTCAAATACAAAATCGTTGTTGTTTATACATTGAACTGAATCCGTAAAAGTAAATTGTGTCTTGGGGTGTTCGTCAACTCGGATAATTGAACTTGTGGAATCCACACAACCATCTGCACTAACAACATTCAACTTAACCGTGTAAAATCCAACTGCCAAATAACTGTGATTAACATTACCTACTTGTGAATTACTACCTGATTTTGTACCTCCATCACCAAACGACCAATATAATTGTCCACTATTATTAGGCAAATACGAAGAGCTACTCCAACTAAATTTCTGACCTCTGAAACATTGTTCCGCATCATTTACGGTAAAAGTTGATTTGGGAACATCAAAAATTTGAACATTCTGTTTGGCAGAATCCATACATCCGAAATTGGTTTTCCCGCTTAAACGGATGGTGTATTTCCCAAAAGATGAGTAGGATACAACGGGCGAAGTTCCCGTTGATTTTTGATTGTTTCCAAAATTCCAATCGTATGCAATGCTGCCGTATTTTACATCTGAAACATTCGACACTTCAAAACGATTGTTGGTAAAACACTGTGCTGAATCTGCAATACTGAATGCTATAACCGGTTGTGGGTACACTACAACTGTCTTTTTCAAACTATCCATACAGCCCAACGACGATTTTACAAACAACGATACTGTAAATGTGTCATCCTTTGAATAGTTCCATTTCGGATTTTTCACCGTTTGTTGACTCGAATTTCCAAAATCCCAGATATAAGATAAGCTTCCACCTTCTGCGTCTATAGTACTGTTATTGGTTGATTCGTATGAGTTATTGGTCAAACACTGATTACTCGTATTTATAGTAAATGATGGAACTGGCTGAGGGAAAATCCGAACGGTATTGGTAAAACTATCTTTACAATTGTTTGCAGAAGTTACAATTAATTTTACCGTATATCTTCCGGTTAAATTAAACGATTTCTTGACACTTTGACCGGTATCCGACTTGGCATCGGAGTATTTCCACAGATAGCTCAACTTTGAACCATCAGAATTGCTACTGATGCTATTAAAATTAAATTCATTCTTGTACAAACACATTGCCGTATCCGATTTAAGGAATGCAGCTGTTGGCTTAGAATGTATCGTAATCCATTTTGACGTGGTATCTTCACAATTCCGATTGGATATTGCTTTTAACAAGACTTGGTATTTCCCAAAAGTAGAATAGGTATTTGAAGGACTAACTGAGGTACTTCCTGTACCATCACCATAATTCCAAACATACGAATTGGTGCCCGATGAAATACTTGAATTATTCGTAAAGCTAAATTGATTATTTGTCAAACATTGCTGTGTATTATTCACCGCAAAATCTGCTTTTGGTTGGGGATAAACCACAATTTGTTTTAATACAGAATCGCTACACCCTAAAGTGGATTTTGCAACTAATTTAATCGTGTAACTCTTCACCTCGGAGAATACTCGCGATGCATTTAATGAATTAGAAAATGAAGTATCTTGATACTTCCAGTCAAAATTCAAGCTTCCCCCACCAAACGCAATAGTGGAATTATTTGTAAACTCAAATAATTGATTGTTTATGCATTGTCCCGTTTGATTTATAGAAAAGTCCGTCTTAGGATCTGCATTTACCGTAACCGTTTGTGAAGTACTATCCGCACAACCATTGCTGTTGGTGGCTTTTAATCGGATGGTGTAAACGCCAGCACCAGAGAAACTCTTTATAGGATTTACTAAAACACTGCTACTTCCATCCCCAAATTGCCAAACATATTTAATATTTTTCCCATTCAATGCAGAAGTTTGATTCACGATTTTAAAGGTATCCACACTATTACATTGAGTTGCGGAATTAGATAGGATAAATGTTGTTTGTGGGGATGCGATTACGGAAACAGTCTTTTTCAAAGAATCAACGCAACTGAATTGCGTGGTACCCAATAATCGCACAGAATACGAACCATAATTCGAGAATGTATATGTGGGATGAGTATTGGTTGATACGTTACCATCACCGAAGCTCCACTGATAATTCACCGTTCCACCACCACTTACTATAGAACTGTTGTTGTAGAATCCGTATAAATTTCCTACCAAACACTGAGTATCGGTGTTAACCGTAAACGACAAATTGGGCTTGGGTAATACTCGGATGCTTTGAACAACTGAATCCACGCATCCAAAACTGGTTTTGGCGGTTAACTTCACTTTAAACGTTGACGCTGAATTGTATTTCTTATTCGATACCGAACTCGAATTGGAAATACTGCCATCCCCCAAATCCCAAACTCTCGACAAGGAACCACCTCCACTCGAAATGGTCGAATTATCCGTAAAATTATAGGACTGCTGATTGACACATTGATCTTTTGAATTAACCGTGAACTGAGCAAACGGTTGCGGTCTAACCGTAACTTGTTTGAATAAGGTATCTGTGCAGCCGTTCGAATTCAAAATGATCAAACGCACCCATTTCACTCCCGCATATTTGAATGTGTGTATAGGATTTTTCTGGGTAGATGTGTTGCTATCCCCAAAATCCCAAAAATAAGACAAACTGGAAACTCCATTATTCGGGTTGGAATTATCGGAAAACGAAAAGAGATTTCCAGATAAACATTGTGAGTTATTATCGACTTCAAAATCAGCGATGGGATTTGGATTAATTGTGATCCACTTCGTTGAACTATCTTGGCAACCATACGAATTGGTTAACTTGTGTTTGACTAAATACTTTCCAGAACTGCTGTAAGAATGCTGTGTTGATTGTGCCGAATTGAGCGATTGCGTTGTACCATCGTAGAAATCCCAAACTACATTTTGGATGCTGCCGGAATTGGATTTACTTGAATCGCTAAATACTATATTATTACCGCTGAAACACGTGTTTTGTGTAGTAGAACCAAATATCGAAATTGGATTCTTCCATATATTAAAACCAAATGAAATGGTATCTATACAATTCAAATTGTCGGTCAAATAGATAAATCCCGTTTTATGGCCTGCATTGTTATACTTTTTGGAAACGGTAACTCCTTGCAATTGTGTGTTATCAGCAAAGTTCCATTTCACCCCTTTAATACCACTATTGCCTAAATTAGTTGCTTTTAAAATTGCCGTTGTTGTTAAGCAGGAATCTTTGCTCAAATAAGAAAACTTAGCCTGCGGTTTGGGATTCAATTTAATTGTTTTTATGATTGAATCTTTACATCCATATTGGGTAGTGGAAACCAATTTTACAGCGTATGTTCCAGCAGTATTATACCCTAATTCAAAATTGGAAGAATTGGTTTTTGATTTTCCATTATCAGCAAACCAATCAGCTTTCAGACTTCCGCCTCTGCTTGAAACATACGATGTATCTGTAAGACTAAATTGATTATTATTGGCACATTGAACCGCATTGTCTATTGAAAATGCAGCCACGGGTTCGGGCTTTATTTCAATCTGTCTAATTAGAGTATCAAAGCAATTTTCATCGTTTTCTACAATCAATTGAACGTTTTTTATCCCTGCCCAAGAATACGATTTACTGGGATTCTTTAACGATGAAACGGTTGAATCGCCAAAATTCCAGGAATAAGACAATCCCGAAACCCGCATTTCTGAAGTAGAAGCATCCGTAAATTGAGTAATATTTGAATGCAAACATTGTAGCGATAAATCTTCTGTAAATTGACTCTTGGGATTGCTTTTTACCCTTAAAGTTCTCCAAGCAGTATCAACACATCCCAATGAATTGGTTACTTCTAATCGTACGGTATAATTACCTGAGTCGCTATACGTATATTGGGGATTTTCCTGAGCGGTACTGGATTTTCCATCCCCAAAAAACCAAAGATAATCCTGATTTACCCCGGAAGAAGTAGTTGAAGTTTGAGTAAACTTAAAACGATTTCCCACCAAACAAATCGAATCATCTGCTATTACAAATTGAGCTTGTGGGTTGTGGTAAACATTCCAAGATTTCTGAGCGGTATCGGTACATCCATCCGAATTCGTAATTATCACCTCGGCAGTTTGAACGCCCGAACTACTAAACGATTTTTCAAATACAGAATCATTTACAACCGTCAAATCACTAAAGTTCCATTGAACATTCGCCATGTTTGGAGTGTTCAAGTCAATAACTTTGAATTCCCAAGCATTGTTCAAACAAGAATCTGTGTTCAATTTGCTCACTCTGGCTTGTGGTTTGGATTGTAACTCAATACTTCTCTCAGTAGAATCTGAACATCCAAAAGAAGTAGTTGATATCAATTGCACAACCTCCATTCCTTGATTAGAATAGCTTATTTGAACCGGTGAACCTGAACCGGTTTTTCCTTGTCCAAAATTCCAAGAATAACTCAGCGTACCACCCGTAGACTTAACCGTGGAAGTAGACGTAAATTCAAATACATTATTGTTTTCGCACTGTGCGGTATCGTTTATAGTGAATGAAGGATTGGATTGTGGGAATACATGAACCACAGAATACACGGTGTCGGAACAACTATGAACATTAAATGCAATCAATTGAACATCACGGGTACCATCGCTGCTGTATTTTTTTTCTGGAGATGTACTTGTGGATTGAGTTGAATCTCCAAAATCCCAAGAGTAATCCATGAATGAATTTATCGTATTTGATTTGCTCAAGTTGTTAAAAATAAATTCATTACCTTTCAAACACTGCAAACTATCGTTGATAGTAAATTGTGCCGTAGGCATGGGAAACACAGTTATTGTTTGCTGAATCGTATCTGCACAACCAAAACCATTTTTTACAATTAGACCTACCGAGTAAGTTCCTGCAACACTATATGTATGTTTAACTGTACTAATTGAATCTATCGTATCTTTTTTACCATCACCAAAATCCCAATAATTCACCATATTGTACGTGGCATACTTGTAGTTGGATACATCCTTAAATTCAAATTCATTACCCTTCAAACACTGTTCATCCAAGTCCATTCCGAAATCCGCCCAAGGATTTTCATACAATCGAATATTTCCAGTCACCGTATCAAAGCAACCTTCATCATTTGAAGCAACCAATTCATAACTTTTAATCCCTTCCGTTGCAAAAAACTTCACAAACGACGTATCTGTACTTTGCGTGTTATCTGAAAACTTCCAAAGCACGGAGGTAGGTAAAGATTGATTTAAATCGCGTACCTTCACCTGAACTCCTGAATTCAAACAAGAATCGTTTATCAATTGTGTTTGCAATGCAGGTTTCTTCACTATTTGAAGTTGAACCATGGCACTGTCTATACAACCAAAACTGGAAGTTGAAATCAATTTTACTGTTGGGTTCGAAACCGAATTATATAAAATGCTTGGATTTAGTGAAGTGTCCGTATTGCCGTTTCCAAAATTCCAGTTCCAACTTAAAGTTCCTTCACCTACCGAAATACTACTTAAATTGGTAAAATTCGCTTTTCCATTGTTCTCGCACAATTGAGAATCATTTACACTGAATTTCACTACCGGCATATCAAATACACGAACCGTTTTATATGCAGTATCCGTGCAACCATGAACATTGGTTGCCACCAATTCAATTAAATAGTTACCTCGACTGCTGTAACTAATACTAGGAGATGCAATGCTCGAACTATTCCCATCGCCAAAATTCCAATGGTAATTCAATGTTGCGTTACTGGAATTAGACTCGGAGCTTTGAGTCGTTTGAAATGAATTTTGATTCAAACACTGCGAAGTATCATTCACCGCAAAATCGGCATCAGGATTGGGAGCTACATATACGGTTGCAATTTGTGTGTCCTTACAACCTCGTTGATCGATTACAGAAAGTCGGATCGTATAATTTCCCGAATCTAAATAGTGAATTTGAAACGTATCTGAAACATTTTTGGTGGCGGTTACTCCATTTCCCCAAGAAACCATCCATTGATTTATACTCGCCTCTCCTTTTACTGATTGATCCGTAATCGAAAACACATTTCGGTTCAAACAGAGTTGAGCTGCGCTTGAATTAAATTTTGCTTGGGGATCTTGAAGCACATGCAGTTGAGAATTCACGGAATCTTTGCAACCGTATGAACTGGTTACTGTTAACCAAGCCCTCTTGTAACCCGATAAACTAAATAGTTTGATTGCAGTATCCTTCTTTGTATTGAGGGATGTGGGAGCACTGGATTCCCAACGCTGGAGGTTGGTATTGTAGTCTTCAAATCTCCATCGATAATCCAAATTTCCTCCACCTGCATTTATGTATGACGAGCTTGAAACTTGAAATGAGTTACCAGTAAAGCAAAGTGCAGAATCACGAACTGCAATTACAGATACAGGTAAAGGAGCAATCATGATTCGTTTCGAAATTGTGTCTCTACACCCAAATTTATTTGTAGCAATTTGAGTAATCCATCGAGGTCCGGAAGAATTATAAATATTGATGGGGTTGGATTTCGTTGTGAACGAAGAGTCGCCCATATCCCAATACAAACTCAAGGATGCTGAATTCTTAATATTGGACTTGGATGTAGAATTAAATACAAATTTCTGATCTGAAGAGCACTGAGCGGTATCATTTATGGTAAAATTGGCCTTCGGATTATTCGCTATATAGAATTTAACCGTATCGGATTTAATACAACCCTTATTGTTTTTAACGGTAATAGACGCATAATACGTTCCAGAATCTGATAAATTCAACTTCAACGTATCTGTCACAGAAGTTTGCTGGGACAAAAGTGAACCCCAATAATTCCACTGCTTTGAAACAATGGAATAACCGGCAGTATCAACCGAGCGATTGTAAATGACAAATTGATTTCCGTTTAAACATTGCTGAGCAGTGGGAGTAAATGCGGAGTCCAATAACCCTCTGCAATTGTAGTCGGTTAAGTTAATTTTGGATAGCTTATAATCGCTAAATTGTGTATTAGCAAGGTCTTTGTCAGATAGGGTTTCACCCTGAAAAACACGAAAATAATAATACTTACCATTTTCCAAAGTACCCTCGCTAAATTCATAGGTGTATTGACCCAGAATGGTTGAAACCGAGTCGTATTTAATGGGATTCTTGTTTACGTCACTGATTTCAATAAACACCTTTGATTTAAATTCAGGTTGCCAAATCGACGGATAAATAAAAAAGGTATCGTAATCGCTGAGTATATATTTAATCTTAGGAATGGTTTGAACGAACTCACTTTCTACTGCACCCATATCCGGTAAAGAACCACTAGGAACAGG
>JACCDQ010474962.1_pt1 | contig 15837 bp, 16 predicted proteins | sample 7446031 | NCBI WGS metagenome assembly JACCDQ01 (sample SAMN15323442, study PRJNA562643) | freshwater metagenome | isolation source: river surface water | place: USA:Blue River Watershed | collected 2017-08-17
AAGCGGTCGTTGAGCAGTTCGAGCGTGGCCATGCGGCCGCGCACGATGCGCTCCTGCGTGGCCAGGTTGTAGGGCCGGATACCCTCGGTGTTGGGGGCTGGTCCGACCTCGTCCTGCTCCCCGGTCACGCCCTTGAGCAGGGCATCGACTTCGTCTTGGGATAGGAACTTTTCAGTCACGCTCATTGGATCACGAACGAGGTGATGAAGACGTTGCTGATCTGGATCTCGGGCAGGCCGGGGGCAAAGGGCTGTCGCACGCTGGTCATGATTTCCTCGACCAGTTGCTGCTTGCCCTCGGTGCTCGAGATTTCCTCGCCGGTCTTGGCCGATATCAGCATCAGCAGACGGCTGCGTACCTGCGGCAGGTATACCTTCAAGTTGTCCACGTCCTTCTGGCTGCCTAGTTGCAGCGTCAGGGCAGTCTGCAGGAACAGGCCGTCGCCGTTCAGGTTGACCGTGAAGGGATCGAGCGAATGGAACACCGGTGGCTGAGGGGTGGCTGCTTTTTGCTCCTCGGCATGCGGTTCTTTGTCAGCGGGGCGCTTCCAGTAGAACCACCCACCCGCCGCCGCGGCTCCCACCAAGGCCAGTAGCGCAATCGGCAGCCATTTTTTCCAGGCCGGCTTCTTGCCTGCGCTGGCATCGGCATCGGAGGATTTGGGGTCGGCATTGGCCATGTGTCTTCAGCTTGTGATGAGAGATGAAAAAAATCAGGCGAACAGGTTGAGCAGACCGCCGCCTTGCGCGCGCGGCTGCATCTGGGCTTCGACCGGCTCGTCCTCGATGGCACCGCTGCGGCGGTCCTGACGCTGGAAGGCGGTGCGCTCGCGCTCGGGCTGACGCGAGCCGACATCGGCCTGTCCGAGCGCGATGCCGGCTTCGCCCAGCATCGCGCGCAGCGCCGGCAGGGCGTCTTGCAGCGCCTGACGCACCTCGGGCGCGGCCGAGACGAACTGCACCGTCGCCTGCTGCTGATCGAGCTGCAGCGTGACCTGGATCGGACCCAGGTGCGGCGGGTTCAGGCTCAGGTTGGCGCTTTGCAACTGGTCCCTTACCAGCCAGCTGACCTGTTGGCTTACTGCTTGGTCCCAGCCGCGCTGGCCCATGGGTGTCGCGACATGGCGCTGTACCGGCACCGATTCGGCCAGGCGCTCTGGGCCGGCCATGCCAGTTGGCGCAGGCAGGGTCTGAGCCAGCGCATCGAGCCCGGACTGTGGCATGTCGGGCTCACCCGGGTCGGGCGCATTGGCCGCACCGATCTGCGCCGCTGTGGGGCGGGGCGGCTGGGGCGTGGCAGCGGCCAGCGCGTGTGCAGTGATCGCGTCGAATTCACCCGGATCGGGCGCTGCGACCCGTGCCGGTTGTGTCCGACCAGCCAGTCGTTCAGGCATGACCGACTTCAGCGCGGCCGATACGGGCGTGTTGGCCACCTCGATTGCCGGTCCAGCAGTCTGAAGCACCGAAGGCAAGGTTGGCAGCGGTGCGAACAGGACCGGCAGGGCGCCATCGAGCGCGCTGGCCGATATCGGATCGCGGGTCTCGCGCGCGGTTTCCTTGGCTGGCACGCTGGCTGTCGGTGCGATCGGCGTTGCCCCACTGGCAGCGACCGCGATCTGCTCGCTCGCGCTGGGTGCCGCCAAGGTGGCCACCGGTTCGATGGCGGGTCCAGTCGCTGCCTTGGCCACTGCCGTTGCTGCTGCCACTTCACCCGTTGCCGCCACTGCAGTGTCAAACAGCACGGTCAGCGCTCTTGCCGGCCTGGCCTCGGCATGAGCCCGCATCCTGTCGAGCAAGGCCAGCCAGTCGGCCGGCAGGTCGTCTGTCACGCCGCCCGCCGCCCGCTTGGCTGCGGCATTGTCCGGTCCAAGGTCGGCCGCAGCCGTCGCTGACAGCGTGGCAGTGGAGGCTGGCGTGGCTGTGGCTGCGGCTGCAGGCTTAGCCATCGTCGTGGCTGGGGTTTTTGTCGTCTCGTGCGCATCATCCGCTTCGGTCTGGCGCTGCAGTTCCTGCTCGAAAGACGCGCCAGAGCCGGTTTGGTGCAAGCCGGCGCTTGCCACGCCCGTGACGCCGGCATTGGCGCTGACGCTGCCCAGCGCGGACAGAGACAAATCGTTCCCGCTCATGATCAGCCCAGCTGGAAGCGGCGGCGCGCCGCGCGCTCGTCGGTCTGTTTCTGGTCCTGGCGGTTGGCCTGACGCAGGGCTTCTTGCCGGGCGCGCTGCACTAGCGTGCCGTAGGACAGGCGATTGCGTTCATGTTCGCGCCAGCTGTTGCGCTCGCGTTCGACCAGGCGCTGCGACTGCAGCACGGCCGCATCCTGCTGCAGGATGGCCCGGTCCAGGCCCTGGATGAAGCGAAGGAAGTTGGCATGGCTCGCCATGCTCAGGCCGTTGGACATCTGGGCCTGCAACTGGTCGACATATTCCTGGCGATACTGCCGCAGCAGGTCGAGCTTTTCCTGGGCCTGCTCGCTCTGGCGTGTGGCCTGGCCGAGCCGCTTGGCGGCCTCTTCGGATTGCTGCGTCGTCAGTTCGATCAGCGTCTCGATCACGCTCGGATTTGCCATGCCCGATTATCGCCGCCGCCCAGTCGATTGATCAGGCAAACAGAGCGGAAAGTTCGCGCCAGCTCTGCTCCATTCCGGCGCGCTCGTGGATGCTCTGTTGCAGGAAATGCTCAATGCGCTCATGCATCCGGATCGCCTCGTCGATCAGCGGGTCGCTGCCCGGGCTGTAGGCGCCGACGTTGATCAGGTCGCGGTTGCGCTGATAGCCCGACATCAGCTGTTTGAGCCGGCGCGTGCGCTTCTGGTGCGTTTCATCGGTGATGTTGTGCATGGCGCGGCTGATCGACTGCTCGATGTCGATCGCAGGATAGTGACCGGCTTCGGCCAGCACCCGATTCAGCACGATATGACCGTCCAGGATCGCGCGCGCCGAGTCGGCGATCGGGTCCTGCTGGTCGTCACCTTCGGTCAGCACGGTATAGAACGCCGTGATCGAGCCGCCGCCGGCGCGCCCGTTGCCGGCGCGCTCTACCAGTGCTGGCAGCTTGGCGAACACCGAAGGCGGGTAACCCTTGGTCGCAGGTGGCTCGCCGATCGCCAGCGCGATCTCGCGCTGCGCCATCGCGTAGCGCGTCAGCGAATCCATGATCAGCAGCACGTTCTTGCCCTGGTCGCGGAAATGCTCGGCGATCAGCGTGGTGTAGGCCGCGCCTTGCAGCCGTAGCAGCGGCGGGTTGTCGGCCGGCGCCGCCACCACCACCGAGCGCGCCAGGCCTTCCTCGCCCAGGATCTGCTCGATGAATTCCTTGACCTCGCGCCCGCGCTCGCCGATCAGTCCGACCACGATCACATCGGCCGCGGTGTAGCGCGCCATCATGCCCAGCAGCACGCTCTTGCCCACGCCCGAACCCGCGAACAGGCCCATGCGTTGGCCCCGGCCCACGGTCAGCATGCTGTTGATCGCGCGCACGCCGACATCGAGCGTCTGCGAGATCGGCTCGCGCTGGAGCGGGTTCATGGCCCGCACGTAGAGCGGCGCCATGCTGTGGCCCTGCAGCGGCCCAAGCTGGTCGAGCGGGCGGCCGGTGGCGTCGAGCACACGCCCGAGCAGAGCTGCGCCGACGGGCAGGGTACGGCCGTCCGAGGTCGGCCGGGCCTGGGCGCGCCGATCGTGCAGTCGGGGCTGGGAGCGGGCCGCGACGGTCGGAATCACCGGTGCGCCCGGCTGCACGCCCTCGACATCGCCCAGCGGCATCAGGAACAGGCGTTCTTGCTCGAAACCTACCACTTCGGCATCAAGCCGAAAGCCGCTCGACAGCGGCACATGACAAGGGCTGCCGACCGGCAGTCGCAGCCCCACCGCCTCCATCACCAGGCCGGCTACGCGCGTCACGCGGCCATAGGCCTGCAGCGGCGCGTAATGCTGCACGCGCTGGCGGCAATCCCGCAGGTAGGCGTCCCAGACGGTCGCGCTGGCTGTCACGCCGCTGGTTCCAGCCAGGCAGAGTCGCGCCCGAGCGAATGTTGCAGCCGCTGCCAGCGCGCCGGCAGACTGGCGTCGATTTGCTGGTCGCCGGTCTCGATCAGGCAGCCGCCACGCGCGAGTTGGACGTCGGTCTGCAGCCGCCAGCCGGCCGCCTGCAGCTCGCTGCCGCGCGCGACCTTGACCAGTTCGAGATCCTGCGGATGCAGCCGTAGCACGGCCGGCGGGCGCACCAGCGGCAGCTCCTGCAGCGCCTGGTCGATCACGCCCAGCAGCCGCTCGGGCTGCAGCTCCAGCACCTGGCACAGCATGGCCTGCGCCATGTCCAGAGCCAGATCGAGCAGCTGCCTGGCCAGCCCCTCGCGCGCCTGGGTCAGTTCCTGGCCGAACTGCTGCCCGAGCTGGGTCAGTGTCTGCGTCAGCTCCTGCTGCAGCACCAGATTGTCGGCCTGCACCTGGGCCAGCCCTTCGGCATGGCCTTCGTCGTAGCCGCGCAGCCGGCCCTCGCGCAGGCCGGTCTGGTAACCCTGCTGCTGGCCCTGTTGCCGGCCAGTCTCGCGCGCATTGTGCAACTCGCGTGCGAGCTGCTCCGCGGCAGCGGCTGCCGCGGCGACCTCATCGACCACCTTGTGTCCAGGTTCCTGGGCCAGCGAGGCCAGTTCCCAGCGCTGGTAGGCCGTCTGCGGCCTGAGATCAGACATAGGCATCGTCCGAGTTAACCAGCGAGATCTGTCCCTCGTCCGCCAGGCGACGCACGATCTGCAGGATATCCTTTTGCTGCTTTTCCACTTCCGACAGCCGCACCGGGCCCTTGGCCTCAAGGTCCTCGCGCATCATGTCGGCCGCGCGCTGCGACATGTTGCGGAAGAACTTCTCCTTCATCTCGTCCTTGGCGCCCTTGAGCGCGATGATCAGCGCCTCCGACGGCACCTCGCGCAGGATCAGCTGGATGTCGCGGTCGCCGATATCCATGATGTTGTCGAACACGAACATCTGGTCCACCACCTGCTGCGCTATCGAGGGGTCGAACTCGCGCAGGTTGGTCATGATCTTGCTCTCGTTCTCGCTGTTCATGAAGTTCATGATCTCGGCCGTGGTCCGGATGCCGCCCATCGCCTTCTTGCGCAGGTTGTCGTTGCCGGTCAGCAGCTTGGTCAGCACATCGTTGAGTTCGGTCAAGGCCGCCGGCTGCACGCCCTCGAGCGTCGCAATCCGCAGCACCACGTCGTTGCGCAGCCGCGGCGTCAGCTCCGACAGCACCTCGCTCGCATGGTAGCGCTCCAGGTGGACCAGGATGGTGGCGATGATCTGCGGATGCTCCTGCCGGATCAGGTCGGCCACCGATTTGCCATCCATCCACTTGAGGCTCTCGATACCGCTGGCATCGCGCGTGACCAGGATCCGGTTGATCAGCGAGGTGGCCTTGTCATCGCCCAGCGCCTTGGTCAGCACGCTGCGGATGTACTCGTCCGAGTCGATGCCGAATTCGGTGTTGTGCTGGGTCTTTTGCATGAACTCGTGCAGCACCGCTTCCAGCGTCTGGCCCGACACCGCCTTCATGGTCGACATCGCCGTGCCGAGCTTCTGCACCTCGCGCGGTTCGAGGTATTTCATGACTTCGGCCGCCTCGTCCTGGCCCAGGGCCAGCATCAGCACCGCTGCCTTGTGTACGCCGTCTTCACTCATTGCCGTTCACCCAGTTCTTGACCACGTTGGCCACCACCTTGGGCTCCTGCAGCGCCATTTGCTTGGCCGTCTGCAGGTTGTCCTGGTAGCTGCTGACCCTCAGTCCGTTCGGTGTGCCCGCTACTGCAGCCGCTGCCGTGCCAGGCGCCGCAGCTGCCGACTGCTCGCCCGGCTTGGTCTCGGCTTTGACCTTGGCTTCCTGTGCCTCCTTGGCCTCTTGCTTGAGCTTTTGTTCTGCTTCCTGTTCGGCCTTGAGTTCGGCCGCGCGCTTGGCCTCTTCTTCCTTGGCCTTGTTGCCAGGCAGCATGCGTATCATCGGCCGCAGCACCGAAAAATACAAGTACAGCAGCACCGCGGTCGACAGCAGATACTGCGCCGCCGTCTTGGCATTGTCCACTGTCGCATAGGGTTGCCAGAACGGCTGCTCGGGGATCACCTCGCGCGGAGCCTCGGCGAACGGGCTGTTGACGACGTTGAGCGAGTCGCCGCGCTCGGCATTGAAGCCCATCGCTTCCTTCACCAGGTCGGTGATCTGCTGCTGTTCCTGCTCGGTCAGCGCGCGCAGGCTGACCTTGCCCTCGGCATCGACGACGCGCTTGTGGTTGACCACCACCGCCACTCTCAGGCGCTTGATGCCGCCCATCGGTTGCTGCACATAGCGCACGGTCTTGTCGACCTCGTAGTTGGTCGTGCTGCCTCTTTGCGTGTTGCCGCTGGCGGCTGGCTGACCCGGCGTCTGGGTCGGAGCGCCGGAGGCTTCTGCACCCGGCTGGTTGGAGGCGGCGCCGACCAGTCCGGCCGCAGGCGCGCGCGCGTTGCTGCTCTCATTCGTGCTCTGGCTGCGGATCGCCGCCCTCTCGGGCGGGCTGTTGGGGCGGAAGGTCTCGGCCGCCTGTTCGCTGCGCGAGAAATCCACCTCTGCAGTGGCCTCGGCGCGCACATTGTCGCCGCCCACCATTGGGGTCAGGATCGACACGATGCGCTTGACGATGCCGTCTTGCAGAGCCATCACGTACTTGACCTGGGCCGGGTCGAGCCGGTTGGCGTCGGCCTGGCGTTCGGGGTCGGACAGCAGGCTGCCGTTCTGGTCCACCACCGTCACGTTCTTGGCAGTCAGCTCGGGCACACTGCTCGAGATCAGATGCACGATCGCCGACACCTGCTGCGCGTCCAGCGTGCGGCCCGGATGCAGATTGACCAGCACCGAGGCGGTCGGCTGCTGGCGCTCGCGCACGAACACCGACGGCTTGGGGATGGCCAGGTGCACGCGCGCGGCCTGTACCACGCCGATCGAGTTGATCGAGCGCGCCAGCTCGCCCTCGAGCGCACGCTGGAAGTTGACCTGCTCGAGGAACTGCGACGAGCCCAGCTTCTGGTTTTCCATCAGCTCGAAGCCGACGTTGCCGCCCTTGGGCAAGCCTTGCGCGGCCAGCTTGAGCCGCGCGTCATGCACCTGTTCGGCCGGCACCAGGATCGCGCCGCCACCCTCGGCGAAGCGGTAGGGCACGTTGAGCGTCTGCAGGGCGGCTATCATCGCGCCGCCGTCGCGGTCCGAGAAATTGCTGACCAGCACCCGGTACTCGGGCTTCTGGTTCCACATCCAGATCGAGGCCATGATGCTGACCACCAGCGCCATGCCGGCTCCCAGCGCCAGATAGCGGCCTTGTGGACTCTGGAAAAAGGCCGTCAGCGCATGGGTCTTGGGCGCTGCTTCAGCTGCAGTGGCCATGGCGGTCTGCCGCAGCGAGGCGGCCAGGAGAAGTCAGGGGGGAGTAAGGCACGTGCAGTCAGGGCATTCAGGGTCGAGGCAGGGTCGGAGCAAGGCTCAGCTGACGATATTGTCGTGGTTTTTCAAGCGCTTATTTGTATGAACAGATTGGTAAAACGACTCCTGCTTGACCAGGGCCTCTGTCCTGGCCTGTGTTACCTTTGGGGCATGGACGCCAGATTTGCGGCACTTGCTGCCCACCTAAAACCATGATCGGCATCGACAGCAACCAGATCGCCGCCATGACCGCGCAGCTGCGCGCTGCCGTTGCGCGCGTGCAAGCGCCGCAGGAAGCTGGTGCCGCCACGGCAGTCGGTGGCGCCGCTGGTACCGCCCAGGTCGAAAAGCCCGACTTCGCCAAGGCGTTCAAGGCCCAGCTCGACCAGGTCAACGCCTTGCAGCAGACCTCCGACCAGCTCGGCCAGCGCTTCGCCCTCGGCGACGACAGCGTGCATCTGTCCGACCTGATGATCGCGACTCAGAAAGCCGGCATCGCGGTCCAGGCCACGGTGCAGGTGCGCAACAAGCTGGTGTCGGCCTATCAGGACATCATGAACATGCAGGTCTGAGCGGGCGCTGTTCAGCCCTCGGCCGGACTGCTGAAGTCTGGCGTTTCAGCCCGTGATCTTGGCTGCTGGCTTCTTCGAGGGCGGTAGCGCAGCTTCAATCCGGTATAGCCAGGCCAGCAGCTCTGCCACCACCCGGTAGAGCTGGGGCGGCACATCCTGGTCCAGCTCGACCTCACTCAGCAGCGCGACCAGCTCGCGCGACTCGTGCACATAGACCCCGTGCTCGCGCGCCAGCGACACGATCTTGTCGGCCACGGCGCCCTTGCCGGTGGCCACGACCTTGGGCGCCTTGCCGCCCTGGTAGGCCAGGGCGACCGCCTGGCGCATGGTCTCAGGCTTGCGGCTCATCGGGTTCTACTGCGTTGGAGGCGGCCGCATCGGGTGCCAGCGCGTTAGGCCGTGCCGTGTCGCGCTGGACCAGGAAGCCGCCCAGCACCGTACCGGCGGCTGCCAGCGCATCGTCGAGCCGGCCCTGGTCGGCCTGCAGCGCGGCGGCGGCAGCCTCGTCCATCACGCGCAGCCGCACCTGGGCCTGCTCGCCTTGCAGGCGTATCATGGCATTGACCTGGCCGAGCTGCGGCAACTCCAGTTTCAGCACCGTCTCCCAGGCCGTCGGCTGGCCTTGTTCGCGTGATTGCTGGCCCGGTTCCTTTTCCTGCACCAGCTCCCATTGCATCGGCTGGCCGGGCCAGAGCTCGCCCTGCCAGACCAGGCGGCGCTGCTCCAGCGTGTCGAGCTGCTGTGGCAGCAATTGCGCTGCTGCCGCGTCGCCGTCGGGCCGGTTCTGTGGCTCCTGCCGGATCTGGTCCAGTGTGCGCTCGCCGCGGCTCCATTGCTCGAGGTGGGACTCGTAGAACAGCCCGCTGCCCTCCAGCGACTGCTGCAGCTGCTGTGTCAGCTGGGTTACCTGTGTCGGGTCGGCGCCGGGCGCGGCCAGTAGCGGCGCGTTGCCCTGCAGCGGGCGTGGCGGCTGGCCGACCTCGGACTGCAGCAGCCTGCCGATCAGCGCGCCAGCTGCGCTGAAATGGGTTTGCACCGAACCGTTCTGGCCCAACAGACCTTGCAGGCCGAAAGTCAGGCGCGGCTCGCGCGCCAGCAGCGTCAGCGCCAGCGAGTCGCCGACGACAAAGCCGGCCGGCAGCTGCAGCCGCAGCTCAAGTGGACGCGCCGGCGGCGCTTCGTTGCCGAACCGCACCAGCGCGCTGCCATCGCTGAGCGTGGCATGGACCCGGCCCTGCAGCGTGCGGCCGATCTCGACCTGTTGCAGCCGCCCGATACCGTCCTGGCGCGGGTCGCCCAGCACCGTGGTCGAGCGCAGGGTGCTGACCGACGCGACGGGGGCGGTGTTGGCCGAATCCAGCCGGGCTATCATGCCGGGTTGCAATCAGGCGGCTCAGAAGCCGCCGTAGGCTTGCTCGAGCTTGCGCTGCTTGCCGGTGTTGTGAATCATGCCCTGCAGCCGCTGCAGCCAGGGCTGGGTGATGTCGCGGATGGCCCGGTCGTCGTCGAGGATCTGACGCAGCATCTGCACCTTGCGCTCGCGCAGTTCGGCGCTCAGCGACTGCACGGACGGCTGGCCGCCGTCGCGCAGCAGACCGACCTCGTGCGCGCAGCGCGACTCCAGCTCGGACAACTGGTCCCAGTTGGCCGACTGTGCTGCCAGCAGCATCTGGCGCGTCAGGTTCGATACGTTTTCGTAGATGCCCAGCACCTGTTCGGCATTCAGCATGGTCAGGCCTTCATGCTGGCAAAGACCTGGCCGCCTGTGGCCAGGCTGGCACCGACCTCGGCGCGTGCGGCCGCCTGCGGGTCGATCGCGTCCCAGGCCGACTTCAGGTCGGCCAGCAGAGCGTGGACTTCCTGCAGCATGACTGGGTCGTTCCTGATATGGGCCTGGGTCAGCCGCTGCGTCATGTGGCCATAGAGCGCGTCGAGGTTCTGCGCCACCTCGCCACCGGCCTCCAGGTTCAGACTGGCGTGCAGCCCGCTGTCGATGATGCTGATGGCCTTCGAGATTGCCTGGCCCTTTTCCGCGATCTGGCCGGCCTGCATGTGGTTTTGCGCCCGCAGGATGGCGATCATCGCGCCGTCGAACAGCATGGCGATCAGCTTGTGCGGGCTGGCCGCCGTCACGCCGGTTTCCAGTCCCACCCTGGCATAGGCCTTGGCGGCCGATCGATTCGATCCAAACATGGTGTCTTTGCCTAGCGTTCAGGTTCAGTTGTTGTTGCTATTGCTGTTCATGTTGTTGGCCAGTGCGGTCAACTGCCCGGTCAGGTAGGTGCTGGTCGAGTTCATGCTGCTCATGGTGGTGTCTAGCTTGGTGAACTGGTCCTGGTACTGCTTCTGGATCCGGCCCAGCCGGGTCTCGAGGTTGAGCTTGTCGCTGTCGAGCTTCTTGAGCGCACTGTTGATGCCGTCGGTGCGCATCGATAGCATGCCATTCTCACCCAGGAAACTGCTGGCCAATTGATCGAGCTGGTAGGCAAAGCCCTGGCTGTATTGCACATTGCCCCGGCTGCCAGTGCTGCCATTGCTGACCGAGACTTTCAGACCTTCGGATGCATCGCCGCTGGCGCCGGTCAGGGTCTGGCCCAGGCTGGTCGCGCTCACGCCATTGATGCTGCCCGTGAGCGCCAGTCCGGTGGTCGTGCTGCCCGCGCCGCCCAGCAGCAGGCTGGCCGCCGTGCCGCCCAGGCTGATGCTGGAACTCGAGCCAAAGCGGTTCGAGATCAGGTTCAGCACACCGTTGGCGTCGGCGCTGATCGTCACCGCCGAGCCGGCCTGGGTGAAGGTCGCGTTGCCATTGATGCGGGTCTGCAGATCGCTGACCAGGTCGCTGGTCGAGGCATAGCTGCCGTCGCGCAGGCTGATGCTGGCACTCAGGCCGTCGAGCGACACCTGCAGCGCATTGTTGGGCGCGCCATAGTTCAGCCCGGCCGCCGCCGAACCGGTCTGGCTGCCCTGGGTCGCGAGCTGGCTGACCGCCAGCGCATAGCTGCCGGACTGGGTCTTGGCGGTCGAGCCGACATAGCTGACCTGGCTGTCGCTGCTGCTGCCGCTGGCCGCGAACAGGCCCGGCAGCTGGTCGAACTGGGTGTCGATCACCTTCTGCAGCTGGGTGGCGTCGAGCTTGAGCGTGCCGTCGGCCTGGTAGGAAATGCCGGCATCGCTGAGCCTTGTCAGGCTGCTGGCGCCGCCGGTGAGGGTGCCGGTGACCAGGCCGCGCAGCTGGCCCAGCATCGCGCGCACTGACGAGTCACCGTACAGCGCCGCGCCCTTCTTGCTGGCCATGTCGTAGCTGGTCAAGCTTTTCAGCGAACCCGTCAGCTTGTTGTAGCCGTCGACGAATTCCTGCACATTGGTCTTGACCGCCGCGGTGTCGCGCGTGACCGACAGGTTGGTCGGACTACCGGCGTTGGTCTTCTTGAGCGTCAGCGTCACGCCGGGCACCACGTCGCTGACGGTGTTGGTCGCCTTGCTGATGTCCAGCCCGTCAACCTTGAGCTGGGCGTTCTGCGCCGCCACTGTCTGCGTCAGCGCCTGGCTGCCGGCCGGGTCGTGGCTCAGCAGGCTGCCGAGCGCCGCGTCGCCGCTGACCGAGATCTTCATGCTGCTGGCTTCGCCGGTCTGGCTGTTGCTGAGCGCCAGCCGGTAGGGCGTGGCACCGCCATCGTTGATGACGCTGGCCGTGACCCCGATGCCGGCTGCATTGATCGCGTCGCGGATGCCGTTGAGCGTGTTGTGGCTGCTGTCGATCGTGACGCTCTTGCTGCCCGCGCCGTTGCTGGCGAAGCCCGCGCCGCTGTACTGGCCGTCGGTGCCCAGGGTGCCGCCGCTGATGGTGCCGAAGTCGAAGGTCAGCGTGCCGGTGCCGACCACGGCCTGGGCATTGAGCTGGCCGGCGCTGGCCAGTTTTTGCGACTGCGCCAGCTTAGTCACCTCGATCGAATAGTCGCCCGGCACCGCACCGGCGCCGCCGCTGGTGCCCAGCACCGTGGCGTCGGCCGGTGTGGCCTTGACGGTCTGCAGGTTCTTGGCGTCACTGAGCTTCTTGAGCGTGGTCTGGAAGGCCGCGATGCCGCTCTGGATGCTGCCAAATGCCGTCAGCTTGGCCTTGTAGTCGGACTGCTTGGTGGTCAGCGCGGTCAGCGGCTTTTGTTCGACTGCCATCAGCGACGACACGATGCTGGTCACGTCCAGGCCCGAGCCGATGCCGGCAGAAGAAAGTCCCATGGTGTTGGCCTCTTGAAAAGGTAGGGCGCTCAGGCCGTGGTGTTGAGCAGCAGGCCGGGTGGCTTGAGGTCGGTCGAGCGGCTCATCTTGAGTGCCTCCTGGCTCGGAATCTGCCGGATCACGGTGTTCTTTTCGGTATCGACCACGGTCACGATCAGCTTGCCGCTTTCGTCATCGACATTGAAGCGCACCGCCTCGCTGATGAAGGGCTTGAGCCGCTCGTTGAGCTTGGCCACCGCCTCTTTCAGCTCCTTGGCTGAAGCCTGCGCGCCCTGGTCCGCGGCGTCCGTCTTGGCCGCCCTGCCTGCCTTGGCGCTGTCATCCGGTTTAAGCCCATGGGGAGGTGCAGCGCCTGGCGCGACCGAGCCGCTGCCAGCCGGCACGCCGCTTGCTGAGCCGGAGGCGAGGGGACTGAAGCCGCTGGGGCTGGCGGCCAGGGGTGATATGGACATGGCGTGACCCTGTGCTTACCCGCGATTGAACAACAAAACCGCGCCAAGGGCCATGCCCCGGGCGCGGTTGCAAGGAGTGGGTCGGCCCACTCCTTGAACTGGGCTGCCGGGATCAGCCCAGCAGCTTCATCACGCCGTTGGGCAGCTGGTTGGCCTGGGCCAGCATCGCCGTGCTGGCCTGCTGCAGGATCTGGCTGCGCGCCATGTTGGCGGTTTCCGATGCGAAATCGGTATCCATGATTCGGCTGCGGGCAGCGGTCTGGTTCTCGTTCGAGACCTGCAGCGTCGAGACCACCGAGCTCATGCGGTTCTGCGCGGCGCCGTGCGTGGTCTGGGCGGAGGTGACCTCCTTGATCGCCTTGTCGATCTGATCCATTGCCCCCGTGGCCTTCGCCACGGTAGTGATATCGAAGTCGGCTGCTACGGTGACCTTATTCGTCTCACTGGCGGCTGCGCTCATGTCAGTGCCGGTGATATCGATCTGGTTGTCGCTACCTGTACCCGCACCGACCTGAAAGGTCTGTTTGGAATCTGCGCCCAGCACCTTCAGGCCGTTGAACTCGGTGTTGGTAGTGACACGAGTGACTTCCTTTTGCAGTTCCTTGAACTCAGTGTCCATTGCTGTGCGCTGATCGGCGCTGTTGGTGCCGTTAGCCGACTGGACGGCCAGTTCACGCATGCGCTGCAGGTTGTCGCCGATCTTGCTCAGCGCGCCTTCTGCTGTTTGACTGAAAGAGATCGCGTCGTTGGCGTTGCGCATCGCGACGGTCTGGCCGCGCACGGTCTTGTCCATACCGGTGGCGATGGCCAGGCCGGCTGCATCGTCCTTGGCGCCGTTGACGCGCATGCCCGACGACAGGCGCTGGATCGAGGTGTTCAGCGAAGCTTGCGAGGTGCTCAGGCTGCGCTGGGCCTGCATCGACGACAGGTTGGTGTTGATGTAAGAAGCCATGGTGGTTCTCCGGTCTGGTTGAAGGTTCTGCAAGCACCGTCACATCGGCCAGCTTGCCCGGGTAGCTGTTTATTGCTGCCCTTGTTTTGGGTTACGGCAGCCGGTGTGCGGACTTGAGGTCCGACGGGAAAATTTTTTGAAAAATTTTCGTCAGGGCCTGGAATCAGCCCAGCAGTTTCATCAGGCCGTTGGGCAGCTGGTTGGCCTGTGCCAGCATCGCGGTGCTGGCTTGTTGCAGGATCTGGCCGTGCGCCAGGTTCGCGGTTTCGGCCGCGAAATCCGTGTCCATGATGCGACTGCGCGCGGCGGTCTGGTTCTCGACCGAGACCTGTAGCGCCGACACTACCGAGCTCATGCGGTTCTGCGCCGCGCCATGCGTGGTCTGCGCCGAGGTGACTTCCTTGAGCGCCAGATCGATCTGATTCATCGCGCTGAGGGCCTTCGTGTTGTCGGTACCGTCGATACCAATACGGGGCGTCGCCTTGTCAGTGGCGCCAAAGGTGGGGCCGGAGCTGCTCATGTCCTTGCCCGCGATTTCGATCTGGTTGTCGCTGCTGCTGCCTGCGCCGATCTGGAAGGTCTGCTTGGCATCCTGGCCCAGCACCTTGAGTCCGTTGAACTCGGTGTTCTCGGTCACACGAGAGATTTCACTCTGCAGTGCGGAGAACTCGGCGTTCATCGCATCGCGCTGATCGGTGCTGTTGGTACCGTTGGCCGACTGCACGGCCAGTTCGCGCATGCGTTGCAGCGTCTCGCTGACCTTGCCGAGGGCGCTGTCGGCAGTCTGGCTGAACGAGATCGCGTCGTTGGCGTTGCGCATCGCGACGGTCTGGCCGCGAATGATCTTGTCCATGCCGGTTGCGATCGCTAGGCCTGCAGCGTCGTCCTTGGCGCCGTTGATGCGCATGCCTGACGACAGACGCTGGATCGAGCTGTTCAATGCGGCTTGCGCGGTTCCCAGGCTGCGCTGGGTCTGCATCGAAGCCATGTTGGTGGTGATTGTGGACGCCATGGAGCTACTCCGCTTTGGGTTGCTTGCTTGTGATGACAGGTTGTTCTGATGCACTCGCGGCTACGGCATCCGGCGCGCAGACTTGAGGATCGTAGTCCTATTTCTTGAAAATTCTCGGCGAACCGTCTGTGCCACACTTGGCAACCTGTGCATCACGGAGTTTACGTCATGAGTCTTCTGCATTCCACGCGCGCCTTGACGGCACTTGTTCCTCGGTATGTCAGCCGCTTTGCCTGCATCGGTCCGGACTGCGAGGACAACTGCTGCACCGGCTGGCGCGTGACCCTGGACAAGAAGACCTTCAACGCCTACCGCCAGGTCAAGCTGCCGGCGCTGGCCGCTCGTCTGGATCAGCAGGTCAAGCGCCAGCGCAGCCAGGCCAGTGACGCCAGTTACGCACGCATCGAGCTGAACGCCCTCAATCATGAGTGCCCGTTCCTGGAGCAGCGCCTGTGCGCGGTCCAGCGCGACCTGGGCGAGGACTATCTGTCGAATACCTGTGCCACCTACCCGCGTGCCTCGCGCGACTTCGGCGGTCAGATCGAGCAGTCGCTGACCCTGTCCTGCCCCGAGGCCGCGCGCCAGGCGTTGCTGCAGGCCGATGCCTTCGACTTCGTCGAGGCGCCGCTGCAGCTCCGGACCGGGACGGTCGAGACCATCAAGCCCCGGTTTGGTCTTTCGCTGCCGGCCATGAACGAGATCCGGGTTTTCTGCCTGCAGCTGCTGCGCACCGACGGACTGGAGTTGTGGCAGAAGCTGGCCGTACTGGGCGTGTTTTGCGAGCGCCTGACCGCCACCCTGCAGCAGGCTGGCCATGCGGGCATACCGGCGCTGCTGCAGGACTTCGTGGCCATGGTCGAAGACGGTCTGGTGCTCGACGCGCTGCGCGAACTCCAGCCCAATCACTCGATCCAGGCCCAGGTCTTTGCCCTGCTTTGGCAGGGCAAGGTGCGCGGCGGGCTGTCGCCCGCGCAGCAAGTGGTGCAGGATGCCGTCGCGCGTGGCCTGGGGTCTGATCCAGCGACCGGACAGGTGACCAGCGAGCAGCTGACCGAGCATTACCGCGTCGGCCTGGTCCGGTTGACCGATGCGCTGCAAGCGGCGCCTCAATTGCTCGAGCATTACCTGCTGAACGAAATTTTTCGCGACCTGTTTCCCTTCCAGAGCGCCA
>JACCDQ010341968.1_pt1 | contig 15833 bp, 16 predicted proteins | sample 7446031 | NCBI WGS metagenome assembly JACCDQ01 (sample SAMN15323442, study PRJNA562643) | freshwater metagenome | isolation source: river surface water | place: USA:Blue River Watershed | collected 2017-08-17
TATTTGGTACCCGAACTTCAGACAGATTTCATTCAGTTTTTTCGAGAACTTACCACAGATGCCCATAAAGGATCAGGTACACCAATCTTAGCCACCATTCACAGACTTGGGCTCATTAACTTTCGGATTTCTATGGTGCTTTCCTTGTTTAGGTATTACAACTTCCCCAAACGAAAACCCCAAACACGCATCAAAATTCAAGAAATAGACTTACACATAGGAAGTAGCATCTGTTGCACCTTACTCTACCATGCTAATATGCTGATTGCCGACATGAAAGACGGAAGCAAAATCATTCAAACACAAGCCCGTCAGCAACTCTTCTTCGAAAAACTCCCATCAGAATTTGCCTGGCTAAAAGCCGTCAGCATCGGGAATGAATTTGGCATGTCCGCCTCCTCAGTTAGGCGATACCTGTAAAGTGGTCAATTTGAACGAATTGGCAAAGGTAGTTACCGCAAAATAGTCAAAGCAGACCCGGTGAACAGTGAACAAATGAATAAGTGAACATGAAAATTATCAATTATGGAAGATCAAGCATTGATGAAAAACCAATTAAGTTCTTCAGAAAACGCAAGAAAGAAATACAAAAACTCATTGAGCAGAGCGAAGAACATGCGAGTTCATATGGTTATGATCTCGATGATCAAACGTTTATCACCGATCTTCAACAACTTTTCGATTTCATGTTCGAATTACTGGATGAATTTGAAGAAGAATGGGACGAAGACGAAGATTCCAGTGAAATTCCAACAATTTCCTACGAATGGCCGGAAGAATTACAAGATTCCATCGAAATTCTGGAATATTCCGAGTTTTTCAGTTGATTTTAACACGAAAATCCCATGGAATTGTTGAAAGTTCTGTGGGATTTACAATAAAATTACTAAGTTCTTATTCCTTTGCAAAAAAGTCTGCTATTGGTTCTGTTCGTTTTAAAATTGTCTCTATTGCTTTGGCTTGTTTGTCTGGCGCATAGCCCCACTATAGTTTAGGTCCGCTTAAAAATAACCATAAGTCTTGCTCTTGCATTTTCTCTAATTGTCCAGTCAATGTAAGGGGTATGCAAACATGGTGCATCAAAACCAGTCAACCACAGATCACAAACAACCACCAAACGAAATGGGTCGGAAGGGTCTTTTATTCGTTCTGTAAAATTTTTCCGCTATGTTTGGTGGTGTTTTGGCTTTGCCTTTCAGGGCCATCAGCACTAGTTGAAGTCATTACAACTTTAATAACTCCTTTGCTTAAATCGTCATTGTGCCATTCTGGTCTTAAAGCGAAAATTTCTTTGTATAAATTGGCTGCAATTCTTCGGCTCATTGCTACAATCATTCTTTTGCCATCAAACACTTTTTGGCGATGTTCAGTATGGTTTATTATCTTCTGTGATCAGTTCATTTAAATTGCTATTAATTGAACTTTATGCCAATATGATAAACGATCACGAATTAAACGTATTTGATTAATTAAACTATCCCGATTATTTATATCTTCAAATTCAAAGTTATTACTTAAAAATATTGCTGTTTCTCTTGGGATATTCAACTCAATTAATCTTCTTGTTAATGGTTTGTACGCACCAATTTCAATAAATCGTGTAAACATTCCGTCAGGTTCTTTAATGTCATATAACGGCTTGAGTAAAAGTGGAAGACCATAAGAAATCTTATTTTGTAAGAAGCTTATTGTATCATCAATTTTATCTGATGAATCATAAAAAGGAGCTGAAAATGTTTCAGCAATCGTTTTTTCTTTTAACCAGTTTTCAGCTAAAATGCACTTTTGTAATAAAACATCTTTGTTTGGAATGTCTTTTACACCAAAATATCTATTGTAGTAGATTGGAAATTCATCTCTCATAATAGTGAGAATAGCTTTTATTTTGTAAGATATGTTTTGTTCAGAAGCACTTGTCGGAATTGCAAACATATTTTGTTTTGAAAAAATATTATCCAGATCAACTGGGTCCCAATACCTATTTTTAGAACAAATTGTTCTATTAACATTTAGAGATGAAAGAGCTTCTAAAATATTATTCAAATCATTATCATTTAACTCAATTCCCACTCTTCCTAAATATATTTGAGCAGATATTCCATATCGCAAAACAGTTTGCCTTAGATAAGTTGTTAAAAATGAATATTCCTGATTTTCAATCGTGCATCCAATGTTACTTCTTATATCTTTTTTTATATTTTCTTTATGTTCACGATACTTCTTTCCATATCCAGCTTGTAATTCTTTAGAACTATCTTTAAATAATTCAAGTTGATTACTTTCTTTCTCTTTAAAACTTAGCTCATCAAGAATAAACGTCCTTCCAATAAAATCTTTAAGTAATCTACCTGCTCGCCCTCTTAAATTTGCAATTTCGTAATTTGAAAGCCTCGTACTACTTTCTATTTTCCTAATGAATAAATTTGGGTTTCTAATAATTATATTTTGAACGGGCAAATTCACCCCTTGAAGTAAGGTTGTAGTACAAATTATTGTTTTTATCTCTTTTTGTTTTATTCCATCTTCAATTAATAAGCGTACGTGAAAAGGTAGTTTTCCATGGTGGTAAGCAACCCCCTTTTTAATAGTATCAACTAACGTAAATTTCGGATGAACTGTATTTGAAATATAATCTGATAATCCTTGTAAATAGATTGAATCATTAGCTAATTTTTCATCTGCTATAAAACCTGCCATTTTGCTACAAGTAGGAGAAGTGGGTGAAAAAATTAAGCTGCATTCCTCACTCCCAAAACCTTTTAGGAAATGACTTAAATAACCAAGGTAGTCTTCATTATATTGGACCTTTCCATATCCTTGAATTATTTCTTTGTTGGTTATTTCAATTTGATGAATTTCATCTAGTAAATCAGAATATACATTGAAAAAGTATTTGTCCTTCTTCCTTGAAATAGAGTATGTCAAATTCAAAACGGGTGCAGCATCTGTTTCTTTTTTGTCAGAGTTAATTCCAAAGATTGTTTTACCTAATTCATCAATCTTAATTATACGTGGTCCAGATATAATAATATGATCAATGTTAGATGTATTTCTAAGTTCAATCATTAAATCATATAAAACTTTTGACCTTTGATCGTCTGAATCAGCAACCTTCTCTACGTTTTGAATTTCATCTATTACCAGTAAACGTATATGTTCAAAAGGAACTTCGGACTGTGAAAAAGCTGCTATTGCTTTTTCTTGAGTTAGGATGTAAATTGATTTATTTGTTGCAGATGTATTATTGTATGTAGTTTCAAGAGAATATTCAAACGTTTCAAATTCATCAAGCATTTGTCTAAAATCTGTCAATACTTGAGAAACAAGACTAAGTGTTGGAACTACATAAATTATAATTCCATCTCTTTTTTGAATAAGGTCTATTGATTTCAAAAGAATGAGAAATGATTTGCCCGCAGACGTTGGAGCAGAAATACCAACTAATTGATTTTTTTCTATTGATTCCCATATATTCTTTTGAAAGTTACTTAGCAAAAAAGTTTTATGCCCTACTTTAATTTCATTTTTCAATTGAGCTATTGTAACTGCAAACTGATTTAAAACACTCTCCCCAAAAGAAAACTGCTTTTCTACAAGCGAATAGTCAGAATCAATCATAATTGATGATGGACCAAATCCAGCTCTTGAAAGAAAGAGTATTAAGTAATTTTTTAGCCCGTCCCAATGGCCGTTTTTATAAGTCCATAATAATGCACAAATTGCTATCAATTGCTTTTTAGAAAGTTCATCTTCTTTTATTGAAAGTTCATTTAAAACAGAAATAGTGTCAATTAAAAAATCTTCATCTATTTCTTCCAAGAAGTTAATTTCAACAAAATTTAGCCTGTTTGCATTTGTAGTAAGTTCAACTCTTAGTAATCTTGTTAAAATGGTCTTAATTTCTTTCATCTCCCAATTAACCTTTGAAATTCTTCAATTAATTTATCTAATTCCCAAACAGGTAGGAGAATGTAATTGAAACGTGGATGTAATCCCGTTTCAATTATTGAAAAGCAATTTCTTTCAACTGCCTTACCTCTGTCTTCAATAATTTTTATAATGTCTTGTTTTATTTGACTTTCATTTTTTCTATCTAAGGTTTTGTTCTCGCAATATGTTACGATGGAGACAAGATGAATTTCAACATTTTGTAAAGTTCCGTTTTTATAAGCAGATGCAATTTCAAGTAAAGAATCGTCAATAAAAGAATCATAAACGTAGAGGCCTAGTTCTTTCCTAAAATTATTATTTGTTTTTAATATACTTTCAATAGCATCTTTAAGAGCAGAGTTAAACTGATACTTACTGCTGTACGTTTTTGCTTCACCTAAATAAAGTAAGTGTTTCCCTTCCTTGCAAGAGTAATGAATAGCATCAACTCCAAATCTTTCCATATCTGCTGAAGTTGAGATAGGCATTTTCCGTAATAGTGGAACAGCTTTAAAAAAGCTCTGTAAGAAATTAAACAACAATAGTTCGCCAAATTGCCCTTGTGTGAATAGGTCTCTGCCATCCCTATTTCTAAATTTGCTAAAAGTATTAGAAATTAAAGCTGTTTGAGCATTAGTATTACTCCTTCCTTCTGCAATCAATTGGTCTAATACTGCGGAAGCTTTTTGTTGGCTATATACCCATTCAGGAATTGTATTTACCAGTTCTTGACAAAATTCAGCTCTATACTCTTGCTGATCAACATAGTTGATACAAGTGCCGTAATGTTGTCTATCAGGCAAGAGATTAAAAGACTGTTGAACCCAATGAACATGATTCATAAACATTTGGGTGCAGGTAGTAAGTTCTTGTATTCTCTCTTCTGTTATTATCATTGCTATAGGGTTATTCTACATTATTACCTTCATCTTTTGGAATCATATTAAACGCTTTTAATTCAATCTTATATGCTTTTGGGTTGTTACTAAACAATCCTACACTTGCAAAAAATGAATATTCGCCCATTTATTTATCTTTTGATTAGTTTTTTAATTTTACCCATTACTTTTCGATAGCGCTTCAAAAGCTGAACAATGCTATTTTTCTGCTCAATAGTCAAATTGTCAAACCACATTATGAACCTGATTATTTCTTCAATTTCAAATTTTTCAAAATCCTCTACGATTTCCCTGAAATTTTCCTCAATGGAGTCAATGAGTCTGTCAAAGTCTTGATAATGTTGCGTTACATTTAAAATTATTGTTTGACGATTTGTAGATAATAAGAATAATAGTATTTCAAACCAGTTTTTTTCTATAAATGCAAAAATTTCAAGTGGGGATTGTTTCGTGAAAGAAACGACTTGTGTTCGTTTGAATTTTCTCAAATTCCTTTGATATTGCTTTTGATCGGTATATTGAAAATAGAGCTTGTCAAACTCATTTAAAAACCTGAAAATTTCTTCAAATTCTTCAAATGTGTTTTCACCTTCCTCAAAAACTATTGTGATTTTAAAATCTCCATCGAAATACCCTAGACTGTTCATTTTCGTTAGTATCATTTAACTGCTATTTAATTGTTAGTACTCCCCTACCTCACCACCAACTTCTTCACCCATTGCAACTCACCTTGCGTAATAAGCGCAAAGTAAACCCCCGGAGCTTGATCACTTAAGTCAAACGAATTATTAGAAGAAAGTTCATTGAGATCAAATTGGGCTACTTGCTTGCCTTGCTGGTCGAGTACTGTAATTTGCGTTGGCACAGTGCTCAGGGATATTTACTTCCAATTTATTAATGTACTTCTTTGCCTTTGAGTTTAAAATGCCATTGAATTGAAAAGTTGTCAAATGCGGATCATCCATCTTTTCAAAATCTAAATAATAATTGAACTTGACAATTATATTATTTTGACTCTGTTGAGCCGAACAAGTAAAATTAAAAAATGTACAGAGTAGTAACGAAGACAAAAAAAGTTTCATATTTCAAATTGAGTAGGTAAAACAGCACCAATTTATAATTACTAAATAATGATTGAAAGGGTATAACTACCTTAATGAAACAGTAGTTGCACCTTAAAATTAATTCACCATTAATAAGATAGACTTGTCCCTTGAGTCATATAAATTTATAGTGATTCCTCCAGTGAAAAGAATTCAAACTCCCCTATAATTTTTTTAAGATAATCTTGTGTTGTGATCAATCTTGAAAAAATTCCATAAGGCATAAGTACTTAATAAATAAGGGTATAAATACTGTTTGATGTTTTTAATTTATCTTATTTCTTTGCCTTAGAAATTCTTCAAAAAGATTTTCATTTATGTTATTTATATGATTGAACGAACGAAGAATATAAATTGATAAAGATGAAACAAAGACTATATTTATTTATTGCATTGCATTTTCTTTTTACTGATAATTTCTTTGGTCAAAACCCTAATATTGATCCAAGTTGGAATGTATATTTTCAAGATGATTTTAATAGCCAATCTACATTAACGACACTCTGGAACTGGCATTATCCAAGGACTAGTTGTATAGGTGAAAGTGCAACAACAAATTTGTCACAAAATAGAAAAGTAAACAATGGTTATTTGGAGTTAACAATTTTGAAACAACCTACTACATGTCAAAATTATGTAAGTGGAGTTATTGAAAATAAAGAATACTCAACTGGTGCCATTTATTCAAAAGCCAGATACAAGTATGGTTATTTTGAAACTAAATTTAGATTAAAACAACCACAATCTGATGGCGAGGTTGAAGGCTTAGGTCCTAATTTTTGGCTATTTCCTTTCGGCGATGGAGTGCATGATGCCTATGATCCGGAGTTTTCCAATACAAGATACAGTGAAATTGATATTGTGGAATTGATGAGATCAAAGTTCACTTACACATTCAACATGCATTCTAAGATAGATACAGCCGCACCAAAATTTACCAGTAGTTTTACGTTAAATCCTTACGACCCAATCACCGTTTGGACGTCAGATTTTAAAAGGTCAAAAGAACTTGACTTTAACCAAGAACATACTTTTGCTTGCGAATGGTCTCCAAATTATGTAATTTATTACCTGGATAATCAGCAGATTCAAATTACGGATTACCCTTTAGTTAAAAACCTGATTGAGATGAATATCATATTGGATATTAATCTTCCGACAAATAGTCAGATGCCAGGTCCGTCCACTGTATTTCCATTTAAATTAATGGTTGATTATGTCAAGGTTTATAAACTGAAATTAGATTGTTCTAATAGTGTCATGCCTGCAGATTTTAATTATTCCACTTTTGATCACACAGTAAAGAAAAGCATAACCCTAGGGCAGCAAACAGGTCAAATGCAACCTGGGCAATCAATAGCATTGAGAGCCCGGGATTTTGTACAAATGGTTGATGGTTTTGAGGTTCCTATTGGGGCTGACTTTTATGCAAATAATTATGAATGCGATTGTAATATAATAAAATCAGAATAATATGAAAACTAAAATTTATTTCTTTCTTTTAAGTCCTTTTTTCTTGTCAAATTATTTCTTTAGCCAAATTAAGGTTACTAATAATGGTAGGGTAGGGATAGGGATGAACACTCCATATGAGACATTAACCGTATTAGGCACAGTTGGTGTTGATTCATATGCTTTGCCTTGGGGCTATTCATTATATACTAAACTCCATAATGATTTGGCTTGTGGTTATCATTTACAATATAACAATCAGGATGTCTTTTTCGTATCTGCGCAAGGATGGCTATGGGCTCAGACTGGAGGATATTTTGGTTCTGATAGTACATTGAAAAAAGACATATTGCCTATTTTAAGTCCAAAAGAAAAATTGAATTCTTTAAATGCTGTTTCATTTCGATACAAATCTGCCACTTTGCCTGATTCTGCTAACCCAGTGCGATATGGTTTTATTGCACAAGATGTTCAAAGAACTATGCCAAACTTGATTAAAGTACAACCTAATGGCTTAATGGGGTTAACGTATACGGACATTATTCCTCTTCTTGTTGAAGGTTATAAAGGTCAACAACAAGAAATCGATCAGCTTAAACAATTGATTCAACTTCAACAGCAACAAATTGATATACTCAAAAAATAGAACCATGAAAAATCTCTCAATAGCACTTTTATTTTCTACACTGGCTATTTTCTCTTGTACAAAAAAGGGAAAAGGAAAGGTGCCTTTGGCAAAGAATTTGGCAATCGCGGGTGATTACCGCGTAGATTTTGAATTGTCTGTGAACATGGACACCACCACTTATCCTAGAGGTGATTGGCATTACTGGCGCAATAATAATAATGCCCTGCGTTTAGAGAGTGTGAACGGAAGTGGTACGGAATTTACTGCATTTGGTTGGCATAACTGGCCAGATTCAATCAATCAATTTAGCCATCCAAATTTTACAGAAACGAATTTGAGCCCTCTGACGTATGATCAAAATAGTTTAAATGGATCGGTTGATTTTTATAGCCAGCTTTGGACTTTAGATACTGTCGTTTTTCAGAATGTGCATTTTGACACCATCAATGGGCAGGTTGTTGGTAAAGGAACTGTGTATGCCAATAGATGGTATAATTCAAGTGGGTTGGCATTTCCAAATTGGGTAGAGGCTGAATACATCGGTTGGGTGACATTGAAGAAGCAATAAATTATTATGGGGGTCTACAACGGGGTAAAATGGCATTGTATTTCAACTATTGAACGATTCTATGTAAATAAAATACTTTTTGTAATTTCAGCAATATCTTATTGATATACAGATAATTAATTATTATTATCGTGTGAATTACAAATCAAAGTATATTATAATTTCCATATTTTGGCCCCGTTAAAGGGTATAAATACCTATTGATAAGGGTGTTTATACCGTTGTTTTAAAATTAAATCTGAGATTACTTTGAAGTCAACTTCAAAAAATTCTCATGTTATCAATAAATCTTATCAAACAAGTAAAAATACTTTTTTGGCATTCTATTTTGTTTCAGTTGATTCCATTCAATGGTTTCACTCAATTTCAAAATTACATTTCTTTAAATTCTGAGGAAAAATTCCAAGATGGTCAAAATATTTTTGAGCCGTTGTTCATTAATTACATTCTTAATTTCAGTATTGATGTGACACAAAATGATTTTTATATTTCACCTCATTGGAATTATAGTACTACCTATGCCTCCCCACCAAATACAGGTGGTGTAGATCGATTTTGTTTTTCTATTAACAATGATAGAACCGCAAGTCAGCTTAAATTATCTAACGATATCGATTCAATTAAAAAACTTGGTTTCAATGTTATAAGAATTACACCAACAATTTCTTGGGTGAATGACGAAATAGTTTATCCAACTGGAAACATTGATTCATATTTTAGTTTGTTGTCCGAATATTTTGATTTGTTGGAATCAAAAGACATGAGAGTTGTTTGGGTATTAAATGCAGATGAGGCAGTTTTTTCCAATTTAGAAAAGTATACCAATTATTTATCCCAGGTGAGTGCATACTTCAAAAATGAAAAGGCCATTTTTGCCTATGTAATTTTTGCTGAACCATATTATATTTGGCCTAAAAGCACAAAAAATGATAAATTGTTAATTTCTAATTGGGCTAAAGAATGGTATTTCACCATGAAAGCAAATAGCCCAAATCATTTAACGACTTTTGGAATTCAAAGTCCTGAAACAGTGGTAAATTGGGATCCTAAATATTTAACATCAGATTTTTCTTCGTTTCATTTCTATTCATTTAAAAGTGATTTAAACTACACTAAAAATTTGTTGGATAGTTATTTTTATTGGGCAAAAAATAATATTACTGATCCTTGGGTAATTGGTGAAACTGGGTATTCAGGCACTAGTTTATTACAAGAACAAAATACTTCTGTAGGAAGTGATCTCCAGCAATTAAATTTTGTAAATCATTACTTGCAAAAATCAAAAGATTGTAATTGCTCTGGTTATTCTTGGTGGCAATATCAAGAATTAGATTGGGGTAATGATTATCCAAGAGAAAGGTATTTTGGTCTAATAAATAGATATCCTAATGAAAATAAAAAGCTTGCAGCAAACTCGTTCCTTAATTATAATAATTTGTCAAATAATTTTATTAATTGCACAAAACCAGCAGCATACTATAATACAGAGGCATTCTCAAATAATGTTTTATTAGGAAGGGTGCTTGACCAAGATGGTAACCCAATTAAAGATGCTGTCATAACTGGCGTCATCAATAATCAAGAGATATTCACCTATTCGGAATCAAACGGGTATTTTATTTTAAAATATAATCAACCTGGTGTGGTATCTCAGATTTGGATATCTTATCCTGGCTACAGTGTCAAGCAAATGTATAATCCTATAAATAATTCTGTCTATCGCCTTTCAATTTACAAATACAAGAATTGGATGAAAATGTGGACAAATGATGAAACTAATTTATTTGAAAATGTAACATTGAATAATACAGAGAAATATTATAAAGGAGACTTTAATGGAGATAACAAAGAAGATATATTACTTGTAAAGGGGTCAAATAATAATTTAATAATAAATCTATATAGTTTTATTTTTGGTCAATTTAAACTTATTTGGTCAAACAATGGACAACCAAATATGGGCCATGCTTATGTTTATTCAAACTCAGAATTCATTATTGGTGATTTTTTGAATAGTGGTAAAGATCAGGTTTTAATTAAAACTAATGGAAATTTAAATCTTATGGAGTTTAATGCTAATAATTGGCAATCAGTATGGAATAATAATTCCAACATTGGATGGATTAATGGCTGGCACATCCTCTCTAATGATGTTTTTAAAGTGGGTGATTTTAATGGTGATTCTAGAGACGATCTTTTGTGTGTCCAACAAAATAGTGGGATGAATTTTTGTAACATTTACACGTTCAATTCTCAAATCAATAATTGGGATTATTTATGGACTAATAACGGCAATAATTGGATTGGAGAATGGAATATTGGCCCTAATGATTTATTTTATATTGCTGATATCAATGGTGATTCTAGGTCTGATTTAATTTGTTGTCAAGTAGGGGGCAGTTCTGATTGGATTACTATGTTGAGATTTAACCAGGGGTGGAATAGATTATGGAGTAATAATGGAAATCCAAATGTTGGAATATACCCCTACAGGAATAAGTTGATTACGGGTAATTTTGATACGGATGCCTCAGACGAAATTCTCGGGATTAGTACTTGGGCAACAAAATTTGATTTTGAAGCATCAAATTTAAACTGGAATTGGAGTACATACAATCCCGGGAAATTTTCAGATTGGAATGTAAATACCTCTTCAAAAATGTTTTTCTTTAGACCAATACAATTTGCTCCAGATTATCTCTTTACACAAAATAGCATCAATGCAATTTCAAAGATAAATTTGTATTCAATGAATTATCTAATCCAAGGGTCTACAACAAAGTTAAAATCCGATAATACCTTAACAGGTATAAAAGAAAACGAGAACGACAAAAAACACATGGTTGAAAGACAAATAAAGGTTGTCCCTAATGTAAATGATGGTAATTTTGTTATTGAATTCAATAGTGATATCAACTTGCCATTAACAATGGAAATATCAAGCTCAAATGGTCAGCTGGTTTATAAAGAAGAAATAGAATCAAGTAACGGTCTAAATGAAATTATGTTTAATTTGAATAATTTAAATTCTGGATTATATTATATTAGGCTGTTCGGAAAAACAGGTAGTTTTTTCTCAAAAATGACAATATTGAATTAATTATGCTTAAAAAACTCTACCGATTTTTGGCGCCTAAATGGCAGGTGCTGTATATGGAATACAAAGTGCAGTTCAAGCCGCGATATGGGCACGGGAAGCCGCCTCACAAAGGACTTTACGATTACATCAATTCTCAGCGTTTAAATTTTAAAGAAATTATCGATGTGGCCCTGAGCCATCGGGCGTATTTTGCGACAATTCCTAAGCACCAGTTGCCGTCTGATCAAATTACGCCGTACTATATCAATGGATTTCTTCCGGGCTTGGACATTGTGGCCATGTATGCTATTATTTCGCACTTCAAACCGGCGCAATATATTGAGGTAGGGTCGGGTAATTCGACAAAAGTGGCTTATAGCGCCATACAAAACAATGGTTTGGCAACCCAAATTATTTCAATCGATCCGCAACCAAGGGCAGAGATAGATCAGTTGGCAAATCAGGTCATCAGAAAACCTTTTGAGGACACCGATTTTAGCTTGGTTTTCAGCATGAAACCAAATGATGTGTTGTTCATAGACAACTCGCATCGGATGTTGCCCAATTCCGATTCAACGGTTTTCTTCTTAGAAGTATTGCCACTGCTTCCTAGTGGCGTTATCGTGCACATCCACGACATTTACCTGCCCTACGACTACCCGCAATTCATGTGCGATCGCTTTTATTCTGAGCAATACGGTTTGGCGATTTTCCTATTGTCGAATCCGTTGAAATACAAGCTTTTAATGGCTAATTACTTCATTTCTGAAGATTCTGAACTCAGCCAACAACTCGACCCCATTTTCAGCCAAGAGCAGCTCAAAGGTGTTGAAAGACACGGCGGCTCGTTTTGGTTTCAGGTTAAATAGTCGTTTTAAAAACAAATAAATAATCACCAATAATTATGCTCTGTTCATTTATATCTTGAGAATCTTCGCAACTTTGAGGCTTCTTTTTTTTCATGAATTTCATCCAAGATTTCTTGATTAGTTCTTGGTTTGTAGAGTCCATCAAGTATGCTCAGGCGTATGAGTTCGTTAGAAGATTTAACGTCATAAGCTCTTAAAATTCTTAGTCGGTCATTTTCAATTGTTTTTCTGGCCAGACTTAAACGATCTCCTATTTCTTTGCTTGTTAGGCCATCACAAATAAATCTAATTATTTGCACGTCACGTTCAGAGAAATGATGGGGGTTGGTTTTATTAGGCTCCTTCATTTCTTCAAAAATGACCTTTTCGGCAAATTCAGAAACATACCTGCCTTTCTCCATTACCTGGTTGATGGCTAGTGTGATCTCTTGGATTGTGCTCTTTTTTAACAGATACGCTGACACACCTTCTTTAATGAGCTCCATTGCAATATCTGGGTCGCTATGTGTGGTGAGCATGATAACATGAATCTCTGGGTGCGATTCTTTAAGTTTACGAAAGGTTTTAATCCCATCAAGAACTGGCATTTCAAGATCTAGAAAGACGATGTCAATCTTATATTTAGGCAATTCATCTAAGAATACCTGCCCATTTTCAGCATTAAAAACAAACTCAACATTTGGAATGTTACCGATAATAGTTGAAAGACCATCCCGAACAATATGTTGATCTTCGACAAGTGCAAATCTTATACTTTCAGCCATATTAAGATAGAGTTAGTATTGTATTCAGTAGAATCTCACCTGATGAATTTGTTCTAGAGAAATTTAATTGACCATTGATCAAATGAAGTCTGTAACGAATATTCATTAGTCCCAGACTATCTGATTCTTGGGAGAATTTTTCATAGTCATTTTGTGACATTGCCAATCCGTTATGTTTTATATGCAATTGCAATTGATGATCTTCAAGACTCAGCACAATGTCTACCTTCTCGGGCCTACTATGCTTCATTAAATTTGTAATCAATTCACTCGAAATATTGAAGAAATGAATCATTGTATTCTCTTCAATTTCTGTATCTTCAGATAGATTAGTTTTGAAGGTGTATTTGGTTGCTAGATGCCCCATTTTTTGAGAAATTGATTTTTCTAAGGCTTTTGAAAGGCCAAACTTCACCAAATAATGTGGCACTAAACTCTTGGTAATGGTACGCAGTTGTTCATGGCCTATATCAAGAAGATCAGCAGCTTTGAGCACATAATCCTGATCACCTTTGTTATTGCCCTCTTGAGCTACCAAGGAAAGGTTCAGTTGCGCCATAGATAATATGCCCCCTACCTCATCGTGCAGTTTACGTGCAATTTCACTTCGTTCTTTTTCTTGAGTAGTGATTGCTATCCCAACTTTTTCAAGTTCTTTTTTTTCGAGTTCTTCTTTGAGTAATTCTGTACTTAGAGTTCGGATTTTTTTGTTTTTTCTAGATAATGATATTATACTGACCCCTAAACTCAGCGTAAAGATCATGACAAGTGAAATCAAAATACTTATCTCGGCTTCACTGTACATACGACATAGGATAATGAAATATTAAAAACAAATGTGGCCAGTGCAAAAAAGTAAAAAGCAATATCATTCAATAACTCTGTTTGAAAATTGAATTTTTGAAAGAAGGAATAAGACAATGCTAAAATATAGTACAAGAATATTGAATAAACCAACAACTCGTCTTTGGAAGAGGTATTGTTTCTAATTATCATTTTGCATGTAATTCCGATTATTAAACCAAAAGTAACAATAGAGCTAAACAGATTATTAGAGAAAAGATCTGAAGTCAAAGTTAAATCAGCTACAAAAGAAACAATTCCAAAAAGTATAATTAACTTTTTGGAATTGATGTTATGGATATGGTTTAATAATAAAATCAGCAGAATAAATTCGATTATCACAGAAAAGTGTAAAACGGGCATTGTGTTTGAGTAAAGTCTCCCAAAAATAAATACTGATGCATCTGTTAATAGGCGTGCAAATAAGAAGAAAACAAGTATTTTATTTTCGAAATAATATTGCGCCAGGTTAATTTTATTATGATAAATAGAAAAAAAGGGTAGACTACTTGAAAATAGTACCGTATAAAATATAATATAAAATGACATTAAGAATTTAATGCATTAGGCTGTGGACAGCGTTTTGGACAAGTAGAAAAGTTCTCAGCAATTAAACCCGTCGTCATATCGTTTTCCGCTGAATCTATTCCTACTACAACCAATGTTTTTGTGCCGTCTGGCTCAATAGCAAAATACATTCTTAAACCTTGGCAACCAGATTGCGCTAAAATTTGGTCAAAAATTTCTCTAGAACCTGCAACAGCAATAGTTTCACCCGGTTGAATTGTTGCTCTATAGCTAGCAGTCATTTGTGATGCTTCATCTAACGTAATAAATTCACCCATTTGATCAGTTGTTGACATAACTTTTATTTTAAAATTAGTAAATAGATTTTTTCTTTCCCAAAAATATGTTTTTGGTCAAAAATTTAGGGTACATCAATTGATGGTTAGGGTAATATTCCTTGAATAAAAAGGTGTAATTACCTTTTGGGGGTTATAGTTGAAAGAATTGTAATTTAAATATGGATGGGGTATTGCGATAATTGTAATTATCTAGATAATTGGTTTAATTTATTTATAAATGCTACTTCTTTTCCTGGCGCCTCATTCTCGGCTTTTAATAACTTCAATTTAGTGCGATTTAAGTCAAACAACACTTTACTCGCCTGACTCAAATTAAGACGTGATATATTTTCTATTAATGAAAGTGAAACGGTTACTAGCGTTTCAATTGTCCCTGTATGATATTCTAATTTGTGTAGATTCATTTGGTTAGAATATTCTAATAAGAGATATTCTAGTTTTTCTTCCATCTCCTTTATACTAATGTTTGATTTTGAAATCTCAGAAATCCAGTTTCGTAATCGACTCAATTTTATTTTAGTATCCGGATCTGTTTTAAATTCAATAATATTTTGAATGGATATATCTTTACTTAATATTGGAAATTTTTTTAAAACGACGCTTACTGCGTCAGAAATGTCGAACTCCTCAGTTAACGTTGTTTTCTTATATTTTTCCCTTACTATTGGGATATAATGATCAGTACTTTTAGAGTTGTTGATGATGGAAAAAATCCTAGACTTTAGCTCAATCATTTCTCTCAATGAACTTAGAGATCCAAATAAATTATCTTTCGGATTTTTTTTATTCAAATGCGGATTTTCAAAATCGTTATCTATTAAATATTTACCCA
>JACCDQ011163859.1_pt1 | contig 15830 bp, 11 predicted proteins | sample 7446031 | NCBI WGS metagenome assembly JACCDQ01 (sample SAMN15323442, study PRJNA562643) | freshwater metagenome | isolation source: river surface water | place: USA:Blue River Watershed | collected 2017-08-17
CACGGCCAAACGTCGGGGCAAGACCTGCCACCGTCGGTGCGTGTCAGACGCGAGCTTGATTGTCGACTGCGATCATGCCCAGAGACCGTACGATCTTCTGGGTCAGGTAACCGGTTTCGGTCGATCCGGCGGATGCGCACAGCATGCCGGTGGACAGCCAGCGGTTGACGGTCTGGCCGTCAGCGTTCTTCGCAACGAAGTTGGCGTCGCGGTCGGCCTTCATCAGGTGCGCAATCTCGTCGATGGCCTGATGCCATTCGATCGGTTCCCACTTGTCGGAACCCGGGCGGCGCACTTCCGGGCGCTTCAGGCGCGACGGGCTGCGCAGCATGTCGAGGATGCCGGCGCCTTTCGGGCACAGCGTGCCGCGGTTGACCGGGTGATCGGGGTCGCCTTCGATGTGGAAGACCTCGGCCTTCACGTTCTTGGCTCTGTCGCCGGTCGCGTACATCAGGATGCCGCAGCCAACCGAGCAGTAGGCACAGGTGTTGCGGACTTCCGTCGCGCGATCAAGCTTGTAGGCGCGCATTTCTGCATGCGCGACCGAGGGCGCAAGACCCATGACGGCCAGGGAAGAACTTCCTATCCCGGCTGCACAGATCCTGAAGAACTGCCTTCGATTCAGGGGGGCGTTCATCAAAACTCCTTCGAGTGTCACTGGATTTTTGCCGCTAGCCGCTGTCAGGGATGCATGGAAGGCGAATCCCCGAAGTCAGGCTCGTCAGCGAAGGAGAACAGGGTGCGCTGGGCAAGCGATACGCGACCCTGCAGAGCCGCGTATGGCTGGTCCGGCGATTCGGCGTGCCGCTTGCACAAATATGCGCAATCGTGCGAATACCAACCGTTCTCCCGGCGCAAAGTTTAACATGCTGATACGCACGACACCTGTCAGAGAGTCCGCTGAAATGCTGGAAATTCTCTGCCAGGGTCTGAAAATTATTCAGTTAGTAATAGGTTTTTAAAAGCTTATTTATTGCCTCTGACAAATCGCCGGCGTCCGGCCGCGCTGGCGCAGGCCGGCCACCCTGGACATCGACGTGCCGCCAACGCCGGCAGCAGCGTCATTACAAGACCCGCTGTTTCTGCAAAACCATCAAGCGTTATCTGAGTTGATTCGCCGGCATGCGGATGCCGAAGCGGCTGTAGTCTATTGCGCCCGGTGTGATTTGGCCGGTGGTGCGCCGGCCGCTTCCTGGGCGGGTGTGCGCTTGCGGGTTTGCAGCTTGACCGTTTCGGTCGCTTCGATCGCTCGGACGGTCTCGCACCAGAAGACAGCGAGCAGGAATTCTTCGTCGGTGAGCGGGAGGCTTGCTCCGGCGGCCTTTTCGTTATTTTTCAAGAGCCAGTCGTGCCAGTGGATGGCAAACCGCCGGTCGACCGACTGGAAGCGATGACTCATGCTGTTACTGCCTGCCTCTGCACCGACCTCTTCAGCGGCCTCGGATACGGCGGTTTGCCAGCAAGCCGCCAAACCATTGCACAGCGACGATGGCAGTCCGGTTGCCTGCAAGATCGACCGGGCAAGGTCCTGCAGATTCACGGGGCGCCACCCGTGGCGATGCTCGATGGCGCGCAGGAAGCGGGCGGGCTGTCGCACCATCTTCAGCACGGGATCGCGCGCGGCCAAAAGCGTGGGCGTCAGTACCTCGGTGCAGAAGTGCAGCGCACCGTTTGACTGCGTGGCTACTTCGTCCAGCTTGCAATACAGCGTCAGCGCCATCAGGCGGGAAATGGCCTGAGCATCCGCAGTTGCGCTGGTGGCCGATTCATTTTCAATGACGATGGAGGATTCTGACCAGGTCTGCGCGATCAGCTTCGCGATGCTGTCGGGCAGGCCGTGCACTTCGGACAAGCTGCGCGTCATGAAATATTCCGGGCCTCTGTCGTTAGCGTGCTGACGGGCATCACGCAGGAAGTCTGGTGACAATGAAGAGAGAAGGGCGGCACGCAGACGATCAACGGCGTCCGCGGCAACCCGGGACATCAGGATCTCTCTCGTCGCCAAGGTGTGAGCGATGGTTTTGGCTTGTGCATGTTGGGCGGAAGCCAGATCGCGCTGCAGTGCAATCGCGGTAGTTGGTTTCTCCGGTGATTGCTTGTCTTCAGCTCGGTTTTGGCTGGTCGTTATCGGCACGCCGCGCTGGCTGGCGGGCAGGTGTTTCGAGAGCACGAGCGCCGTTGCGGTCACACGTTGTGCCAACGACATGGCGGCATCCGATGCAGCGAGCTGACTGAGTTCTGGTTGCGCGGCACGCAGCGAGCTATGGAAAATGCCGTTTGCGGCCAGGTCTATCGGGTCATCGATGAGGCGACACAGATCAGTGAGGAGCCTCGGGGCCGCATCTGGCCGGGACTGCAATATCGCCCCGAATTGCGCATGGCATGACGACGTCAGCAGATTCAGCGTCGCTTCATTTTCCAGTTCGAGCGCGGCAGACCAGATCGGTGTGTCGGCTGCAGCAGCGGATTCTGGCCTCGCACCATGGGCGAGCAGCAAGGCGGCCTGATCGACATGGCCGAGCGTCACGGCGACGAGCAGCGCCGTATTCAGATCGAATCCGGCCCTCGATTGCGGATTGAGACTCTCCAGTAATTGCCTGAGCAGATACGGCCTGGAGTCGCCATGCAGGGAGCTCTCGAGCACGGCCTGGTTGATGGCCTTGCTTGCCTGGCCGGTTTTGATGCAATGACCGAGCAGTACGGAAAGCATCGCAGAATCGCGGCGATTGACGGCGAGCCAGAGGGGATTTTTCAAGCGCCCGGCAATCGCAGCGCCATGTTCCAGCAAGAGATAAACGACAGGTATCTCGTGTTGAGCGACAGCGATGTTCAGTGGCGTGATGTCCGCACCGGACAGCCCATTAAGGACGCCGAAGACGGCGTCGATTTTTTGATCCGGCATATTCAAGGCTGCCCGATTGCCGTCGGCGCCCCGTTGCAGCAAGAGCTCGACGGTGCGGGCTGATCGCGACAGGACAGCGTAATGAAGGGCGGTGCAGCCCGACGCGTCCGTTGCATCGGGCAGCATTCCTGCCCTGTCGATGAGCAAGCTGACCATGTCCGGGTTGCCTTGCGCCGCCCCGTGCATGACCAGGTCGAATCCGGTCGGAGGCACGATGGGCAACGGTGCGCCACGCGCCAGCAGTGCCTTCAAGATTCCAACGGAGTTACGCTGAATAGCGATATCCAGTACGCCATTTCCAAAATGATCGATGACATCGAGACGGGCACCGTTTGCGATGAGCTCCGCCACCAAGGCGCCAAAGTCCGCTTCATCCGCGTAAGTGATTGCATGGAAAAGATGGCGGTCCGCTGCGCTCATGTTCGGTGCCCCTCCGGGCAGCGCAACTTGTGCCGGTATGAAAGGGATGCCTGGGCTGCTTAAAAACTGTCGGGCGATATCCGTGTTGTGGTGAGTGGCGCGCATGGCATCTCCTGGGCGATGGGAATCTCATCTGCATGCCAACGCCGTACAGAAAGAAAAGCAGTGGCACCGCGATCAGTTTCCGGAAACTACGATGCGTTCCCGGCTTCGCGGCTAAGCGCGACGCGTAGCCGATTCCGGTCAGAAGATATTCGTTGAGCGAACTTAAACGACCACGTTGATGCAAGGACGCGCGAGAGACAATGCGGCTGCATCGGCCCGGCTACGGGAGGGGCGGCGCGTGCCGCATCGGCATTGACTTGGCAGCAGATCGCCGCTGAATTCTGGTGCGAGGCTCCGCCTCGCGCGGTCATCAGAGCGAAAACAAGACTGAAGCTCGAGCCTGCACGTAGTCACCTTCCGTGTCGTGAGTTGCGCGCGAAGCCAGACCTCGCGCGATTGCATGCGGGTGAACCAGGGCTTCTTCGGTGCTCAACACGGGAGAAACGCAGCAATCGGCGCCCGCAAAGGCGTCAATCCATTCTTGCTGTGTGCGTGTCGCGAAAATTTGCTCAAGCGCGTGTTTGACTCGCATGGCGTCGTCGCCGCCGATTTTCTGCCCGAGCGACCAGTGTCGCTCTTTCAAGTCGGGACGTCCGAGCACCTCGCAGCAGGTTTGCCAAAATTTGAGCTCCAGCGACCCGACTGCCATGAATCGATCATCACGGGTCCGATAAACGTTGTAGCAGGGGACGCCACCGGTCAGAAAATCGCGCGCAGGTGCCGCGGACTTGCCGTAATAGTTGTAGGCCAGCAGAGGCATCAGATTATGCGCAAAGACAGCATCGGTCATGGACACGTCGACGAAGCGGCCTGATCCGCCCATCTTCACCGCCAGCAGCGCGGCCAGCATGCCTTGCACCGCAGACTGCGCGCCGCCCAGCAAGTCGCCAATCTGCAAGTTGGGCAACACCGGGCGACCGTTGTCATCCGTATTTTGCGCGAGCATGCCGGCATAGCCGACGTAGTTGATGTCATGGCCCGCGCTCAGCGCAAGTGGCCCGGTCTGGCCATAACCACTGATGGCGCACATGACGAGTTTGGGATTGCGTTCCTTCAGCTTGTCCCAGCCGAGGCCCAGCCGGTCCATGACGCCGGGGCGGAAGCTCTCGACGACGACATCGGCGGTCTCGACCATCTGCAGGAACTGGGCGTGGTCGTCCTTGTCTTTCAGGTCGAGCCGGAGCAGGTCTTTGCCACGATTGACGGCAATGAACAACTGCGACAGTTCATGCCGCACATGGCTCATCGTGCGCGCATAGTCGCCCACGCCCTTGTCTTCGATCTTGATGACCGTCGCCCCCATGTCGGCAAGATGCAGCGTGGCCATCGGGCCGGGCAGCAGACGGGTGAGGTCCAGGACGGTGATGCCGGCGAGCGGCTTTTGCGGATGCGTGTCGTTCATGACTGGAATTATGCCGGATGTGAGAGGGCGCTTTGAATGAAGGCGCTTGCGTCCGCTGCGATCGAATCGGCAACGCGTACTGTGGTCAATCGCCAACTACTTCCGCTGTGTGCTGTCTGATCCCTGTCGATCGACCTAAAATCGGCTCCGCATTTCGATCGGACTGGCTGCCAGCGACAGCGATCGATTGCCAGGGACGTTCGGCAGGAATCATGAAGAAGGCAAGGAAGCATCGTGATGCCACGGATTTGCACAGACCTGCGGTGAGACACTGAATGAAGATTGAACCTTTGGGCATGAACATGCGATCGCCAGCGGGCTCGGCACTCTGTTGGCGCGATGTGTCGTCAGGCTTGCCGGGCAGCGTACCCGCCTGTGTGGAATCCTGGCTGCGGCTGGAGACATCCATGACGCAGGCTCTGCAGCAAGCGTTTGGCGCCACGGTGAAGGTGCAAGTGTTGTGCGACGGCAGCGGCAAATTGCTGGCAGACGAGGTTGCGTTGCTGGATGCGCCAGTCCATGCAGGTCATGTGCGCGAAGTGATCCTGACGTGCGGGCCGATGGCGAGAATGGCTGCGCGCACGGTCTATGTGTCGACGACACTGCGCGCCGATCTCAAGCTGCGTTCGCTGGGTGCGCGGCCGCTGGGCGAGCTGCTGTTTGCTGAGGGCCAGCCTGAATGGCTGAAACGGGAGTTCGCCATGATTGAAGCCGGCACGCCATTATCGATGCTGGTTCGGCGGGCCACCGGGAGGTCGGACGAACGCTGCTGGGCACGCCGCACCGTTTTCCTGCTCGGCCATGAACGCTTGCTGGTGACCGAAATATTTTTGCCGGCGATGCTTCCGCCGGGACTCACCGTTCCGACCAGTCATTCTTCCACTGGTCGGCATGAGGACGCAAGCGGCGCGGCGCTATCTGCGCTCCCGCTTTGATCCGCGGCTGCCCCCGGCTACTTGTCGATCTGCTCCAGCGAGTCCTGCAGCTCCAGCCATTCCGCTTCGAGTGAATCCAGAGACTTCCTGACGTCGGTTTGCTGCGCCAGTAATTGCCGGAGTTCGTCCTTGCGCGATGCGTCGTAGATATCCGGGTGGGCGAGCGTCGCTTCCAGCGTCGTGCGTTCCTGTTCAGCTTTCGCCATCGCCGCTTCCACCTGCTTCAGCCGCTTTTCCAAGGGTTTGCGTAATGAGGACAGGCGCTGACGCTGCTCGGCGTCAATCCGCCGCTGCTCGCGCCGGTCCAGGGCCGGACTGTCAGAGGATGTGGCCGGTGTCGCGGTGTCAGCCGCAGCTTGCGGTGCAGCCGCACGTGACTTGAACAGCCAGTCGCGATAGTCGTCCAGGTCGCCGTCAAAAGGCTTGAGCTTGCCGTCGGCGACGATCATGAATTCGTCGGCTGTCGCACGCAGCAGATGGCGGTCGTGCGACACCAGCAGCACGGTGCCGTCAAACTGTGCCAGCGCCTCGGTCAGTGCTTCCCGCGTTTCCAGGTCCAGATGGTTGGTCGGTTCGTCCAGCAGCAGCAGGTTGGGGCGCTGCCAGACAATCAGCGCCAGCGCCAGTCGCGCCTTTTCGCCACCGGAGAACGGCGCGATCGGGCTCTTCACCATCTCGCCGGGGAAGTTGAAGCTGCCGAGGAAGTCGCGCAATTCCTGTTCGCGCACCTCCGGGGCGATGCGCATCAAGTGCATCAGCGGCGAATCGTCAGGACGCAGCATTTCCAGCTGGTGCTGCGCGAAATAGCCGATCACGAGTCCCTTGCCGAAACGCGCCACGCCATGCAGCGGTACCAGGTCGCCGGCAATGGTTTTGATCAGGGTGGATTTGCCGGCGCCGTTGACACCGAGCAGGCCGATGCGCTGGCCGGCCTGCAACGCGAATTCAATGCCACGAACGATGATCTTTTCTTCGCCGCTGTCGCTGCGATAGCCGGCATCGACCTTGTCCAGCACCAGCAGCGGATTCGGTGCCCGCTCCGGCTCGCGGAATTCAAACGAAAATTCGGCGGCGGCGCGCAGCGGCGCCAGCTCTTCCATGCGGGCCAGCGCCTTGACGCGGCTTTGCGCCTGTTTGGCCTTGGTGGCCTTGGCCTTGAAGCGATCAATGAAAGACTGCAGGTGCGCGCGCTTGCGCTGCTGCCTTTCCAGCATCGCCTGCGCCAGCACCAGCTGTGCGGCGCGCTGGCGCTCGAAGGCACTGTAGTTGCCCGAGTAGCGTTTCAGCTTGCGTTCGTCGATATGGACGATGACGTTGGTCACGCCGTCGAGGAAATCGCGGTCGTGCGAGATCACGATCAGCGTGCCCGGGTAGCGCTTCAGCCAGTCCTCCAGCCACAGGATCGCGTCGAGGTCGAGGTGGTTGGTCGGTTCGTCCAGCAGCAGCAGCTCTGACGGGCACATCAGTGCCTGCGCGAGATTGAGGCGCATGCGCCAGCCGCCGGAGAAGCTGGCGACGGGCTGGGTCATTTGCTGTTCGGTGAAGCCCAGGCCGATCAGCAATTGCTCGGCGCGTGACTTCACCGTATAGGCGTCAGCGTCCGCAAGCTTTGCATGCAGTTCACCGATGCGGTGGCCGTCGGCCTGCGCTCCCTGTGCTTCCAGTGCCTGCAGTTCGCGCTCGAGGGCGCGCAGGCTGGCATCGCCGTCAATGGCGTAATCGACGGCGCTGCGATCGAGCGCGGGCGTCTCTTGCGCGACATGCGCGACGCGCCATTGCTTCGGATAGTCGATGCTGCCGGCGTCCGGGTGCAGTTCGTCGCGCAGCATTGCAAACAGCGTGGACTTGCCGCTGCCATTGGCGCCGATCAGGCCGATTTTCTCGCCCGGGTTGAGCGTGAGGTCGGCTTGCTCGAAGAGCGGCTTGGTGCCGCGCATCAGGCTGAGTTGTTGAAGACGGATCATGAGAAGAAAAAGCAGGTGCAAGCGATCCCGGCACTGGCCGGGATCCGGGGGCATACATCGATCAGAGCTGATCGGCGGTCAGCAGGAAGACGGCTTCATCGCCGGCACTGGTCGACAGCCAGGTCAGTTCCAGGTCGGCAAACGCCGCTTCGGCATACGCAAATTCGTTGCCGATCTCGACCACCAGTACGCCGTTCGGCGTCAGCCGCTCTTTGGCGCCGGCGACGATGCGTCGGACCAGGTCCATGCCGTCAGCACCGCCGGCGAGCGCCATCTGCGGCTCGTTCAGGTACTCGGCCGGCAGCTTCGCCATCGACGCGCTGTTCACATACGGTGGATTGGTGACAATCAGGTCGTATTTCTTTTGCGGCACATCGTTGTAAAGATCGGAGCGATGCAGGGTGATCCGGTCTTGCAGCTGATAGTCGTCGACGTTCTTCCTTGCGACCGCCAGTGCATCCGCCGACAGATCGACCGCATCGATATGCGCGTTCGGGAAGGCGTCGGCCAGCATGATGGCCAGGCATCCGGAGCCGGTGCAGAGCTCGAGCACGCTCGTTACTTCGTCGGGGTCGGCAATCCAGGGCTGAAACTGCTCGGGAATCAGTTCGGCGATGAATGAGCGCGGCACGATCACGCGCTCATCGACGTAGAAGCGGTAGCCGCAGAGCTGGGCCTCCTGAGTCAGGTAGGCGACGGGCACGCGATCTTTCGCGCGTCGCTCGATCAGGCCCAGCAGTGTGGCGATTTCCTGGTCTGTCAGGCGGGCATCCAGGAAAGGATCGAGCTGGTCGAGCGGCAAGCGCAGCGCATGCAGCAGCAAATAGGCCGCTTCGTCATAGGCATTGTCGCTGCCGTGGCCGAAGAACAGTTTTTCGGTGTTGAAGCGGGTAACGGCGTGGCGCAACAGGTCGCGCAAGGTGCGGAAGGGCAGGGACATTGCAGCAGCCCCGGGGAAAACAGGGCGTGAACGATGGAAAGCCGCAAGGATACCGGATTGCGCCGATGGAGGCGGCAATCCGGTGGCAGGAACTTGCTCAGATCACGATTTCAGAATCGGTTCACGCATTGGTTGATGTGACTTCATTTTTCGCCTGTTCGCCAGACAGTAGTGCAAGAAGTGCTGCACGTCCTGCTTCAGTGCGAGTCGCATTCAGTGTTTCCGCATTGACCGTGAATTCGCAATCCTGCAGCCAGTCCTTCAGTCGAGCCGGATTGCAATCCGCCATCAATGACAGATAGTTGTCATTATCGGATTCCAGAAGATCCTGAACATTCAGGCCAGCCTCAATGAACTGGTCGAATAATTTGGTGCTTCTCGCGCGAAGTATTTCCCTGGCCGATAAGGCTGGATTTATCGATTGCGGGTGAGATTTGAAACGCGCGATCTCGTCTTGCACTATCGAGGATTGAGCTACAGCCAGTTCATACAACTCGGTTTTTTGATTTAATGCGGCAATAACTTGGTAAGCCGGCCACGGAAATCCTTCATCAGAAATGTTGCCCAGGCTCAGCACAAGCGACAGATGTTGATGGGTGTGGTTTGCCGTGTTGAACAAAATGTTTTTGCGCTGTGCGGCGTCGAACCAGGGCCAAGCCATCCGTAGAACGGTGGAATACTTTTCAAAATCCAGGCTTAATTCACAAAGACAAGAGTATCTGGACACGACTTCAAAAAAACTGTCCTTAGGCTCAGGCCAGTCATCAAGCAACCGGGCGGCCAGCTCCTTGGGGGCTTTGACGAGAAAAGTGGTGATCAGTTTTTCCAGGTCGATATTTTTCTTGGTCAGCGTGTCGTCCTGAATGCACATTTTCAGCATGCGGAAAAAGACATCGGCCTGTCCGAAAGCTGCGGCCACAAACAGCGGCTTTTTTTCCAATAATGAACGGCCAAGCGGATGGAAGGGAGTATCCGGCCACTCCCCATTTTTGATGCAGCGAGTGATTTCACTGCTGCCCGACTGATCATCTGCATTCAGCAGGATCGCTTTAATTCGTGGAAATTTTCCGGCCAGCGCCAGAACCTCGTCGCGGTCATGACGGCTGGTCCATTTGAAAAGGGACAATACATCGTCGCCGGACTGGAAATGTTCCTCCCATGTCGTAGTCTCGGTGGATTTTTCCAATAGCATTTCAAAGACGTCTTCATGCTTATTCGTCACTGCGGCTTCGTGCGCAGTGGGCATGTCTTCGTTGTCCGCTATCTGCTGGAAATTGCATTTGGCCAGCGGATCGGCGCCTTCCGCAAGAAGCAGTTTTACCTGGTCCTTTTCGCCGTTTTCGGCGGCGACATACAGGGGTGTGCGCCCGCTGGGATCCGGAAGATTCAGGCTGTCCGGTGCGTGGGTTTTGATCGATGCGATCAACTGCTGCAAGAAGGCGATGGGCGCATGCTTTTTGAGGCAGAGCGTCAGCAAGCTGCTGCCGTGCAGGCAGCCTCCGTCGTTGATGGTGCTTCCGTCGACCAGGGCGAATGCCATGTCGATGATTGCTTGCTTCAGCTTGTCCTGATCGGGGTTATTTTTCTGGCGATCCTTGGGATCACGCAGGTTTTTTTCCCATTCGGGCGCATGACCAGGATTAAGCTGCCATGACATACCCATATTTTCTGCCGACAGCATGGTCGCCGCCAGTTCCCAGTCATCGTTGATGACGGCCGCATAAATAGGAGGAAGTCCGGTTGCTGCGAGATATTTTGCGCGGTCGTCTGGCGCGCTCCAGTTCAGGCCAAGCGTATCGGCATGTCTTCCTGCCGGCCGCCCGACCATCGTTGGTGTGCTGGTCGTTGTCGCGCTGCCCGTGTTTGTTGCCGTGGTCGTGGTGGTTGTCGCCGTGATCGAATTGGTATCCGTCGTGGTCGTTGTCGTTGGCGGATACGCTGGCTGGTAGCCAGTGGTGTGAAAGCTCATCGGGGCTCCTGTGTTGACATGATGGAGCCACCTCAGTAAGCGCTTCGGGGTGAATGTTCCTCAGCGCAGCAGATTTTCCAGCGTGCGACGATAAATGTTTTTCAGTGCATCGATCTCATCCACGGCAACGTGTTCATCGATCTTGTGAATGCTCGCGTTGGTCGGGCCGAACTCGACCACTTGCGGGCAGATCTGCGCGATGAAGCGGCCATCCGACGTGCCGCCGGACGTCGACAGCTCGGTCGTCAAACCCGTTTCGTCGGCGATCGCCGTGCTGAGCGCATGGCTCAATTCACCACGCGGGGTCAGGAAGGGCAGGCCACCGACTGTCCATTTGAGATCGTAGTCCAGGCCATGCTTGTCCAGCACCGCATGCACGCGCTGCTGCAAGCCTTCGACGGTGCTGGCCGTCGCAAAGCGGAAGTTGAAATCGACCACGCATTCGCCGGGGATGACATTCGATGCGCCGGTGCCGGCATGGATGTTGGACATCTGCCAGGAGGTCGGCGAATAGTACTCATTGCCCTGATCCCATTCGATGGCGGCGAGCTCTGCCAGCGCCGGCATCGCGAGATGAATCGGGTTCTTCGCCATGTGCGGATAGGCGATATGGCCCTGAATGCCCTTGATCACCAGCTTGCCGGACATCGTGCCGCGGCGGCCGTTCTTGATCATGTCACCGATCTGCTTGACTGACGTCGGTTCGCCGACGATGCAGTAGTCGAGCTGTTCGCCGCGCGCCTTCAGCTGGTTGCAGACGATGACGGTGCCATCGATCGCCGGTCCTTCTTCATCGCTGGTGATCAGGAAGCCGATCGATCCCTTGTGGTTCGGATGAGCCGCAACGAACTCCTCGACAGCGACCACCATCGCGGCCAGCGACGTCTTCATGTCGGCGGCGCCGCGGCCGTACAGCTTGCCGTCACGATGGGTGGGCACGAACGGATCGGACGTCCATTGCGCCAGCGGACCGGTCGGTACCACATCGGTATGGCCGGCGAACACCAGCAGCGGCTGCGCGTTGCCGCGGCGTGCCCACAGGTTGGTCACCTCGCCGGAGGCGATGGTCTCGCAGGCAAAGCCGAGCGGCGCGAGCCGTTCGGCCATTTTCAGCTGGCAGCCGCCATCGGCGGGCGTGACCGAATGCAGGGAGATCAGTTCTTCGGTCAGGGCGAGGGTCTTGCTCATGCTTTTAACGCTTGTTCGTAGATGGCCGGGTCGAAACCGACCAGTACCTGGTTAGTCGTGCACAGCACGGGGCGCTTGATCACGCTGGTGTGCTGCAGCATCAGTGCGGTCGCGCTGGCGGCATCGGCGACGGTTGCCTTCACCTCGTCGGTCAGGCCGCGCCAGGTCGTGCCTTTCTTGTTGACCAGCGTTTCCCACGGCACCTGCTGCAACCAGGTGGCAACGGTCGCTGCCTCCAGCCCGGCTTTCTTGAAGTCGTGAAAATGATAAGAAAGGCCCGCCTGGTCGAGCCAGGTACGGGCCTTCTTCACGGTGTCGCAGTTGGGGATACCGTAAAGGGTAATCATCAATCCCGCAGCAACTCGTTGATCGAGGTCTTCGCGCGGGTCTTTTCGTCGACGCGCTTGACGATCACGGCGCAGTACAGGCTGTATTTGCCATCGGCCGACGGCAGGTTGCCGGACACGACCACCGAGCCTTCAGGAATGCGGCCGTAAGTTACCTCGCCGGTAGCGCGGTCATAGATCTTGGTCGACTGGCCGATGTACACGCCCATCGAGATCACCGAGTTCGCTTCGACGATCACGCCTTCCACCACTTCCGAGCGCGCGCCGATGAAGCAGTTGTCTTCGATGATGGTGGGGTTGGCCTGCATCGGCTCCAGCACGCCGCCGATGCCGACGCCGCCGGACAGGTGCACGTTCTTGCCGATCTGTGCGCAGGAACCGACAGTGGCCCAGGTGTCGACCATCGTGCCCTCATCAACGTAGGCGCCGATGTTCACGTACGAAGGCATCAGCACCACGTTCTTGCCGATGAAGCTGCCACGGCGAGCGACCGCCGGCGGCACCACGCGGAAGCCGCCGTTGGCGAAGTCTTCAGCGCTGTAGTTGGCGAACTTGGTCGGCACCTTGTCGTAGAACTGCATGCCGCTGCCGCCGGAAATCGGCACGTTGTCTTCCAGACGGAAGGACAGCAGCACGGCTTTCTTCACCCACTGGTTGACGACCCACGATCCGCTGTCTTTTTGCGCAACGCGCAGCGTGCCCTGGTTGAGTTGCTCGATGACGGCAGCGACCGCATCACGGACGTCGGACGGTGCCGATTTCGGCGAGAAGCTGGTGCGCTCTTCCCAGGCGCTTTCGATGAGGCTTTGCAGTTGTTGAGTCATGATGTGTTGGTTTACAGAGTAAGAGGTGGTTCAGGCGGCCAGCTTGCGCGTGAATTCGACGATGCGTTTTGCCGCTTCCAGGCATTCATCGACTTCGGCGACCAGCGCCATGCGGATGCGATTCGCGCCGGGATTGACGCCGTGCGCATCGCGCGCGACATAGCTGCCCGGCAGGACCGTCACATTATATTCGGCGTACAGCCGGCGTGCGAATTCGGTATCGGTGATCTGCGCCAGCTTGTCGACCCGCGCCCAGAGGTAAAAGCCGGCATCGGGCAGGGCAACGTCGAGGACGTCGGCCAGCATCGGGGTCACCTGGTTGAATTTGCGCAGGTATTTGTCGCGGTTTTCCTCGACATGGGTCTCGTCGTTCCAGGCGACGATGGACGCGGATTGCACCGACGGGCTCATCGCGCTGCCATGATAGGTGCGATACAGCAGAAATTGCTTGAGGATGGCCGCATCGCCGGCGACGAAGCCCGAGCGCATGCCGGGTACGTTCGAGCGCTTGGACAGGCTCGAGAACGCGATCAGCCGCTCATAGCTGCGGCCGAGCTTGTGTGCCGCTTCCATGGCGCCGAGCGGCTTCTGGTCGCCGAAATAGATCTCGGAGTAGCACTCGTCGGCCGCGATCACAAAGCCATGGCGGTCCGACAGCGCGAACAATTCCTTCCAGTCGTCCAGCGTCAGCACGGCACCGGTCGGGTTGCCTGGCGTGCAGATATACAGCAGTTGCACCCGCGGCCAGACATCCGCCGGTACGCTCGAAAAGTCGGGCGCGAAGTTGCGAGCCGGATCGGAATTCGCGAAAAAGGGCTCGGCACCGGCGAGGAAGGCCGCGCCTTCGTAGATCTGGTAGAACGGATTCGGGCACACGACTACGGCTTGCGCCATCGGGTCGATCACGGCCTGGGCCAGCGCAAACAGCGCCTCACGCGAGCCATTCACGGGCAGCACGTCGGTCGCCGGGTTCAGCGACGGCAATCCGTAGCGGCGCTCCAGCCAGCCGCAGATGGCCTGGCGCAGTGCATCGCTGCCGGCGGTGGTCGGGTAGTTGGCCAGTCCGCCCAGATGGTCGGCCAGCGCCTGCTGGATGAAAGCCGGCGTCGGATGCTTGGGCTCGCCGATGCCGAGGCTGATCGGTGCATAAGCGGCGTTCGGCGTGACACCAGCGAACAATTGCCGGAGCTTTTCGAAAGGGTAGGGCTGAAGTTTGGCGAGCAGGGGATTCACGGCGGACGGGTGGCTGTTGGTCGGGATTTTTTGCCGCCGGATTATACCTGTGGACCACCGACGGCGGACTCGCACAGATGACCTCGCTCGGGACCGGAACCCCCTCCCCCGGATGGTATGATTGCGCGACTCTGATTGTCGCGCCGGGCCCGCCGCCCGGTTTCTCTTTTTTGCCTGGGAAAAAACGTGCGGTTAACTTCCATCAAGCTTTCGGGCTTTAAGTCTTTTGTCGATCCCACCAACTTCCAGGTCCCCGGTCAGCTGGTCGGCGTGGTCGGGCCGAACGGCTGCGGCAAGTCGAACATTATCGACGCGGTGCGCTGGGTGTTGGGTGAGTCGAAGGCATCCGAGCTGCGCGGCGAGTCGATGCAGGACGTGATCTTCAACGGCTCGACCAACCGCAAGCCTGCCGGTCGGGCGTCGGTCGAACTGGTGTTTGACAACAGCGCTGGCAAGGCTGCCGGCCAGTGGAGCACCTTCGCCGAGATTTCGGTCAAGCGGACACTGACCCGCGACGGCACGTCGACTTACTACATTAACAACCAGGCGGTGCGCCGCCGCGACATTCAGGACATCTTCCTCGGTACCGGCCTGGGGCCGCGCGCTTACGCGATCATTGGGCAGGGCATGATTTCGCGGATTATCGAAGCGCGGCCGGAAGAACTGCGTATCTTCCTCGAGGAAGCCGCCGGCGTCTCGAAATACAAGGAACGCCGCCGGGAGACCGAAAATCGCCTGCAGGACACGCGCGAAAACCTGCAGCGTGTCGAGGACATCCTGCGCGAGCTGAACGTCAACGTCGACAAGCTGCAGGGGCAGGCGGAAGTCGCGCAGAAATTCCACCAGCTGCAGGGCGACCAGGAAGAGAAGCAAAAATTGCTGTGGCTGCTGCGTAAAAACGAAGCGATGGCCGAGCAGCAGAAATTCGCGCGCGATATCGAGAAGGCCCAGACCGAGCTGGAGGAGCAAACCGCCAAGCTGCGGCATGTCGAGACCGAACTCGAGCACCTGCGGCAGGAGCACTACGCCGCCGGCGACCGCATGCATCAGGCGCAGGGATCGCTGTACCAGACGAACTCGGAGATCGGCAGTCTGGAAGCGCAGATCAAGTTCGTGATCGAATCACGCACCCGACTGCAGACGCAGCTGAATTCGCTGTCGGCGCAGCGCGACCAGTGGCAGCGCCAAAGCACGCAATTCCAGGACGAGCTGGCACAGGCCGAGCTGGAGCTCGAGGAACACGGCATGCGCGTCGCCGAGGCGCAGCAGTCACTGCAGATGAAGCAGGAGGAGCTGCCGGCGATTGAAGAGGCCTGGCGGACGGCGCAACTGGCGACTACGGAATCGCGCGCCCGCATCATGCAGGTACAGCAGCGAATCGAGCTGGAGTCGGCGCATCAGCGGAACGCCTCGAACATCCTGTCGGGCCTCGCGCAGCGCCGTGAGCGACTGGCGCAGGAAAAGAATATGCTGGCCCTGCCCGACACTGCGCATCTGACCAACCTGAAAATGCAGGTCGAGGAAAAGGAGATGCAGCTCGAGCATGCGCAGTCGGAGTTGGCTGCCGCGCGCGAAAACCAGCCAAGGCTGGAGCAGGAGCG
>JACCDQ011709751.1_pt1 | contig 15828 bp, 12 predicted proteins | sample 7446031 | NCBI WGS metagenome assembly JACCDQ01 (sample SAMN15323442, study PRJNA562643) | freshwater metagenome | isolation source: river surface water | place: USA:Blue River Watershed | collected 2017-08-17
GCCTGGTTGCCAAATGTCACAATGACAAGTCTTGGGGTGACCTTATTGTTGCGCTCTAAACGCTAATCGTTTACAAGTATTTCATGGCGACAAATAGCACAATTAAAGGCAAAGTTCTTGAAATCTTAACTTATCCAAATCCTCTTCTGCGTGAAGTTTCACAGAAAGTGACGAAGTTTGATGAGGGGCTTAAGCAGCTGGCCGCAGATATGTTAACGACGATGTATGATGCCAACGGTATTGGTTTAGCGGCCCCCCAAGTCGGGCAATTGCTTCGAATGTTGGTGATTGATACTCGACCAAGTGATCCCGAAAATTCTCGTTACGAAAATGAAGATCAAACTGAGCTTGAAAAAAAAGTTAAGCAGCCTTTGATTTTGATTAATCCTGAAATTGTTAACGGAACTGGAAAAACAACTTTTGATGAAGGCTGTCTTTCGGTTCCAAGCTTTTTTGAAACAGTTGAAAGGTTTGATACGGTTGAAGTTAAGGCATTCGATTTGGATGGTAAAGAGTTTCGCTTTAAGACAGATGGTTTGCTTGCAATTTGTATTCAGCATGAAATGGATCATCTTGAAGGAACTTTATTCATTGATCATATTAGCTTTACAAAAAGCAATAAAATCAAAAACCAAATTAAAAAAAGTGGATATCCAACGAAAGAAGAAGTTGAAGAAGCTCGTGCTAAAAAAAGAAGTAAGGCTACTGTTCCATCATGAATTTGATTCGCGTATGCTTTCTTGGAACTCCTGATTTTGCTGTAACTCATCTACAAGCTCTTTTAAAAAATTCAAATTACAAAGTTGTTGGTGTTGTGACTCAGCCTGATCGTCCGGCGGGTCGCAAGATGCTAGTAACACCTTCTCCGGTAAAATCTTTAGCTTTACAAAGTTCAGTGCCAGTGTTAACTCCCGAAAATTTAAGAAAAGAGCCTGAACAGTTTGAAATAATTAAGTCATGGAATGCCGATGTGGCTGTGGTGGTTGCGTTCGGGCAAATACTTTCTCAAGAGTTCTTAGATAGTTTTAAATTCGGGGCCGTAAACGTGCACGGAAGTCTTTTACCATTGTGGAGAGGGGCTGCACCGATTCAAAGAGCCATCGAAGCCGGAGATAAGGTAACCGGGGTTTCTTTGCAGAAAATGATCAAGAAATTAGATGCCGGAGCGGTTATAGGTGAACGTCGAGTTGAACTGAATGAAGTTGTAACGGCGACAGATCTGTATTTGCATTTAGCTCAACTGGGTTGCGAGCTTCTTGAAAAAGAATTGTTGGCTTACGTTAGGGGCGAAATTGTTCCAAAATATCAAGACGAGTCAAAAGTGACGATCGCTCCTAAAATTGAAAAAGAAGAAAGTCTACTAGACTGGAATACTTCGGCGCAGAAAATTCACAACAAGATACGTGCTTTTACTATGGGGCCCGGAACATATGTGATGTTTCAGGGAAAGCGTTTGAAAATACACAAAACAAAAGTAATTTCGTTCTTTGGCGGAACTCCATCACGCATTCATCAAGTTAACGAAACTGAATTGATTGTAGAAACCTCAGATGGTCTCATTAGTTTACTTGAAGTACAGCCTGAATCTAAATCGAAATTATCAATACAAGATTTTCTTAAGTCGGTATCTTTAAAAAAGGGAGATTTGTTTGTCTAAGGTTTTGGTTTCTCCGAGTCTTCTTTCTGCCGATTTTGCTGAACTTGCAACTGAAATGAATAAGGTCACAGAAGCCGGAGCCGACTGGTTGCACGTCGATGTGATGGATGGTCATTTTGTTCCTAATTTAACTTTAGGAATGCCGATCATAAAATCAATTAAACCATATGCAAAAATTCCGTTGGATGTGCACTTGATGATTGATAAACCCGAACGCTATATCGAACAATTTATTGATGCGGGGGCTCAGTACTTAACTTTGCATGTAGAATCAACGGCGGAGCTAAAATCTTCGTTGGAAAAGATTCGTCAATTGGGTTGCAAGCCCGGAATTACTTTGCGCCCTAAAACGTCGATCGAAAGTTTGAAGCCCTTTCTAAATTGTGTTGATTTGGTTTTGGTCATGACTGTTGAGCCAGGTTTTGGCGGGCAAAGTTTCATGGAAGACCAGGTTGAAAAAATAAATATTCTCAAAAAATGGCGTGATCAGGGGCTTGGTTCTTATTTGATTGAAGTTGATGGTGGAATCTCGGCAAAAACGGCTCCTGTTTGTATCTCTGCCGGAGCCGACGTTCTTGTTGCAGGAAGCGCCGTCTTCCGTGGGGAAAAAACCATCGATAACTATAACAATAATATTTTATCTTTAAAAAAGTAAACAGATCGCACTTTAAAATGGCCCTTGTGGTTGACTCAATTGGACTTGGGTCCAGTATTTTTATGTTGTCGAAATCCGATAAAAATAGGTGGCTTGTAGTCGATTCATTTTTCTATTTTTAATTCTGATTTGTTTTAAGCTTTGGGCTTTATCGGGAACAGTTAAGGGTGTTCAGTCTTTGCCAGAAGAATTTCAAGCTGAAGCCAGTGCGTTGTTACAAAAGTACCAAGAGCTACAAAAACTAAAGCCTTCGGAAAGAATATTGAATTTAGATTTAGACGAAGGCGCGGTAACTTCTGTTTTTACCAAACCAGGTTTTTTTAGCACCGAAGAGTGTGAGGCCGATGCCGCCAAGCAGTCTAAAAAGAATAAATCCAAGGGGTGCGCTTCTGCCGGATGGCCTGATTCGAAATCAATCATCACCTCTACAGGAAATATCGAGTTTCGTGTCGAAGAAGATTCCGAAGGCAATGAAACTTTAAGAACCTATGCCGAAGTTGATTTTACCTACACTCGCGATGGAAAAGAAAAAAAAGGCAAAGGTTGGCTTGCGCAAGATTTCATTGCTTTCGAACCTGTATCTCCGTCTTATTCTGACATTGTTTTCAAAAAAGCAAATGAAGTGCAAAGTTGGTTTAAAGAAAAATGGGAAAAAGTTTGCCCACCTGATAGTAAGGAAGCTTTGCAAACTTTACCACAGCCTTCGAAAAAAAATTTAAGTGATATTGCAGACGTTTCAAAAGCCATTCAAAAAGATGTTACCGAAACGAACCAGAAACGAAGAACGGTTGCAAGTATAGCAACGGAAATTTCTTCTTCAGTTGGTAAATGCATGTTAAAGCCCCCTGACAAAGCTCCGCAGAATTTTTCGGGAAGCATCGTTTACGACCAATTCGTATTACCTTCGATGAAAAAAACGGCTCTACCAAAAAATATTAAAAAAGAAGATGGTCAGCCCTTGTCGCAAAAAGATTTGGTCGATATCGATGCTTTGGCTAGAACATTGTATGCTGAAATGGCAAGTTGCACGCCGATTGGCGCACAATATCCGATGGCGGTTGCTCGGGTGATTCGCAATCGTGAAGAGGCGATGCAGAAAAATTCGAACTCTATTCAAGAGTTTGTGAAAAATAATAAAGAACACGATTCTTCAAAAAGTTTGTTGTGTAAAGCGGCGACATCGCCGGTGCTTTTCAGTGCATGGAATCAGCAAATTATCGATTTCAAAAAACTAAAAGACGCTCGAAGTGCTGCGGTTAAGTCGTTCAACAAACAAGGCATTCGCGGGCAAGAAGCTGTCAAAAAAGCACGGCAGAGTATTCAACCCGATCCAGAAACTGGAAGTTATTATAAAGCCAATCAATCTGGACTATTACATACGCTGTGTCCTCCGTCGGACCCCAAATCCGTTTGTTACACGGGAAGTGTTCCTGATAAGAATTCTGCAATTGCTTGGGAAAACACAATTCGCATTGCTGTCGAAGCTGTCCTATTTCCTAAGCAATTTTCGAACAAAACGGACGAATTAAAGGGCATAAAGCATTACACCTCCGATAGAAATAGTTTTTATGATTTTATCCAAGTAAATCCTTCTATCGAGGGGCGCAAAATTTCGAGTGATCGATGCTTAAATCTATGGAGACCTATGACTGATGCCGAGAAAAAAGCCAAGGCAGAGGCGCCCAAAAGAAAATCGGCAGGTCAATCCAAGGCGAAAAAGAAAAAGTAGAAGCGGTGAGGTAGCTCTCGACAGGGCTTTCATTTCTGGTCTAAGCTTTGCGCCTATGAAAACATTCACTTTAGACGGAAAAAGCATCACATTACCCACATTCTGCGAAATGGTTTTTAGTAAAGAGGCCACTTTTAAATTAGCCGACCACGCACGAGTTGAAATTAAAAAATCGCGCGATTACATCGAAGGCCGCATAAAAAATGGTGAAGTGATGTATGGGGTGAATACGGGCTTTGGTGCCTTTTCTTCAGTTCGTATTTCTGACGGTGAAATTGAGCAACTGCAAAAAAATTTAATTCGTTCCCATTCAATGGGTATTGGTGAGCCTTTCACAAAAGAGCAATCGAAGGGAATGATGATATTGCGCGCGAACACTTTAGCTCGTGGCCACAGTGGTGTGCGTGTTGAAGTTATCGAAAAAATTATTGAGTTTTTAAACGCGGATGTCATTCCGGTTATACCTTCGCAAGGCAGCGTTGGTGCAAGCGGAGATCTGGCGCCTTTGTCTCACTTAGCTCTAGCATTAATTGGTGAAGGAGAAGTTTGGGGGGGGCAAGCCGCCTCAGAGACGAAGCTGGACGGAGTTCGCGGTTTAAAAAATATTAAACCACTCGAGTTGAAAGCGAAAGAAGGCTTGTCATTGATTAATGGATGTCAGGTGATGACGGCCGTTGGTTTACTGGCATTGCACGAAGCGCGTGAGCTCATTAAGCTTGTCGACATTTCTGGCGCGATGTCGTTAGAAGGTCTGCGCGGATCGCGTAAACCCTTTGATCCATTGATCGCGGCGACGCGGCCTCACGCCGGCGAAGCTCCGACTGCAAAAAATTTAATTCGAGTCATGGGCGAAATGAGTGAAATCGGGCAAAGCCATTTGGCTGACTCTGTAGATCATCGGGTTCAGGATGCCTATTCTTTGCGTTGTATGCCAGCGGTTCATGGAGCAGTGAAAATGGCGATTAAGTATGCCCAGGGCGTGCTTGAGACAGAAGCGAATTCAAGCACAGATAATCCTTTAGTATTTGCTGAGGCTGGAAAAATTATTTCGTGTGGTAATTTTCATGGAATGCCCGTCGCGCACGCGATGGATTTTGCGGGTATCGCCATTTCTTCTTTAGCTAGTATTTCACATGAGCGAATTTCTAAATTTATTTCGACTCAGATGAGTGATCTACCACCATTTCTTGCGCCAAATGGTGGCTTGAATTCTGGACACATGATTGTGCAAGTGGCCAGTGCTTCACTAGTCAGTGAAAATAAAGTTTTGGCTCACCCAGCCAGCGTTGATTCGATGCCGACATCGGCCGAAAAAGAAGATCATGTTTCGATGGGAACGATCGCTGCGCGTAAGTTTTCTCAGATTGTGAAAAATGCCCAAAACGTAGTAGCGATGGAATTTTTAGCTGGAACACAAGCACTGGATATGATTGCGCCGCTGAAGCCAGCTGCTGGAGTGAAAGCGGCTTTTGATAAAATTCGAGAGCATGTTCCATTCGCTAAAGAAGATCGTATTTTTGCAAAAGATGTAGAAAAAATTCGTCAGTTAATTTTAACCGGCGAAATCGTAAAGTCCGTTGAAAAAGTTACGGGCCCATTGGAGGTTTTATGAGTTCATCACGTACAGTTAAAGCGCCTACTGGAACTAAGCTAACATGTAAAGGCTGGTTGCAAGAAGCGGCCTATCGCATGATTCAAAATAATTTAGATCCAAGTGTGGCTGAAAATCCAAAAGACCTTGTTGTTTACGGTGGTATTGGAAAGGCTGCTCGTAATTGGGAATCTTTCGATAAAATTTTGGAAGCTTTAAAAAACTTAGAAAATGACGAAACGTTATTGATTCAATCTGGCAAGCCGATCGGTGTTTTAAAAACACATGAAGATGCGCCTCGTGTTTTGTTAGCGAATTCAAATCTAGTTCCGAAGTGGGCGAACTGGGAGCATTTTCATGAACTAGATAAAAAAGGTTTGATGATGTACGGCCAGATGACAGCCGGATCTTGGATTTACATCGGTACACAAGGTATTATTCAAGGCACTTACGAAACTTTTGTAGAAGCCGGACGTCAACATTTTAACGGAGATCTTTCAGGCAGAGTCATCTTAACTGCAGGATTGGGCGGAATGGGCGGAGCCCAGCCCCTAGCAGGAGTATTTGCAGGAGCCTGCGTTTTAGCTGTTGAGATTGATCCTGCTAGTATTCAACGTCGTCTTGATACGAAGTATGTTGATGAGGTTGCCACGGATCTTGATGATGCCATCGCGCGTATAAAAAAATACACGGCTAGTAAAGTTGCTAAATCGATAGCACTTCAAGGTAATATGGCAACTGTCATTCATCAGTTGATTCACAAAAATTTTATACCTGACATTTTGACAGATCAGACTTCGGCACACGACCCTTTGGTCGGATATATTCCCGAAGGTTATGATATGAAACAAGCTGCCGAATTTAGAAAAGAAAATCAAAAAGCCTATTTGGAAGCTGCTTACAAGTCGATGGCAAAACATGTTGAAGGAATGCTCGAGATGAAAAAACGAGGAGCAATTACTTTCGATTATGGAAATAATTTGCGCGCTCGCGCTCAGGAAGCCGGAGTGAAAGATGCGTTTGATTATCCTGGGTTTGTGCCTGCGTACATTCGCCCATTGTTTTGTAAAGGAAGTGGCCCATTCCGCTGGGTGGCCTTGTCTGGCGATCCGAATGATATCAAAGTAACTGATGAGGCGATTCGAGAACTATTTCCTCACAAAAAAGATTTGTTACGTTGGTTGGATATGGCTCAGGAACGAATTAAATTTCAAGGTTTACCGGCTCGTATTTGTTGGCTTGAATACGGAGAACGCGCCGCCGCTGGACAACTTTTTAATCGTTTAGTTAAAGAAGGAAAAGTAAAAGCACCAATTGTCATTGGAAGAGATCATTTAGATTGTGGTAGTGTAGCCAGTCCTAATCGTGAAACGGAAGCAATGAAAGATGGAAGTGATGCTGTTAGCGATTGGCCGATGCTAAGTGCAATGGCGTTAGTAGCAAGTGGATCGACTTGGGTTTCTTTACATCACGGCGGCGGAGTAGGTATGGGATATTCGCAGCACTCGGGCCAAGTTATCGTAGCTGACGGAACCGAAGCGGCTGGAAAACGTATTCTGCGGGCCTTAACAACAGATCCTGCGATGGGCGTTTTCAGGCATTTAGATGCGGGCTACGAGTTAGCTCGAGAAACGGCCTTGGAAAAAAATGTGAAAAGTTGTTGGCTTTAAGACCAGGCAGCTTAACTCTTCAGGCGAAATTCAAATAGACACAATCCAAACTTTAAATATGAAGTTCGGATTGTGTTTTTTAATTTTCTGGGCTTATAGGTAAGTCAATCCAGGCTTTAGGCTTGTCTTTAAGGAAGAAATAGAAGTCTAGTGTTTTTGACCGAAAATTATATTATTCTCTTTGAAATTGCAATTCGTGCGCTTTCATTTGATCTGTCGCAGATGTTTCTTTCCGGAAAATTTTCAAACTGAATTTCAGCCTAAAGTCTCGTGGGAAATATTCACAAAAATGACGATAATTTTAACAGTCACTTTTGTGTTAAGGAGCCCCTGTGCGACGACGTAAATTTTCGAGTTGGTGGAATCACCCAGTTTCATTTTTATTTTGGTTTTTAGTGGGTTTATGTGTTTTAAAGTTTGGCTCTGCAAATTCTCAAACTGAAGTCATACAACTTTCTTCTGTTGATGAAAAAATCGAAGAACAACAGGTTGATTTATCTGAAACTAATTTTAACGAAATTCAGTCGTTGAGTGATTCTGAACTTCTGCGATTGCTCGAGCAAGACTCTGACACATTTGAAAAAAGCGAAGGAGTCGTATCTGTCGACGAAATGAAAGAGCCGTCTTACGCTTTGAAATATGAACAGCTTGATGAAATTAACAACGGAATTTATTACCCTCAAGTTCTAAATCCGAATGATTACGAAACTATAGCTGATGATACATTCAGAATTCAGTATGAAGATCCAAAAGACAGCAAGGTATGTTCTGGTGCTCGACTTTTTTATGAAAAGCAATTGACGAATCCTGCGAACTCAAAAAATCTTAAAAATTTAATTAGCTCTGCGACACCAGAGAATCCAAAATTTTCAAAAAAATGTATTTTACATGTGATGAATAAAGCTGGCCTCGGAAAATCAAGCCTGGGTGTTTGTTCAAGAGCATTTGGTGCAGTATCTCGCGGTGGAGCTAAGCCTTGCGTAACAGAAGCGCTGGTGAATGCCACTTACAATTCCTACGTAGATGTGATGGATTGCTTGAATCTAAATCCTAAATTTCTTTTTCCCAAAATTTCACAGGAAAGCGGATTTCTTATCAATGCCTTTGGCGTAGGGCGTGATGGTGGTATTGGTCAATTTACCCAGTCTGCAATCGAAGAGACAAATAAAGTTTACGATGATTATTTGAAGCAAATGGAAATTGCATCTAAAGTAAAGCCATCTTGTGCTCGTGTGATGCAAAATAAAAATCTTTTAAATAAAGCGAACCCGTCGTCTGCACAAAGATGTTCGATGATAGGTGTTCCTGAAAATCCTTTGCGCAATATCGTCTATATTGGGATATTTAACCGCATGCAGATGGATCGATTCTCGGGTATAAAATACCGTGCGGGCCAAGATTTCTTTGATCGAAACGGGCAGTTGATTCCTGTTAGAAATTCAGAAAATGATGAATTTGATGGAGTATTCAAAGCCAATGGATATAAAGAATCTTTAGAAGAGTTAGGAATAAAAAATCCAAATATGCATTTCTTTAAAGAAATGTTGACCATGGCTGGATATAATATGGGAAGTCCAACGGCTATTCGTTTGTTTTCGAAATATTTAGAACTTAGAAAAGCCAATAAAAAGCCTCTGACGGAAGACGATTTTGATTTTAATAAAGTAAGGCTTAAAGAAGATGTAGATGGTGATAAGAAGAAAAAAAGTGCGATCGATATTGCAAAAAGTTATGTCATGTCTTCTTTCATTGGAAAAAAAGACTCGGCTGCTGTTCGGCAAATGAAACTAAATAAACGCAAACAGCTACCTAGGGTTTGGGCTGCTGCTTACTTGAAGTCATTTCCCGAGTTCATAACTCTTCGGGCGAATTCATATGATGGCAAGCAGATTACTCGCTACGATATATACGGAGCCCCTGGTTATGTATCTTATATTGCAGAAAAAAATCGTAATATGAGAGAACTATCAACGAGTTCAGGGATAGACCCTAATTTTTGTTCTGATCCAAATTTTTTAAGTTTAAAAAACGTTGAAAAATAATTAGCTTTTTTCTTTTCCAATTTCAGGACAAATTTGTTGACGAGTTTCTTCTGAAATCTCGAGATCTTTGTATGGCTTAAAAGAACTGATTCTTTTTTTGATTTTATCATAACTTTTGCTATTGCCATTTCCATCCGTATTTTTTGTCCAGTAGTCGATGCCTTCATTGCCGGTAAACCTACAAAACTGTCGAAGCGCCAATGTCGAAACTAGGCCCGAAGCGTGCCATCCATTCCAACAATGAACTAAAATTGGTTTTCCAGGGGTTTTAATAGATTTGAAAATAGTTTCTAGAAAATTTTTTTCATTTTTAGGATCAAGAGCAGAAAGTTGCTGGTATTTAAAATGATTAGTTTGATTATCATTCGTTTCACAGGTTACTGTTTTTTCGGTTTTATCAAAATTTCTTTTATAGAGGTAAAAAGCCGTCGAAAAATTTTGTTGGCAAAGGTCTTTAACACCCTTGTTTGATAAAGGATTTTCGTTGTCTCTTTTTTGAATTGTATTGTACACATTATTAGCGCCACTGCGGTAGAGTACTCCATAAAGAACGACCCTAAAATTACGAAGTTCAGACAATGGTTCGTAACCTTTACCTTGATTATCTACTTTTTTAGAATAGAGATCTTTTAAATCGTAAGACCAATATTTAGATTTTTCTGCTGAATTTTGCAGATCAGAAATCTTTTCAGCGGCAAAAGCCTTGAAAAGAAAAAGAGCCGAAATGAGAACTATAAAATATTTTTTCATCCCGACTCTTTTATTAACAGAAATTATTCGATATCACAACTTGTTGCTGAGGTTTGCATTTCGTTCTTCATAGCTGCTTTGAAAGAAACGAGGTCTAAATGTAATTGTCCGGAGCGACAATTTTTCTCGAGGATGCTAGCAGCTAAAATAGTGTTGCCAGTTGTTTGTAAGAAGCGCTTATTTCCTTCGGTTGCATTTAACAAAGCACTTTCAGATTTTAGAACTTGGTAGTTATTACCTTTATTTTTAAAATCTTGAGCCAACTTAAGAAGACGTTGGTAAGTCTCTTTATTTAAATGTCTCATGCCTTCAAGCATGCCCGTTGCTTTTGTAAAGTTAGCGTATTGAAGCATTCCACCAGCATCGTTATCGCCAATAGCAGTTTTTTGAATAAGAATTGGTTTCATTGAAGCGATTTCAGTTGGCATTTTAATTTTACCCATACTAAGGCGTGAAAGTGATTTGAAGGCGTCGTCTTTTACGCGATCAGCTTTAACCTCACCATTGGCGTCAACATAGCTCCAGTACCATTGGTAATCGATGTTACCAACGCGGTCTTGCTGACTGAAAATATAGTCAAGAATTGCAATTTCAGAAACTTCGTTCATCCACAATACCATTTGAGGCATTGAAGGTTGTGAAGGAACTGCCGCTTTCATCTTAGGATTCTTAATAGCTTCTGCGTATCCGCTGTTGATCGCTGAAACTAAATCTGTAGCCGAAGATCTCAAGGCCGAGAAAGCTGGAGTCTTTTGGAAGTCCATGTTTTGGCCTTTACCCCATCCACTTTCACGCGTTCCGTTAATTTCTTCTTTGTACCGCTCTCCTTTGTCTCTTAGAAGAGTTCCGTAAATTTGTTTGCGATCGCCAGTGAATAAATCTGAAGCTGATGGATAAGTTGATGGATTAGTTTCGCCACTACGAAGCCAGTTCCAGCCCGCGACATTCATTTTTGCACTTGCTGGTGGGCGTGCTTTCGAAGATACCCGACGTAAATGCTCTTGTTTGTCCATTGTGCGGTAAACAGCAACAGGCACATCAACGGCCGTATTTAGCGCGCGCGATAAATGATAATATAAAATTGATGCTCCTGAATAAGTACCAGAAGTTCCATCTTGATTCATCGTTTGTTTAAATTTGGCTAATTTATCCATGCGATTGTCTTTAGCACAAAGTGAGCTTTCAGCTTCTTCTGAACTATTTGCTAGATCTTTTCCGTCAACATCTCTGAAAGAGTGAACAGTTGTCGCTGGACTCGTGCTCCATGTTTTCGAACAAAGTGCTGTGGCATTATCATTAAAATCGATGCCGCATAGTTTCTGTTCGTCTTGTAAGTCACCTTTTTTGTAGTCGCCCATTGGCAACTTTGCTAGTGCAATACATGATTCAATAATTCCATTAGGGCTATTGAAGTTTTTTGTAATACGGCCTAAGTCCATTTCAGCTTTTGCAAGTCCGGCAGATGAAAGTACAGCCAAAGCCATAGTCATTTGCGAAATTTGTTTTTTCATAGTTCATCCTTTGTTAAAATTTAGTGGGCGATTTGATAGTCGTCCGCATAAAATTGATTCAATAAATTTTCAATTTGGCTACGAACTCTCTTAATGGCGATTCCCCATTTTCCGCGATTCAATTCTTTGGCTTCATCACGCGCTAAAATGATTTCGTTCATCATTTCAAAATATTCTTTTAGACCAGGTAATATTTGTTCAATTTCTTTAGCATGAGCGTCTGAAACGATAAGCCCTGACTGGCCTTGGCGTTTGGCTTCGTCTAATGCTCGTTTAAGATGGTGTGCAATGCGTGTTGGTGTTTTAAATTCAGAAACTGTTTGTGTAGCATCGTAAGCTCTGTAGTACTGAGATTCTCCGACTTTGTACTCAGAGCCTGGAACAAACAATGAAATCAATTGATCGAAAGTCATCTCTAAACCGATCATTTCCTCGGTGCCATAACGTGCGTCGTGTTTAGAGTCTTTTTGATAATTGTAAACAAGGCGAACTGATTTCGCTACGCGCTCGTAGATATTAATTGCAACAATCGAAAGATTTAATTTTTCAACATGGGCTTCTCGCAAGAATCCTAGCATAGATTCTACTGAAGTTTGGTCTAACGTTTTTTTTGAACTGATTTTTAAATTATCTAAGGTTTCATGTTTAATTTCTTCAAAACGATCTAAAAACTCAGGAGATCCTAACAACTTAAGATATTTTTTATTCATGTAAGCCTGAGGTTTAAAGACGGCTCCTTCATAGCTTGGATCTTGAAATTTAAGTTCAACAAACGCACGTTCTTTAGTGAATTCTGCAAATTCGATGTCCGAGATTCCAAATTCTTTTTTAGCTTCGTCAACGGTGCCGTAAGAGCGAATGCGAACTTTAACAGTGACTACGGCGTCTAAATTTTTTTGAAACTCGGGACGGATTTCAAATCCAGCCGCTTGAAGATCTCTTATTGAAACGCTGAATGGTTGAGTGTATTCAGTGTAAGTGACATTTCGTTTTCCCTGTGCTTTTTTATCGCGATCTACGATTACGATCCCTTTTGCTGCTAACTTTTCTTTAAAACGAGAAATGGCGTTACTAACGACTTGAGTTTCTGCAGTCACTTTACTCTCTACTCGTTTTCCTGTGGTATCTGCCAATAATGTTTTTACGGAACCAAAAAGATTGTTAACCATTTTCAAAGATATCTTTTGGGGTTTAAATCTATTCATGAATTTATCGATATTAACTTGAATCCGCTCAGTTAGTGTTAGTTTCGTCGAGATGATGTTATCTTGAATAAATAGCTGTTCACACATTGGGCCGGCGGCCGAAGTCGGTTGTGTGAAGCCAATAGCAAAAGCCATAAGCACGAAAAGCAGCTTGAACTTGAATGTTTGAACTTGATTTAAATTCACTAAAACCTCTTCACCTAAAATGAAGAGTTCAATATCTATTCCAAACAGAATGATTTTAGAATGGGCCTAGCTGTCTATGATGTAGACAAGTTACAAATAGGGCTTTCATGGCAGAACTTTCCGTCTCAGTATGAGACGGACTTTAACGCAAGAAATACAAAAAAATTAACCCTGGCGTTGACGCTTATCAACGGCCAAAGCTGCTTCACGAACAACTTCAGACATTGTTGGATGTGAATGGAAGCTGCGAGCTAAATCTTCGCTTGATCCACCGAATTCCATCGCAACTACGATTTCGCCAAGAAGCTCAGATGCGCCGGCACCAACGATGTGGCCGCCAATGATTCGATCAGTGGCTTTATCTGTAACGATTTTAACGAAACCTTCAGTAGCACCACGAGCTTTAGCGCGACCATTCGCTGAAAACGGAAACTTACCAACGGCCGTTTCGATTCCGGCTTTTTTCGCATCAGCTTCTGTCATTCCGACAGAAGCGATTTCTGGGTGAGTGTAAACGATTGAAGGAACAGTGTTGTAGTTCACGTGGCCATGACCTGTAACGATCAATTCGGCTACGGCTACACCTTCTTCTTCGGCTTTGTGAGCCAGCATGGGGCCAACGATAACATCGCCGATCGCGAAAATGTTAGCAGTCGAAGTTTGGTAGTGGTGATTTGTTTTAATGCGGCCGCGTTCGTCTTTTTCGACTCCGGCGTTTTCTAATCCTAAGTTTGCGGTGTAAGGTTTGCGACCAGTTGAAACAAGAACTACATCTCCTTGGATCGAAGCTTTTTTGCCATCAGTTAAAGATTCGAATTCAAGTTCTACGCGTCCGCCTGCAGAACGAGAGTTCGTCACTTTCGTTGAAGTCATAAAAGTAACACCTAATTTTTTCATCGAACGCAACAAGACGTTCACGCAATCTTGATCCATCATTGCGCAGATTTGATCAGCGAATTCGATCACTGTTACTTTTGAACCTAAGCGAGCCCATACAGAAGCCATCTCAAGACCGATTACACCGCCACCTACAACAAGCATTTCTTTAGGAACATAATCTAAAGCCAATGCGCCTGTTGAAGATAAGATTTTCTTTTCATCAAATTTTAAGAATGGCAATTCAACGGGCTCAGAGCCTGTCGCGATCATGATATTTTTTGTTTGAATCTGAGTTTTGGTTCCATTGGCATCCGTGATTTCAATGGTCGTTGGATTGATGATTTTACCGAAGCCCTTGATTCCCGTGATTTTATTTTTTTTAAACAAAAATTCAACGCCGCCAGTAAGATCAGAAACGATTTTATTTTTACGAGTCATCATCGTCGGTAAATCAAGTTTGACTGATTCAAGTTTGATTCCGTGAGTTGCAAAATCGTGTTGGGCTTCGTGAAAAAATTCTGAACTTTGCAATAACGCTTTTGAAGGAATGCATCCAACGTTTAAGCAGGTTCCACCGAAAGTTTTATCTTTTTCGATAACAGCCGTTTTTAATCCCAATTGAGCTGCGCGAATTGCGCCAACGTATCCACCTGGGCCAGAACCAATAACAACTAAATCAAAAATATCCATATGAAACTCCTGTCACCCAGAAGCTATCACCAGAGGCTGATTTGGTCACCGATTTTATAAGGGGTCTATGCTTGAGGTTTTAATCTTTTTTGCTGTAAACGCATAGCCGTTCGACGAGCCATTACACGCGGTAAAAATCCCACAGTGGTGGCCGTGATGTAATTAAAAAATCCGTGAATCGCGATAACTTTACCTTGTTGCATAGCCTTGTAGCCGTATTCAGCGACATCTTTCGAATCAGGAACTTTCATTAAATCAAATAAAGGCACATCGACTAAATTCGCGGCCTTTTGAAAGCCCGATGTCGTAGGCCCCGGGCACAAAGCGGTGATTGTAACGCCACTGTTTTTAATTTCTTCGGCAAGGCCTTCAGTGAAATGCAAAACATAAGCTTTCGTCGCGTAGTATTCGCTCATTAAAGGGCCGGGCTGAAAGGCTGCCGTGCTTGCAACATTTAGAATTTGTCCGGTTTTGTTTTTCAGCATAGCTGGCAAATACAAACGGGTAAGGTCTGTTAAGGTCGTAATGTTCACCTGAATCATATCGGTGATTCTTTGCGGATCACCTTGAACAAACGGGCCGTGATCACCAAAGCCCGCATTATTCACTAAGCAGTCGATATTCCAATTTTTAGATTGAGTCAGTTCGAAAAGTTTTTTTCCAGAACCGTATTGCGCTAAATCAAAAGGAACAACTTGAACATCCACTTGAAACTGGGCCTGCAGATTTTTTTTCAGTTCTTGCATCGGGGCTTCTGAGCGCGCCACTAAGATTAAATTTCTTTTGTGGCGAGCAAAGACAGAAGCTAATTCAAAACCGATTCCTGATGAGGCTCCAGTTAGAAGTGTGTAGGTCATATTAGATCTCTAGAAGAAGTCTTTCAGGATCTTCAACGCCTTCTTTAATTTTAACTAAGAAGCTAACAGCTTCTTTACCGTCGATAATACGATGATCATATGAAAGGGCTACGTACATCATCGAACGCACTTCGATTTTACCGTTGATCACCACAGCGCGCTCTTCAATTTTATGAAGACCTAAGATCGCACTTTGTGGAGCATTTAAAATCGGAGTCGAAAGTAAAGAACCGAAAACGCCACCGTTTGTGATCGAGAAAGTTCCGCCCATTAAATCATCTGGGGTAATTTTTCCGTCACGGCCTTTCAAAGCTAAATCGCGAATTGCTAGTTCAACACCCGCAACAGTTAAGTTATCAGCGTCTTTGATATTCGGAACCATTAAACCGCGATCAGTCGATACCGC
>JACCDQ010524770.1_pt1 | contig 15826 bp, 5 predicted proteins | sample 7446031 | NCBI WGS metagenome assembly JACCDQ01 (sample SAMN15323442, study PRJNA562643) | freshwater metagenome | isolation source: river surface water | place: USA:Blue River Watershed | collected 2017-08-17
ACTAGTTCCAACAAATTACCATTTTCAACGGACACAACAATCAACCAGCTGTGACTTATACAACGTCACGCTGGCAAGAGACCGTCTTGCGGTTACTTTGTCACGATAGCTATCATGCATCTAAGAAGAAACCGAACCCCATAAAACAAGATTGGTGGAGTCAGGAACGTGACGTCAGTTTGTTCTTTCACGGGAATCATGGATTTTGGTTCAATTTCTTTCTTACCCCTACTCCTAGTTCAGAGCTACTTCCAAGAATCTATGATAACTCAATTTCAAAACTACCGTCTACGGACACAAAATGAAATCATGAAATACCTACCCCAATTGATATCCTTCTTACTACTCCGAGCAGTAATTCAATCCATGTTTTACATCAAGTACAACAATGATTTTTTCAGGATCGAAGCTGTTCCTGGCGATGGTCGATGTCTCCACCATGCATTAGCTCGAGATCCTATCTGCAACTATCCCGACGGCTTCTACCTCCGACAGCACTTGAAACAAGCTTTCGAGCCATCTAGTCCATGGTACGAATCCCTCAAAAGTCTGTTGCTAGCTCTCCCAGCTGATGGTCCTATTCGCCCAGCTACGGAGCGACTCTCGAATTATTACAGTAAACTTAGTGCTCCGACCGTTTCGGCTTCAAATTATGCCACGCTCGAAGATATCCTCCTGTATTCCTTTCTTACCGGAAACAGAGTTATCTGCATCTACCCAGTATTGGAATCTTTCGCTGTCTATGATACCTTACATATACTACAGAACCTGCGGGATTGGCAACGTCCCCTTTCACCTACCGTAACGAATCCATTGACCGAACAATCTCCAATACAATACGTTTACTACCATGTCCATACTTCGTATTATTATACGACGATTTCTTTCAACCATTTCAGTTACATGACGAAACTACCTGCAAACTCTCCAGAACTTCACAACAAAGAGATCTACCCAGGAGGCGCACCGAGTAACTGCTACCGTCACATTATAGCAAACCCGATCACAAATAGGTACCGAAACTTGCCTTCTAAGAGCAAGATCCGATCCTCGAAACATTCTCATTCTTCGAGCCGAGCCATGGATGAAGCTCCCGTATTACCACATCCTATGGCTGCAACCGACTGCACGATAAGTGAATTTGGTCCAGATGGTATCCAATTAGATCCCCTTCTCTGTCCCTTTTCGCAGAGGAGTAGAAGCCCTTCTCCTGCATCCGACCGAAAACTAACAGGCCGACTTGGTAGATACGAAGCTCGATCTTCGAAGCGTGCCAAGAAAACAGACTATCTAGGCAACATTGTACCACCTCTCTCCGATCCACGAAACAAGAAGAGAAAACCAAACCCTATTAATAATACATTTCTGTCTATTGTCTCCCTCAAAGAAAGCGAAAAAAATAAATTGTCCAAGAAAAGAAAAGTGGATCGAATTCAAAATACGATCGACAACAACCAGGTAAAGAGAGCACGAACGCGTTCTAACCAATTAGACGACTTTTGTCTTTCGGATTTCCACATCAATCCCGACGAATTGCAGAAAATGTTGAAGGCAGATCCAATAGGAGAAAGCCTCTTTGCTGATCTGGTAAAGAATCCTGTCAAGGCGGTGCTTCTCTTCTACCTGAATTCTGGCTTCTTTTCATTCCAGCGATGGAAAGAGTACTGCGCATGCTATGCAAACAAAACCATGACGGAAGAAGATCTCGTGCAGTTGAATGAAGAAATCCTGCAAGAAGCACTCAACGACGAAGAGTTGTTAGCTCTTCTCTTTGACTATCTTCGTCGACATGAACTATCACCGGAAAGTCTGCTTAGCTGCGGTGCCTGTGGTATTCGACAATACGAGAGAACCGAAGCTCCCGTCGTCCATTACGAGGAGTATTTCCTGGATGACAACAGCTCACCTCTTCGGTATACTCAAGAAGAAGTGCAGCGTTTACACGAATTCAAGTTGACACGGGGAAATACTATTACAATCCCGATCGATGGAGATGGCAACACAAAGACCATCGAAGTATGGAAGGCACTCTCGGTGCATCATGACAGCAACAATACTCCCTGGCATCTACACCCAGAACTTGTCACTATTGATGCAGCCACCGGAAAGCATTCGACTCTGCTTTGTCCTATATGTTACGAGTCTATCCGCAAAGAAGAAAGACCGAGGTTATCAATAGCCAATGGTGTCGATTTTGGCTTCTACCAACGACTGGGTCTAACTCTTCCCAACTTGCACGAGCAGCTGATGCTGAGCAGGGCGCGTCTGTTCTTTGCAGCCATTAAAGTATACAATAATCGCAAACGACAGTGCAATTTCAACATCCAAAATCAATTACGTTGTCATGCAATTCTCTTTCCTTGCGAGGAAGCAGCAGCAGTGGCGTATATGTCCAACAGCAAACTTCATTCCGAAATGGGTCTGTTAGATCCTGCCTACCTTCAACAGGTTCTTTCCATCCACTGCATCGACGATAAAGAAGATGTAGATGATCTCATGAAGAAAGTTTTTGACACCAACGGATTGTTAGGACGTTCTTGGGTTCTCTCTCAATGGATCCTAGTACTGCAGCGTCTCAACGAATACTACAGGGATTTGGATGTCACTGGAGATTCCACGAGTGTTGACAAAATCAACGAAACTCTCACCGCCGTCAACACTAACATAGGAACTACCGCCGAGAAAATAACCGACCTACCTACCCTGAAGTTCGAAAGCTACATTGGAAGCGATGTAGCCCAGAATCAGACCAAAGAAGAGGTTGACAGACCGGAAGTTGCGATCGACACATTGTCTTCCTGCGATGATTGTTGTTTGCACTCGCATCGAAATCTTGCCACCAAGGATCCAATAGACCCTAACAACACACCTGATTTAGAAAGATGTGCCAGTACTCGAAATACTTCTTCTTCAGGTGGCAGTTTTCCTATGCGTTACGCCTATATTACTAACACCGAAGATACCCAAGCTGCCCTAGCTAGAAGAGACAACCGCTTGAAAGCCATTGCGGAGCTTACCGAACTAGATTCGGCAGAACTTTTAGAACGCTTTAGCAACGGAGTTACACAAGACGGATGCCAGACTGCCGCAGAGCAAGAGGTTGCATCTACTCAGCATAACAGCGATTCTTCCTTTTCTTCTGATTCTACGGATAATGATAGCTATTTTATATGCGAGGACAAAACTGCGGATCCTTCGAATCAAGATGAGTCAACAACTGAACGCACTTCTTTGAAAAACTGGAACATACACAGCCGTACCGACTGTTGTGGTTCGTCATCAAGGACTACCGAAACATCATCGACCGAATCTGCAACTTCCTCACCGTCCGGAACCAGCACGCTAACAAAACCAGAACCACGGCATTGTACCGTGATCGAAAATTTGGATTTTATTGCAGCCACAGCAGGTGAAGACGGTACACAACAGTGCGACGGGTGTTCCGAGGTAGAAGGGGCTTTCTCAGAAGAGATAATATCAATCCAAAGCGGAGTAGTATCGGATGCTTCTTGGAGCCAGTATTCTGAATCAGAACTCTATTATCTGGGATTTAGTACCAAATACCTCCACGACAACTGCGAAAGCCTCTTCGATAACTTCCAGGCATCTGCACACTTGCATCACTACCCAGAAAGATACCATCGGCAATATCGGAACAAAAAACAAACACACTTCCAATCCAGTCAACTGAATCTACCTCGTTCATCGATGTCGGTGAGCCTATCCGAAGCTTCGCTGAGTCAATATGAGCCCGAAGAATTATACTGTCTTGGAATGTGGGAGAAACAATTGGACAGTGACTGGGAAAATCTCTTCGAACAACACTGGGAATCTGCCTATGACGCATTTCCTCGGACACACAAACCTGGAATGAAGTCAACCGTTCCAGCTAACATCGATGATGGATTGAGCATGGATACTCCGTCCTCCCACTCAAACACCGATTCTGAAACGCATTCTTTTCAATACGAAGATGTATCGATAGATATTGCTGCAGAAGAAACGTCCAAGCGAGAATCGTTCCCGTTCTGTGAGTTTGAAGAGGGCCACGACCACCGAAAGATGTTAGCTACTACTTTTCCCCACATCTTCATGACTGGTAAAGCTTACAACAAATGCATTGGGAGATTGAACCACCAAGAACGCTTTCATTTGTTGAATCAGTTTACCTTAGTCCCCGCACAAGACAGGCGTCTGCTTGGTTTCCTCTTCGACATGCTTCAAAGAATGAGGATCATGGATGGAGTGAAAGCATATGTTAACAGTTCTGCCGCATCCATAGAAACCGTTGAAACCCTCTTTGATGATACGAACGCCCGAATGGAACTGAAAACTGCGTGCGAAAACCCTGACCTACCCTCTTCCAAAACGATCCTCCAAAAGTACCTACCGCACCTAAAATTTGCTTCGAGGAATGTTCCTTACGGAGCAGCCGAAGGTGCCAAGTTCGAATGGCATGCTATAGAAATGAACAAACGCTACTTCTGTGCAAACACCTTTCTTACAATAAGCCCCACCACTATAGACAGTCCCAGGAGCGTTCGGCTGGCATTCTCTACGATAGACAACCAACATTTCCCGGCTGTTTTTGAGCCCAATTGTCCGCACGGTACTTCGGCTTCCGACTTTGTTGATAAACTTCGACAGAACGCCAAGGTTCAGAGCGAAGGCGTCCTCAAGCTCCCAGACCATATAATCGACAGGTGTACGAGAGCCAATTTAGCAATGAACAATCCGGTAGCTTATGTCTTGGAGAACAAAATGCTGCTCAACGATATTCTGTCCACTCTGATAGGCCTCGATCCAGAAGACATGGCTTTCTATAGTCGTTCTGAAGGACAGGCCTGCCGCAAAACTACATACTACAAAGCAAGGAAGGGAATTTTTGGACATCCACTCTACGCAGTAGGTGTAACGGAGGATCACAGCAGAGGCACCCTCCATTGGCATATCTCTCTGCTCGCTGGAATTCCGCCCCATGTCCTGCAGAGATTTTACAACCTAGAAGGTATCTGCGAGAGTATATCGAAAGTACTTGACAGCATGTACGTGACGGCTTTGCCCGAAAACATTCAGATAGGAGATATAGTCAAACAAGTGATAACGCAGAAGGAAAGGGAGTGGGACATTCCTTCTTTGGCAGTTAATGAGATATCGCAACCGGAATCTCTCTTGTACGATTCCACTCCAGAAGCTACGATACGACGACTCTACCAGAACAGTCTTCCGACGCTCCAACAGTTCTGTTCTACTTTTAAAGAACACGCCATGCTGATAGCCTCCTATAAACACCACCATCGACACCTGAGAACATGTACACAGGGCAGACATGGTGCTACTGGTTGTCGTCTGGACGAACCAACGGGCATAGCACCGACCACATGTGGAAAATATCTTGCCGCCTACTACCCACCCCCGAAACAGGGACAGCCACTGCAGCTACCCCACTTAAAGTTCTGTCTTCCCTGTAATTACGTACAGCATACAAGTTCTTCTGACGCTATGGGAAGAACCTCGTATGTTGTCCTCCCCGCCTCCCTTCAGAAATCACACACATATAGACTGGAAGACGTACTCGATTCCAGTTTACCGGAATCACTCGTGTATTGGGAAACAGCGACTCCACGCATCACGCCCACCCTACTCCCAAGTCCCGCAACAATGGAGAAACCGGATTTGGATCGCATCTCCGAGAAGCTCCACGATATCCTCAAAGACCTCCCCAACTTTCAAACAGGAACTGCGTCTAATTTTCACAACTGGCTCCTTCATCGAGCTACACCGGAACAGCTCCACCACTTATGGTCGACAGTATTAGAAAAACTTCCAGAGGCTAATACGCTGGTACCCGCCTTCAATCCAACTCTATCTTGGTGCACAGGTTCTCACAACAATGCTTCATTACTGGGAGCTCTCGATCAAGCCAAGAGCGCCCTCTTTTACCTAGTTCCCTATGAAGGTAAATCCAAATTCCCACTCCATCAATCTCTCTCTATCCTCAACAGTGCTCTCGGTCATGTTGAGGCCAATCCGAGCGTCCATCCGACAGAATCAGGGACCCCACCCCGCACCACGAAACACTTTCTTACCCGAGTTCTGAACCGAATGCATCTCAAGATGGAGATATCTGACTATCAAATGGCGGCGGCCCTCCTCGACCTTCCTAGCGTCATCTCGTCCGACCGATTCTCGATAGGCAACCCTACTGCGCTCCAATCTCTGTCCACCTTCCTGCATCTATCTGGGGAACTGCAGCAAGCCTACCACAACCTATACGAACGCTTGGAGCAAGCCGACGCCAATCACACCAAACTAGAAGATGCCCTCACTTCTATTGGACCCATCAAGAAACTAACAATCACGGATGGTTCCACCGAACGGAGAATGCTCGTACCCGAAGTGAGCTTATACCTGCAGAGAAGCCCTTTACTGGAAGACCTCTCTTACTACGAATTCTTAGCCTGCATAGGACTGCGCAAAGGAAAACCGGCCACTAAACAAAATCCCGACAACCTCAAGGTTCAGAAGCACTTCCACCTGCTCCCATCTTTTGCCGCATGCAACAACTACTACCATGTAATTCTTCAGAAGCAGATGACTCCCCTTCTTGCAGGTACACCACCTAGGCATCCAGGCAAAGCACCTACTAAGACTCACGCTCCATCTGGTGCTCCCTTATCCACTTACCTGAGTTGGAAAATTAGAGCTGACCGTTTCGCCCGCTATTACTTAACACTATTCAGGCCTCATCGCCTCTCCCCCCTCGACAGCAGTAGCAATCACTGGAACAAATTCTTGCAATGGGTCCAAAGCTTGCAAACCGATTCTTCTATCATCAGTAAATTCCGCTTGATGATACTACACCAACACATCCGTGGTCTCCGGACTAGACCAATCTGCAAGAAAATGGCCAGGGACTACCGGGCTCGCAATCGAAGACTGTGGACGGAAGCAGAAATTCGAAAGCAAAAAGGAATCAAGGAACGAAAGCAAGCACGCAACCAACCGCTCGATCCACACTGCTACCAGAAAGCTTTGGAGGAAGCCATGAACTTGCTTGGTCCAGACAAGAACAAAAATATGCTTCAACAGCTGGCACACGAGAATCGTATCCTCCGCCAGATGGACAACATCTACGGCTCCACGGACTTCAGCAGAGAACTCTCCGATGTAATACCAAAACAATCGAATCCCAATAATTCCACTCAGACGAAAGGAGTACCTACTACTGTTCTTGGTCCTGCTATTACCATTTCGGAGCTCCAACGAAAATTCGTCTTCATGAAAGAATGGAAACCAGATCCCAACAACCACTGGGAAACTTCGGCGTGCTGGTGGGGGAAAAGGAACAACCAACGCCGAGCCGAAACCATCTGTCATGACCTCCGACGGAAGCTAGAGAGAGAAGACCTCGACAACAGCCAACAATTGCACCTCTACGATCTCTATGCCAACTACTTTCTACGCAGTAACTTAAAAAGAAACAAAGAAACAGTCACCAAGCCGCCGCAAATAGTTCTTTGTCACGGTGGTCCCGGCGTCGGAAAGAGCGTTCTAAGAGACTGCATTGACGCAGCTGCAACAGCGTGTCACAGGTTTACGTTTAAGACCTCTTTCAATGCCATCAACGCAATGGAAATGAACGGCAATACCACCTCGGCCGCTCTCAAGATCAACACGGAACTTCATCCTCATACGATCGGTGACTTCCGTTCTGATGTTGTGATAGATTTACGGGCTAGGGGTTTTAACAGAGAATCCCTCGTCATTGTAGAAGAAGTCTCCAATCAGGCTCCCTGGCATTTGGCGAGACTGAACGCCTTCTGCCAGATGGTAACTGGAGCGTTCGATGAGCCTTTCGGGGGAGTTTTCGTCCTCTTGGTGGGAGACTTGACGCAGTTAGGTCCCGTGAAGGCAACCCATCTCACGGACGGTGTCATGGATCTGCACTTGGATCATGATCTAAGAATTCCTGAATCGCCTTCGAAGAAGAAGAAAGCCATCGATAGACCTTCCGTCCTCCCCGACGCAACAACCACCACCTACCGCTACAATGCCAATCATCCCTACGTCGTGGGGACCCGGATTTTCACTCTTGCCAGATGGTACGAGCTGACAGTACAGCAGCGATCAGTGGACGATTACCACACCCGTTTTGTACAGGCCAACTACTGTGGAAATCCAATACATCTCCAGACCGTGAGACGCACTGGATACAAATTACTGTCTCCGGCTGATTCTCGGAAAAAGGAATGGATCAACGCCCCCATCTTGGTAGGGACGAATCGAGAGAGGTATTCGCTCACCCACTACAAAGCGATACATATCGCAAGGAGCAACAATACCGTCGTCTTTCGATGGCGGACCAAATTTCATACTTGGAAGCAAAAGCCACGGACCTCCCAGGACGAAGACCTAGCAAAACAAGATCCGTGCTTCTACGAGTATTTTGTTCAGGGAGCAGACGGATTCCTGACAGACAACATCCAGAAAAGCCTGAAGCTGACTAATGCCACTCCCATCAAGTTCCATTCCCTCAAACTAGAAAAGGCCACCGAAGCACGAATCAAAAGGTTACTGGCTATAGCCAATCCAGGAGACGTGATCACGCTCTCCGAGGAACCACTGAGCGTGAATGTAGAAATCACCATGAACAATGCGACCACGGACGGCGAGACCAGGAAGGCCTTGGCAGCGTGTACCATCCTCAGGAGAACGTCCTTCACTCCTCGACAGCCAAACCATACCACCTACGTCCTTCCAATCTACCCATATACCTGCAAAGTAGCCTCCAATCCAACCACGGTCCGAGGAGGACAGACCTTCATGCCCTCCAAGATAGTGCTCCAGAGGCGCTTTCCGATAGAACCCGCCTTCGCCATCACGGTGCACAAATCGGAAGGGAGGACCATGGATCGTGTAATCATCGCCCTCTCCAACACTCACGCAACAGGCTGCAACTACTCCTACTCGGCTGTCCACGTTGCCTTTTCCAGAGTCAGACAGAGAGACCACATCAGACTGCTTCTCACCGGAAACAATGAACTAGAACAGTGGCGGTCTCTCATGTACCTCAGCAGCCTACGTCCCAACAAATCTATCAAGTTCTTTTTTGATGGCTTTCGAAGAAGAACTCTGGTCTCGCCGAACAGAGACTGGCAACATAACTCCTGGTCTCGAACCAAAGCCAATACTGCCTACCGACTACACCTCAGAACAGCCGCTTAGCAGGAAACGACAATGAACTATGTTAAGGATTCTTTATCTTACTCTTCCGTTTCGAGCTCTTCCGCCGCATACCAGCTGTTCTTTACCTCGGTCCTGTCCGACCAACTGGATGGCACCATAGCTGGATACCGATTGAACGCATATCCCCTCTTGCCGTACTTGTGCATCCTCTGCAACGTGCTCTTCACCTGCTGTAAGTCGAACTTGTATGGAGAATCGTGCCCAAAGAAGTAATCGCATACCGAAGCGTGGCCAGTTTCCACTGCAAGCAGAACGTCCATCCGGGCATACAACTTGTTTCTCCATGGGTTATACATAACCTTGCACACGTCAATATCAAAGCCAGCAACAATGTCAGCCAGTGTCGCTTCTTCGGGAGACTGCACGAACGATATCTTCATCCCTCCCATACCATCAATGGAGACATCCTGGATAAGCAAGTCCTTGTCCTTCAGAGCATACTTGTGACACTTTTCCCTTTCCACCTTCAGCGACATTCCCTTTTTCTCTACGACAACCTTCATGTCTTTGATAAGCTTCTTCACACGCCTACGGAAGGTACTCTTCCTCTGAGCAACCCATCCGCCGATGAAAATATCCAAATCCGTGACTGCAGCAACCTCTTCCCGTGCTTCCCTTCTCTCCAACAAGCCGTCCTTCGGACCCGACCTTGCACTCCTTCCTTTTTTCCAACGACCACGGGGGGTTCCACTCCGAGTTCTTTTTAGGCAATTTTCGAGTACGAAAAGAGGAGCGGAACCAGACACCCCCTCCGTGAACTCCCACGGAAAACAACCAGGATGGGTCTCGCAACGGCCTTCTCTCGTACCTGCATACGTCTCCCGCACTATCTTGAAGCCCAAATCCAACTTCCTGGCTACATCACACAAATCCAGTTTGGGCATATCAATTTCTCCCATGTTGCTCTCTGGATAGAACTTACTCACTTTCATCTGGTACGCCTTCGACACCGTGGTCCTCGGCCAAGACCTAGAGAGAACTTTCTTCACGTAAGCTTTTCGACAAGTCAACTTCATGACATAAAAATAGTATGAGACCAATTCAAATCCAACCCGCATCTACCTCTTCTACCTGTGCGAAAATCAAAGCTTCTCCACCTAGCGGAACTACAACAGCCACGGAACCACTCTTGACAAGAACCTCAGACACTTGCATCTTCAACCACACCAACTGATCTGTTCTTCAGAACCATCCCAAAGAGAATCCTACAACAAGAATCCTTCTTGTTTTCAATTCGATTTATTCCCTCCCTGCTCTTTACCCACCTATTAGCTAACAATTAACTCAAAGTTACCTCCCACGGAAAGCACACAAATTATTACCCACAACTGCACAAGACGTCTTTCCCCACTTTCTCTGTTGCTTTCCTAAACCAACCTCGACCATGTCTACACGCAGCAACGCCAAACGACGCACCGAATCTCCCCCCCAGCAACAGGCGCCACCCCCAAAGAAAGCTGTGGCTACACCTCCAACCAACGAAGGACAGCAGTCGAACCAACCTACTGACCACCCTACTGACACTGAAGCCACAGCTCCCCCTCCCGATTCAGGACACCGACCAATGAGACAGGCGGTTCTTCCCTATGTGAAGAAACCCAAAGCGGGAGCACTGACTCCACGAAAAAAGAGACCACCGACGAACAAGCACAAGCGCTGTGTTACTACTCAACAAACCCGCTGCGATTGCACCCTCGGCAGTGTCTCCAATACGGACGATTCTGTTGCATACAATAAGAATATGTCCCAGTACTTGAGAAACGATCCCGTGAGAGCCAGAGCCAAGCACGGCGTTGACAGGACTCACTGCATGCGAGATCCGAACGATCCCACCAAACTTTGGTCTCAGGACGTTGGCCGTACCTCTGCAGATGGCAAACCAATCAAGCGCATGAAGGAATACTTCATCCACGTTCCCGATAATGCCAGTGAACGCACGCCAGAGTTCAGTAAAAAATTTGGAGAGCATCTCGTCGCAGTGCACAACAATCCGGCGTTCCTTCGAGGTCTCTGGGGAACCAACAACGAAGCCTACTACGCTGGAGACCTAACACCCAGTGGTGAAAGGACCTACCTATCCGACCACCTGACCATCAAGCACACCCTGGACGTCGTCGCGTACTCCCATTCCGACAGGGATATCGATGACCTCGTCCAGGACGACACCATCCTCACCTACTACTTCCCCCGCTCCATGTGGGACCAGGTCCGGGAGTACCACGCCAACTTCAGTAGAAGAAACCGAACGGAAGAAGAAGACGAAGACTCGGAGGAGGGTATCCCCTCTCTGGAGCTCTAACGTAAAATATTTAAATTATATTTTAATTTATATTTTTACTTGAATTTCAATCCACTCCACGCGATTCTTTCACTGCAGCCCTTACTCATACTACAGCATCTACTGGCTTTTTACAATAACAGTGATGTTAGCGGCAATAACAACCCACAAACTCAACCAAGCGAACGTACCAACAACCAACAATCAGCCACCCCGACCGCTTCAACGAAAACCAGAATCCATACGACGTGCCCGTAACCACTGGCCACCTCTTAACAAAGAGTCACCGGTAACCAGAAACCACTATTCCTTGACTACTGACGTCACCCTAACAAAACATCCAATCCAGCAACAGCAGATCTTACTAGGCAACATACATCAAGTGGACCGTCGAGTAGTTACCCCTCCACTAGTCGACCGACTTAACAACCCTTCCTCTGACAGCAACCACTTCAGCAACCCAGATAACAACCTCCAACCAACCGAGGCCCCTCCACTCTGTCTTCTTCGGAACTGCCTTCCGGATCAACCCGCGATCTTCTCCCCAATAAGACCGCTTCCACATTCTCCAGAACCAGTATCAATGTTCCCTTCCAATCGAACCTTCTCAATCGAACCGCTTCCCCATTCTCCAGAACCGGCATCAATAGACTTCCCAATCGAACCGCTCCGCCATCATTCGAAACCAGCATCGCCGTCCCTACTGTGCGGGATTTTCTCGTTACACATATAGCTGGAGCTACCCCGCCATATACCCTCCTTGCAGTCCACTACAGCCTTGCCCATCAGAGCCTTCTCCAGAACCTACTTCTCATTGACCCACCTTCTTCCATATCCGTACCATTGCCTCCGTTATTCTTCGGAATTCTCCCTCTCGAAAATCAATCCGCATCCACCTTCTCCGGAACCCGCCATACCTGCTCAGCTCTGTCCAATGAAATCCTTCCTCAAAATCATGTCGCCTATTCACCGGTCTCCGTATCCACCACTCCTTCTCCATCTATGTAGAGCTTGTTCTCTGCCGATGAACAAAACTCGAATAGTAAATGTACCCACCGATACAACAAACCCCACTCTCTTCTTCGGAATCCACCGACTTAATCCGGAGAAGCATACCCCAGCCTTCATCTCGCCGCTATCCGAACAACCCTTGTTCTTTGTCGATCGAAGAATCTCAGTCAGTCAATCCAATCCCTCCCTCCCCACTATCAACCGAACCACCATTGTTCTCTATCCAAAATTCTCTATCAATCAATCTGCCGATCAAAACTAGAAACTCGAACCTCTTCTTCGGAACCAACTAGTGCGATCCAGAACACCACAAACTCTTGTTCCATAACCATCAACCAGGTCACCCGCCAGATTTCACCAGAACTGTACAGGCAAACAACCCCTCACAAAATAGGAAAACTAAAACAACCCGCTTCTTTACTTCCCACCATCAACAATGCCCCTCTTTCCCATGACACCCCACTGGTACGTAATCGACGGAACTTCCACCACCGTGGACGACGACCTCTATCCCGACGAAGAATTCGAACGTGATCTACTTCCAACTCCCTCGGGAATAGCGACTATCTTGTCTCGATACAGAAACATCCCCTGCGAGGCCTTCGAACTCATCCTCACCAGCGCACGCTTCTACGACCATCCGAACGACTACGAAAACCTCCTTGTCGCCCTGAGAGCTAGCTCCCAGCTACGGCAAGCAAAACATCTCACCGTTCGATTCCGACACTTCGACAACATGAACGATGAAAGACAAGAGTCCGACGGACCCAGGCCGGATGAAGACGTCTTCTATACTCGGATTCTCCGGTCGTGTTCCCTGCCCACCAAAACCTCTATCAAGCTCAGCAACTATCCCGGTAGACTTAAAGCAACAATGGATCTACTGGTACAAGAACTCACCAGTCTAGAGAAGTTGGAGATTGAGACAACGATCGAGGTGCGTCGCGTGCCCGTCAATCGACGGAACCAGGTTATGAACGAGGGCTACCACTTATGCGACATCGAACAAGTTTGTAAAATCCTGAACAAGAACAAAAAGCACCTCAGCGAAGTCCGCTTCTCCCCGCTCTTGATAGTCACTGGTAACAGCAACGACACCTTTGCCCTTTTGAATTCCAAACTCATTGCAGAAATAGGCGCCTGTCCATTCCTGTCCTATCTGAAATACAAACTCCTCACCTGGAACTACAACTATGTAGCGGATCCCAGGGCTCCAATGTCCCTGACTGTCTCTAAAAGACAGAATTACGTAGAACACGAGAGAACGCCACTCGGAATCTTCATGACGACGCTCGGTCATGTTCTCACTCGTATCAGACGAGCCTACTGTCCCCACCTGGAATCCATCACCCTCCTCCCACTTCCAGTACTAGTACTTGCGCTGGCCGCAGCATCCACCCATCCCAACGCACTCTACTACATCCTGCGGGAACGACCCGACATCATCTACTATCAATTTCTTCCAGAAGAAACAAAACCGTGTACCCCTGAGGACAAGACAATGCTTCTTCAGAAACACAACAAAAAACAGCCATCCTCGTCACCAACGAAACGCAGTAAACGCACCGACTCTCCACATTCCTTTCCCCGCTTCCCAGTTCCACCCAGGAGGAACCCAACCAGACGAGCCCGGGTTCGTCCTGGTCTACGATCCTCCCGCCTGGTCGAAGATTCCTACAGTCCGCGAGGAAACCAAAAGTCACCGATTTTCACTCTCGTGAAATTTGCGGACTACCTCCACCTCTCTACAACAAAAGATCTCGCATCCCAGCGCGCCCCAGCGGACATCTTCCAACCGAACCTCTGGGACATGGAAACCATCCACAGAAAACCCGACAAACCTGATAACCCCTTGCAGAACAGGACAAGGCCCCGGTACCAACAACCTCAGACCTATCCCCTGATTCCAATCCAGGATGCTTTCCACTGCAGCTCGTCGACGATATCACTCCTCTATCAAAAAGACGATCTATTACGAGACGTGTTGTTCATCAAGATCTCCGCCCACCCTCAAATCACACAACGACAGACGCTCCCCAATCTGTCGATGGAACTGCTGCTGGCACATACGGTCCTCCCGATACCGTGTGTAACTGTCATCAAGTTCCTCCCCTTCTCCTACCTAGACACCTATTTACATCACAACTTTCTCAGGGACTCCACCGCACAAGAATTTAGTATATTCCTACGCATGATGAAACGTTGTTCCGCCCGACTCACGACGTTCTGCATCAGTCTTCCTGAACAAACCATCCCCAAAGACGACGCCAGGCTCGCCCACATCATCCAGCTCCTCCCTTCTACCCTAACAGAAATTGTCATTGAAAACGTCAACTCCGATCTACCACGGACCTTGACCGTTATTCGAAACGGATCCTTTCGTCTCAGCAAACTATGCATCAGGGGACCAGGATCAATGAGCACATACTACGCCTTCGAAATCGATGGACACATATTAGGACCACCCGACCCAGCAGCCACAATACAACTTCCCAACTCCATAACTTCCGTGCTGCTGGCCCACCGAAACACCCTCGCTGAGATAGTCGTCGAGAGTTTACCCATTATGGATGAAGCCATCGAAGAATCCACCATCATCCATCGCTACGGCAGGCAGCCCTGGCCCTCCCCCTCTAAACCGAAAAAGAAATGCGCCACTTCTGAGGTATTCGACCTACTCCGGAACGCCCTCCCCACCTTTCCCCACTTAACACACCTCGCCCTCACGCTCAACATTTTCAACAAATGGAGCAGAGGTTTTCGTGAATACATATACGACCACGCCTACGCCTATCACCCCATCAGCACAAAGATCGCCAGAGCCTGCTCTCTCGTCCGTCCCAATCAACCCTACCGCTCTAACACGATCGCGGATCTACAACCCACCGAATGGTTCTCCGTTATCCTCCGTGTTTCTACTTCCCAGGACTGCCTCCTCCACCTCTTCATGTCCGACCCACAACGGATTACCCTCCTCCCTCCCGAAAACTGGCTCCAGCTTCTTGTTCTCTTCCGGAATTCACCCCACTTTCTAGCTTTTGTCCTCGATCACCCTCCCCAACTACTTCCTCCCCAGCAGCTCCACCCCCATCCCCTCGTAGCTCTCTGTCAACAGGCACGGTACCAACACAGCACCCACTACCTGAACCGCACCAATCGATCCATCGGTCTCGCCATCGCTCTGTTCGCTATGCCCAGTTCCACTCTATTCCAGTTCGACATTGATTTTCGATATCAACGCATCGCCCAACCAGAAGATACATCAAATGACGAAGACGAATATTATTA
>JACCDQ010720922.1_pt1 | contig 15825 bp, 14 predicted proteins | sample 7446031 | NCBI WGS metagenome assembly JACCDQ01 (sample SAMN15323442, study PRJNA562643) | freshwater metagenome | isolation source: river surface water | place: USA:Blue River Watershed | collected 2017-08-17
ATGATTTTTTAGAAGTAGCAACGACTCGACCAGAAACTCTCCTAGCCGATACGGCAGTTGCAGTTAATCCAAATGATGAGCGTTTTAAACATTTCATTGGAAAAACTGCCATTATTCCAATTTGCAATAGAGAAGTTCCAATCATTGGTGATGATCATGTTGATCTTGAAAAAGGGACTGGTTGTTTAAAAGTAACCCCTGGTCATGACTTCAATGACTTTGAAATTGGTAAGCGACACAAACTACCTATCATTTGCATGCTAAATAAAGATGGAACTTTAAATGAAGTTGGCGGTGATCTAAAAGGCCTCAATGTAAAGCAGGCACGAAAAAAAATTGTTGAAAAGCTTAAAGAATTAGAATTATTTGTTGATGAGAAAAAACACGTACATCAAGTTGGTCACGGTGAAAGATCAGGCGTTGTAATTGAACCAATGGTTTCAAAGCAGTGGTTTGTAAACGTTTCTGAAATGGCAAAACAAGCTGTGAAGATGGTTGAAAACGACACTACTAAATTTTTTCCAAAAGAATGGGAAAATACCTATTTTTCTTGGCTTCGAGAGCCAAAAGATTGGTGCATCTCTCGTCAACTTTGGTGGGGACATCAAATTCCGGTTTACTACTGTGATAAATGCGGTCATCAATGGGCTTCTGAAACGACTGAAACAAAATGTTCTAAATGTGGTGACTCTCACATCCATCAAGATCCTGACGTACTTGATACTTGGTTCTCATCTGGCTTATGGCCATTATCAACTTTAGGTTGGCCAGATATTAATGAGATGAAGAAAAGAAAGTTTGAAACATTTTATCCTAATTCCGTACTAGTTACTGGTTTTGACATTATCTTTTTCTGGGTTGCTAGAATGATGATGATGTCACTTAAAATGACCAATAAAGTTCCGTTCGATCACGTTTATATCCATGCCATAGTTCGCGATAAACTTGGTAGAAAAATGAGTAAGTCACTTGGAAATGGAATTGATCCTATCGACATGGTTGAACAATACGGCGCTGATGCCTTTAGATTCACTCTTGCTGCAGGATCAGGTTATAATAGGACTATCAATTTAGATCCTGACCGTATTCAAGGTTTTAGAAACTTTGTTAACAAAGTCTGGAACGCTTTCCGTTTTATTTATCCAAATCTGGAAAAGGGTTCAAGCAAGATTACTGACATGCTAGGGCTCGATCATCACGAAAGATGGATATTGGCCGAATTAAATTCAACAACCAAACTAATGAATGAATCACTAGAAGTATATCGATACGACGATGCCTCTAGTGCCATATATTCTTTTGTATACGATAAATATTGTTCTTGGTTTATTGAGCTTTCAAAAAATATCCTCAATGGTTCTGATGAAACTAGAAAAGCTCGCCGAGTCTCGGTATTAAAATTCGTTATGAGAAAAATGCTGGCTCTTATGCATCCAATTACTCCTTTTATCACCGAAGAAATTTGGGCTTACTTAAAAGAAGCAAATGAAGGATTATTAATTACGACTGAATATCCTGAATATGATATCGCACTAGAATTCAAAGATGATCAAGATAAAATGAACAAATTTGTTGAAACCGTTACAGGGATCAGAAATCTTCGTCAAAGTGTTAACATCAAACCTAAAGATGAAGTCACCCTAGAAATTTTTACTGACCATCATGAGCTGGTACAATATTTCAGAGAAAACTCAGTTAACTTTTTTGAATTAGCACGAGTGAAAGATCTGAAAGTTGGAAGTAAAGAGTTAAATCGGCCAGCAAAATCGATTATGCTAGCCACCACTTTTGCAGAAATTTTCTTACCTCTAGAGGGAGTTATTGATTTAACTGAACAAATTAATAGACTTCAAAAAGATTTAGAAAAAACAATGAAAGAATATCAAAAATATGAAGCAAAGATTAAAAACGAAAACTTTATGAAGAATGCTCCTGAAGAAGTTCGAAATGAAGTGCAATTGAATGAAAAAGAGCTTCGTGAAAAGATTGAAAGTATTAAAGAAAATCTAGCTCAATTTAAGGCATAAAAAAAGCCCTCTTTCGAGGGCTTTTTATTTTAATTAAGCAATTTTCATTTTTGTTTTTAATGTATCAAAAGTTTTTTCTTCTCTTATTGCATACATCATATTGTTTTTAATTTGAGCATTTGAAGAGTAATATTTCTTTACTGTTTCAACATCAATCCCAGCTGAAGCAGCACTTTCTTCGATCTTTTTATCAAAATCTTTTTCAGAAGTTTCAATTTTGAATTCGTTTGCTAGGTGATCTAAGATTAATCCTGAACGAACCTGGAATTCTGCTTTCTTCGTTAGATCTTGCGCCCAACGACTAAAATATTCTTCTACCATTAAATCATTAAAGCCTTGAGACTTTAAAGTTCTAGTTAAATCTTCTTGAAGATATTTTTCTTGGTTTTTAACTAATGTATGAGGTACATCAAAAGTATTTTCAGAAACTAACTTCTCTAAAATTTCTTGATGAAGTTTTTCGCTAGACTGTCTTTCTTTTTGAGTTAATAAATTCTTTTTATTTTTTTCATTGAAGTCATTAACCGATTCAAAACCGAATTCCTTAGCTAATTCATCAGTAAAAGTTGGATAATTTCTTTCTTTGATTTCTAAAAGTTCAACTTCAAAAGTTACATTAGCATTTTGAAGTTCAGTAGCATGATAATCAGCTGGAAAAGTTACTTTAATATTTTTCTTTTCAGCTTTCTTCATTCCTATCATCCCATCTTCAAAACCTGGAATAAATTGTCCTGAACCGATTTCAAGCATGAATTCAGAACCTTTCATATTATCTGGTCTAGATCCATCTGCCTTCACACCTTCAAAATTTAAAATCGCAAAATGACCTTTCTTTAATGCAGTTGCTGCATCAGAAACTTCTTTCATTTCAGCTTTAGAGCCTAAATAATTTTTAAGCATTTTATCTAGATCTTCATTTGTTACTTCAGCTGTTTCTTTTTTGAAGCTATATCCTGAAAAATCTTTTAGCTTAACTTCTGGAAAAGTTTCAATTAAAGCTTCAAAGCTCACTGACTTTCCTGATTCGTATTTTACATTTTCAAATGTTGGGTAACCAACAGTTTTGATTTTTTCTTTATTTACCGCTTCAAACAATTGTGTTTGAACAAATTGATTTAAAGCATCTGATTCAATTTGTGGTCCATAAAGCTTTTCAACCATAGCAATTGGAGCTTTACCTTTTCTAAATCCTTTTATGTTAGTCTGCCCTTGTTTTCTAACTACAGCAGCTTTGATTTCTTTTGTTAAATCCAAAGTAGCAAAATTAAATTCAATTTTTTTAGTACAACCGTTAACATTCTTAATTGTGTAAGACATAGACATTCCTCTTCTTAAAATTAGTCTCTTGAAAGTATTAAACCTAGGGGAAAATGTCAATGAAAGTGGGTATTTTGCCTAGTAAACTTAGTAGTCGACTTTTACTAAATACAAGCCTTGCGGCGGAGCAACGGCCGAAAGTCTATTTTCAGCTGGGATTTTTAATGAATTTCTCAAAGTTTCTTCGCTTATTTTACCACGTGCATAGTTCCAAAGCGCCCCAACAATAAGCCTGACCATCTGCTTCAAAAAGCCATTTCCTACAATTCTAAACTGGTAATATTCGGTGCAAAAATTACCAAAGTGGCCAGTGTTTTGAACCTTGATCATTTCGCATTCATAAATCTCTCTAACGGTAGTGGCTACATCGGTTCCTGTGCACTGATAATTTTTAAAATCATGAATTCCAATAAAAATCTTGCATCCTTCTCTAAATTTAAACTCATCAAAATCATAATCAAAATGAGTCATGTAATTCTCTAGAAAGGGTGAAGGAATTGAATTGGAATAGAATAAATAATTATATTCTTTTGAACGTGCAGAATAGATAGGATGAAATTCTGCTGAAGTTAACTCGGCTTCAATAATTCTAATTTCCGGTGGCAATAAAGAATTCATCGCTTTTAAAAGTGAGTTGGGAGCTATATTAAGATCCATTTCAACTTTTAAAATTTGACCTAAAGCATGTACACCTGAATCAGTTCGGCCTGATCCTATCGTTTTAACATTAGTTGATTTAGAAATTTCAATCAGAACTCGATTGATTTCACCTTGAATTGTTTTCTCTTCTTTTTGAATTTGAAATCCGTGAAACTTAGTTCCGTCGTATTGAATTTTAAGCTTATAAAAACTCAAAAGTTACCCCAGCTCCAATTGATGTTCCTGAAATATCGATTGGATCTAAAAACTTAGAATATTTATGATATCTCATTTCGACATTCAATAATAAATTTGTGATTTGGCTACTTGTAAACCAGTCATAGGCAAACGAACTAAACATACCCGACAAATTTATCTTAAAAGCAGCTAATCCATAAGGACCATAACCAAATTGCGTTTTAGATTTTCCTTTTTCATCACTAGAAAAATCACTTCTATTTTGATTTAAAACCATTCCGGATGGACCTGCTGCAATAGAAACTTTAAACCAATAATAAAGTGGGATTTCAATCCCAATACCAAAGTCTAATGGAAATTGCCAAAGAGTCATAGTTGCATCACTTCTACTACCATCTACAAATATGCCTTTTCCAGAACTATAGCCTACACTTAAGCCTGAACTCCAAAATCCATTTAAAAACATCGTTTTAAAAATATAGCTATTGCGATGTATAGAAAGAAATCCTCCCTTTACATGCTTATACCCATCACCAACTGTTCGATTAATAACATCATTGTTTGAAGTGTAATCAAAGTTATCTTTAAAATAATTTAATTCGATCAAAGACGTTGAAGCTTTAATAAATTTTCTTGAGTACTCTTTCGGATTAATTTCTAGATAGTTTTCAGTGTTAGCTAATTTTCCCGGTTCGACAACGCCAAAACCTCTTAATTCAGAACGCTCATCAGTTGTTAAATTTTGCTCTTTAACAGAGTCTGTAACAAATGGATTTTCTTTTAATTTAGTTTCTAAATTATCTATCTCTGAATTATTCAAATTGTTTTTATAAACATAAGGACTATCTGGAGTATCTTCATCAATTTCAAGTTTTGATACTTCATCGCTTATCTCTTGTCCAGATATAGTCATTCCTTCAATTTCATCTGCAAAAGTTTTAAAGACCAATAATGAAATTAAAAGAACAAAAATCTTTTTCAATTAAGACTCTCCTGACTCTTCATCATATTCACTTTTCCAATCAAACATCCCCCCCATATCTTTACGATGTCGTAAAAAATAGAGAAGTGAAAGAATAACATAAGTCAAAACTATAACCTCTATCATCACTTCATGATAAAGAAAGGTCACCAAAATCGTAGAAAGAATGATTAAAAATACGCGCTTCTTGTGCGACTTAACCCATTCAGAATTTTTAAAAGAATTAAAAGGAATATTGGAAATCATTAAAAATGAAAAAAACAAAACATAAGCCGGTATAACCCATTTATAATCCATCAATTGAGGATATTCACCAACCAACAAGGTAATTCCAATTATTGAAAGAGCACCAGTTGGTATAGGCAATCCTTGAAAATAGTCCGAGCTAACTTTATCAATATTAGCATTAAATCTCGCTAAGCGAAGTGCTCCACATAGTAAAAAAATAAAAGCGGAAATCAATCCAATTCTACCCATATCAAACAAAAATTTATTATAAATTAAAAATGCTGGAGCTACTCCGAATGATACAACGTCCGAAATTGAATCAAACTGTTCACCGAAGCTTGATTGTGTACCAGTCATTCTTGCAACCCTGCCATCAACAGAATCAAATGCTGCTCCTAATACCAAAACCAAAGATGCAAAGTAAAAGTCGCCCTGCCAACCTTTAATTATTGAAACAAAACCACAACCAATATTAAGTGCTGTAAAAATATTTGGTAAAAAAAACGCTAATCTTCTTGGGGTATTTAACATTACGAACTCTCTATTTCCGACTTTATCGCTATTATACTTTCTGCTACATTCAAGTCATCATTCTTCTTAACTAGTATCTCATATTTTTTTGGTAAATAAAGAATTACTGTCCCACCAAAAGGAAAATAACCAATATTCACCCTACGTCCTCCAATATCACCGGGCATAACTAATAGTTCCGGCCAGAGTCCTAATCGACATTTATAGAGTGCAATTCCTATTTTTTCTCCACGATTGTCTAAATTTAAATTCAAACCTTTGCCCAGCCCGGATTTTATTGCAGTTGAAGCTACGGTATAACGATAAAAGGATCTTCCTTTCAATATTTTTAAATCACTAATTTCGCAAGATAGAGGAAGATAAATTCCCATTTCTTTCCACCATGGAATTGCAATTTGAATTTCTGTTAATTCCTGACCAAAATAATCATGCGAATCAATTTTTTCAATTGAAATAATCTTCCCATTACATGGAGAGAAAATAACACCTTTGGTTGATACACTCGATTCTCTAAAATCAAAATTTCCTTTTCGTAAAATCACATAAATTATTATGTAAATCAGAAATAAAAGGAGTGCTATTTTTTTTAGACCAAACAATAAAAATAACAATATCAAAAAAGCAAATAGAGAATTAAAGATTGAAGGTAAATATGATTTTAACACGATGGTGAGAACTCCATTTCCAATTCTCTAAAATAATATGGCTTTGGTTGCAAGCCATTACTTACTACTGATTTAAAAATAGAGTTCGAATTAGATTTAAGAAATGTATCTATATTAATTCCATTTACTTTTAAATTATCATCAGAATAGAAATAGCTTTCTGCTAAATTAGCTTCACTTTTATTTATTAAGAAATTTTTTGATTGCTCTTTATCCCATTCATAAACAAAATACTGTGATTTAAATGCATCACAAATCCACTTTCCTTTATTGACTCCTGAATATTGCGGTATTTGATAATGATAAAGGCCATACACAGAAATTTCATTCAGTTTAAAAGTCTCCACAATACCTTCTGACAATCTCATCCCTGTATAAGATCCGGGACCAGCAATATAAATAAGCCCTGATTTTTTTAAATCTATTTTATGATCCTTTAATAAATGAAAAATCTTCGAATGAATGATTTCTGAAGGTTTTGAAACTTGAACTTGCTCATAAACAATCCAATTAAATGAATCATCTAAAATTCCAACTTTCAAAACACTTGTCGTATCTAAAAACAAATACTTCATTAGCTAAAAAAACCTAGAAAAATCATTAAATATTGCACCAACCATTAACATCAGCAAAATCGATAATCCAACCTGTTGAGCAATCTCCATTTTTCTTCTCGAGACTGGGCCTCTGTTGATTATTTCTAGGGCTATAAACATAATATGTCCACCATCAAGAGGCAACATTGGAAATAAATTAATCACACCCAGATTAACTGAAATGAGTGCCATTAATTGAAGAAAATATGAAATTGAAATATTAAATGAGTCGTTGGCAACTTTTCCTATACTAATTACACCGCCGACTGACTTAAATGAAACTTGATTAGTGATAAGTTTGTAAAATCCATCTAATGTCTTGTTAAATGAATCTACCGTTCTTTTAACTCCAAGTACTGTTGAACCAATTAGTCCTTTCGACTTCGTTTGGATATATTCAATTTTTTGTAATTCAATATGGCTATAAACCCCAAGCAGTTTTAATTTTTTACCATCGACGGTTGTTTCATTAGGGATAATCTCTTTTTGAATTAAACTACCGGCTCGATAAAATCCAATCAATGCTTTTTCGGTCTTAATCAATTGAAGCTTCTCTCTAAATTCATCAAAACTAACAACCGACTCCCCATTTAGTGTTGAAAAAATATCACCAGCTTTTATTTCCGCTTTATGGGCTGGAGAATCTAAGTTGACATTTTTAACCACCAAGTCAACAGTTTTATAACCCGCTTTTTCTAAATTCAACAAAGCTTCTTTAAAATTATTTGACTTCAACTTTATTGTTATAAAATTCTTAGATGAAAAAATTTCATCTTCTTTTATATTTTCTTTTTGCTGATTTGAAATTGGAAATAATTGAAATTCTTTATCTACAATTGGACCATCCAAAATTTCTTCTAAAGAAAGTAAGCCTTTATCTGAATCATTACTTTTTAAATAAAAATATTCTCCTTTTAAGTTAACCAGCACTGGCTTTCTTAAAAATGGAGGATGTTTCATTATCTCTTCAAAAAATTTGTCGGAAGAAATATTTGTTTTAAATTCAGTAAATTCACTTTTTCTTCTTACTGAAAAACTATTAATGTTTTTATTACTTTCTCCCATTAAATCTGTTGGATTAAAAACTTCACTATCATTGATTTTTAAAAGCACATCTCCTGTTCGCAGACCAACTTTATAAAGCTGACTTTCTTGATCTAAATAACCAATTTTTATTTCTGGAACTTTTTCACCAACCATCAACAAATTAAAATAGATAAAGAATGCTAAGATAAAATTTGTTAAGGGCCCACCAAAGACAATCCAAAATCTTGCCCATTTGCCTTGATGGTTATAGCTATACTTTTTTTGATCTTCAGGAATTTCATCTTTAGAAAATGGATCATCACCAAACATCTTTACATATCCACCAAGTGGAATAAGAGAAATTGCGTATTCAGTCTCACCTTTTTTGTACTTAAAAATTTTTGGACCAAATCCAATTGAGAAGACCTCAACTCTCACTCCAAAAAGTCTTGCAAATAAAAAATGTCCCAGCTCATGGAAGAAAACGAGTGGGCCTAAAAATAAAATAAATGTAAGTATTTTTTCAAAAATCATAATTAATCTCAATGAGTTGTGTTTAGTTTTTACTTAGAGATATTTTACAACAAGAATGAAAAATGGCGAGAGAAAGATTAGACTATCAATTCTGTCATATACGCCACCATGGCCAGGAATTAAATTTGAACTATCTTTGATATTAAATTCACGTTTTATTTTGGATTGCACCAAGTCCCCAAGCTGTGACACTGCGCCACATAGACCAAAAAGCAGCACGTTTAATCCTGTTAATTTACCCATAAAGCTTATATAGAAAATAGAACCAAACAGCATTGAGCAAATGATACCACCGACAAAGCCTTCAACTGTTTTTTTCGGACTGACTTCCGGCCATAACTTAGTCTTTCCAAAATTCTTTCCAAAAAACCAAGCTCCTGTATCCATACTGAAAGTTACAATAAACAAGAGTAAAACAATTAGCATCCAATTATCTTCTTTAAAGTATGAACCAATGGATAACATTGGCAATATAATCAAAGTACTCAAGATCCATTTTTGCTTTTCGCTATTTTTTTTCATAAATCCATCTGCCAATGGAATTTTGAATAAATAAAACAATAAAAAGAAATTATACAAAAGCGCTATTGTATTCATTAGTGGTAAACCAATTTTGAACAAATCAGTAAAATTTAATAAGAAATACATTAAAACAAAAACCAAAACTGGAATAACATAGTTAGTTGAATTTCTCTTGTTTTCGGTGAAATTAACTAACAATTCATCTAGGCTGAGTAATCCAAATATTGCAATAAGTATAAGCGTTGATTTAACTCCAAGCCATAAAGAAAGTGCAACGATTGCAAGCAATAACAATCCAGACAAAACTCTTTCTTTTGTATTAGACATAGCCTTATCCTCTAATGCTTGCTTTGTTAACTTTTGCTAGATCAATATTCTTTTGCAAATTAATCGAATTTGAAATTGCACCAAAACGTCTCTCTCTCGTAGAAACAGATTTTAAAATTTCTTTAAATTCTTCTCTTGAAAAATCTGGCCATTTTGTATCAGTAAAAAACAATTCAGCATAAGCGATTTGCCATAATAAAAAATTTGAAATTCTTTGATCTCCACCCGTTCTTATTAAAAGATCTACTTCTTCATGGGCTTGATATAGATTGGCACTTAAATCTTCAACTGCTATTTTTTTTCCAGGATTTTTTTCAATAAACTTATTTACTGACATGACAATTTCATCTCGAGATCCATATCCAAATGCAAATGTCAGTTTTAAACCTTTATTATTTGATGATTCTTTTTCTAAAACATCAATTAAATCTTTTGTTTTTAAAGGTAAATTAGAAATATCGCCTATGATTTTAAAACAAATATCATTTGCCAAAATTCTAGCTTTTTCTTTTAAAAGAAATTTATGAAGTAATTTAAATAATACCTTTACTTCACCTTCAGGCCGACACCAATTCTCTGTTGAAAAAGCATAAAGTGTTAAAGCTTTTACTCCAAAATCATCAGCCGCTTCAACAATATCAGCAACCACTCCAGAGCCTCTAATATGTCCCCAAACTCTTGGATGCGAACGCATTTTAGCCCAACGGCCATTGCCATCCATAATTATTGCGACATGATTAATATTGAATTGGAATGATTCTGAATTCATTAAACTGCTAAAACTTCCTTTTCTTTATTCGTAATAATCGTATCAATTTCTTTGGTAAATTTATCTGTGATATTTTGAATTTCAGTTTGAATTTTTTTTGATTCATCTTCTGAAATTGTTTTATCTTTTTCTGCTTTTTTAACTAGATCATTTTGATCTCTTCTAGCATTTCTAACGGCAACTTTCATTTCTTCGCCGATTTTCTTTATATCTTTTACGATATCTTTTCTTTTTTCTTCTGTTAAAGCAGGAAATAAAAGTCTTACAAAATTTCCATCACTCGTTGGAGTCACACCTATGTTCGCACCAAAAATGGCTTTTTCAATTGCTGGTATCATCGTTTTGTCAAATGGCTGAATTTGAAGAAGTCTAGCTTCTGGAGTAGAAATTTGACCAACTTGATTGATTGGCATTAACGATCCGTAATAATCAACTTGAATACCATCTAAAATATTTGCAGAAGCTCTTCCTGTTCTAATTTTAGTTAATTGATACTTTAGCGAGTCAGTAACTTTTTTCATTGAATCATTTAAACTTGCTTTTACTTTATCTAACATAACTTCCTCTTATTTATTTGTTACAATCGTACCTATTTGTTCACCAAAAACTGCCCGCTTAATATTACCTTTAGCGAACATATTAAAAACTAAAATATCAATATTGTTATCCATGCATAAACTAATTGCAGTTGAATCCATTACTTTGATATTTGAGTTATTTAAAACATCAATAAATTTTAATCTATCGATCTTAACTGCATCTTTAAATTTCATCGGATCTTTATCAAAAATTCCGTCTACCTTAGTAGCTTTCATAATTACATTAGCATCTATTTCATTTGCTCTAAGTGCTGCCGCTGTATCAGTTGTAAAATACGGATTCCCAGTTCCCGCAGCAAAAATAACCACTCTCTTTTTTTCAAGATGTCTCACCGCTCTTCTTCTGATATATGGTTCTGCAATTTCTTGCATTTCAATTGCAGAAAGCACTCTAGTATTTACACCTTTTCTTTCTAAATTATCTTGAAGTGCAAGCGAATTAATTACAGTGGCAAGCATTCCCATGTGATCAGAAGTGGTTCGATCCATTCCTACGGTTGCTCCTGCAACACCACGGTGAATATTTCCACCACCAATAACAATCGCGACCTCTACTCCAAGTTCAACTAGTTCTTTAACTTCGTTTGAAATTGTGCTTAAAATTTCTGGCGAAATACCTGATCCCTGGTCTCCTGAAAGAGCTTCTCCTGATAATTTTAATAATATTCTGTTATATTTCATAAATTCCTTCTTATTTTTTGAAATCAAAAAAAAGGGGCCGAAGCCCCTCTTTTATTTTTAGTGTGTACCACCAGTCATTTTTGCAACTTCTGCAGCAAAGTCATCTACTCTCTTTTCGATACCTTCACCTAAATTGAACTTAACAAATCTTCTAACATCGATTTTCTCACCGATTTTAATTGTTAATTCATTGATTAAATCTTGTACTGAAAGATCTGGATTCTTAACAAATTTTTGATCTAAAAGACAAACTTCAGTAGCAAGTTTCTTAATCTTACCTTCTACAATTTTACCAATCATTGCTTCAGGTTTTCCTTCTTCTTTTAATTGTGCTGTATAAATCGCAGCTTCTCTTTCAACGAATGCTTGATCCATTTCTGAAGATCTTACGAACTTTGGATCAGCAGCCGCGATATGCATTGCTACGTCTTTTACGAATGTTTGGAAATCTTCAGATTTAGCAACGAAGTCTGTTTCACAGTTAACTTCTACCATAACTCCAATTCTTCCACCGTGGATGTATGAACCAATTGCGCCTTCAGCTGCAACTCTTGATTGCTTTTTCTGAGCAGCTGCAAGTCCTTTTTGTCTTAAATAGTCGATTGCTTTTTCAAGATCGCCATTCATTTCAGTAAGAGCTTTCTTACAGTCCATCATTCCGGCACCAGTTTTTTCTCTTAATTCAGATACAAGCTTTGCTGTAATTTCTGCCATATAATTTCCTATTTTCAAAAGTTTATAAAATTATTCTTCGTCTACTAAATCTAAATCATTTTCGTATTTATTAATGATTTCTTTTTCAAGAGCAAGATCTCTAGATAAATCTTTATCTTTTGAAAGCTTGTTGTTTTTCTTAGCGATTGAAAATCCTTCAGTAACTGAATTTGCAAAGTACTCAGCAAATGTAGATACAGATTTAATTGCATCGTCATTTCCTGGAACTACATAATCAACACCTGCAGGATCACAATTTGTATCTGTGATTGCAACAACAGGAATACCTAGCTTATTAGCTTCTTGAATCGCAATTCTTTCATTGTTTGGATCAATTACAAATAAAGCTCCTGGAAGCTTTCTCATATCCTTAATACCACCAAGGTTTTTTTCAAGCTTGATAACTTCTTTTTCAATATTGATTCTTTCTTTTTTAGTTAGAAGACCAAAATCTCCAGTTTCTTTCATCTTTTCAACTTTTCTTAGTTTATCAATTGAAAGAGCAACTGTTTTATAGTTTGTTAACATTCCACCTAACCATCTATTTGTTACGTAGAAAGCTCCGCAATCTTCTGCAGCTTTTTTAACTACATCTTGCGCTTGTCTTTTTGTACCAACGAAAAGAATTGATTTTCCTTCGCCAGCTGTTTTCTTTAAAAATTCATAAGCATCTTTTGCTAGAGGAATAGTTTTAGCAAGATCGATAATATAAATACCGTTCTTCTCACCATAAACATACTTCTTCATTTTTGGATTCCACTTCTCAGTTTGGTGGCCGAAGTGAGCGCCAGCCTCTAAAAGAGACTTTAGTGACAATTCATTAGACATAAATACTCCCAATGGTTAATCATATCGTCTGCGTGCCGTTTTGCGGACCAATGGGTCAGACGACTGAAGTTTTTTTAATAGATTGATTAAATAACACACACCCTAAAATAGGGCAAGAAAACAATCTCTTTCAATTAATTTTTTAAGCTATTCTAGCTCTGAACCAAGCAAAACTTTTCTTGGCTTGGAACCCTGCGCAGGCCCCACTATTCCATTTGCTTCCATATCTTCAATTAAATTAGCAGCTCGATTGTAACCAACTCCCAATCTTCTCTGAAGAAGCGATGCGCTAGCCGAACGATGTTCTATAACGACCCTAACAGCTTCGTCATACTTTTCATCTTTTCCACCAGACTCACCTTCACGAATAACGATGGAAGTTTCTGGCTCTTCTTCTCCACCGTTCTCTAAAAACTCCATCACTTTAGTATTAAAACTTAAAGTCATATCCGCTAATTTATGAGTTAATGCTTCAATTTCTTCTTCATCAACATAAGACGAGTGAATTCTTGAAGTATCGACTCCATACTTATAAAGCATATCCCCTTTTCCAAGAAGTTTCTCTGCTCCATTTGCATTTAAAATGGTTCTTGAGTCCGTAGAACTTGTAACTCTGAATGAAACCCTAGTCGGAAAGTTTGCCTTAATTAAACCTGTAATTACATCAACCGAAGGCCTTTGAGTTGCAATTACCAAATGAATTCCGGCAGCTCTTGCTTTAGCAGCTAAACGACAAATATTATTCTCAATTTCTTTACCTGAAGCTGTTAAAATTAAATCAGCAAATTCATCTACGATAATAACAATATACGGTAATTCATAAGTATCTTCCGTTTCATATTCATAATGTTTACGAATATTAGCCAACATTTCTTTCGAAGCTTTCTTCAATTTTTGGTTAAAACTGTCGATATTTCTCACTCCAAATTCAGTCATGATGGAATATCTTCTTTCCATTTCTTGAACTGCCCAAAGTAAGGCCACAGCTGTTGTTTTCGCATCTGTAATAACTGGCATGATTAAATGTGGTAATCGAGCATAGAGTGCTAATTCAAGTTGCTTCGGATCGATTAGAATCAATTTCATTTGCAGAGGTGATCTTTTTACTAATAAAGAAACTAGAATTGAATTAATAAAAACCGACTTACCAGCACCTGTAGATCCCGCAACTAGCATATGTGGCATTGAAGCTAAGTCAACAACTACTGGCTCTCCAAAAGCATCTTTACCCATTGCCAGGGGAAGCTGGTGAGTTGTATTTATGAATTCTTTTGATGAAACAATCTCATCTAAAAAAATAATTTCTCTTGGATTTCGTGGAACTTCTATCCCAACAGTGCCTCTTCCTTTCATTGGATAAACCATTCTTATTGGTGCACCTAAAAGTGCTAAGCTTAAATCGTCTGCAGCGCTTGTTAGTTTTGCAATCTTCTCACCAATTCCCAGTTCCCATTCGAAAGTATCAACAACTGGCCCTTTTAAGACATTGATGATCCTACCTTCAATTTTAAATTCAGAAAGCTTGCTATGGATTTTGGCAATTATATCTTGAAAATATCGGTCATCTGGGTTGGTTATTCTTTGAGTGTGCGTCTTCTGAGTAAGAGTATTAACCAATCCATAGTACTTATCTTCGTTAAATGTTTCGACGGTTTCTAACTCATCTCCATCTTCAAATTCATCAGTATTTTCAATTTCTTCATCCTCATCTGAAACTTCATCTCCTTCCGCTTCAAATTCGTCAGACAATTCTTCCTCATCTTCACTCTCTTCTCTTTGCTCAGAAATCGGTGTTTCTTTTACAATCGGAGTTCTACTTGTTTGAGGAAGTGCATTTGGAACAGCTTTTTCGGCTTTTGATTCAAGCATTGGTACAGCTTTCTTTTTTAAGTAATTTTCTTTAAATTCCAATAATCGATTTTTCCCAGCACCAAATCTAAACTTTAATTGCTCGATTGCTTCTCTAAGTTTAATTCCCATGATCATATGAAAAGTTTTTGCCATGAACTTTGGAAAATCTTCCCGAAATACACCCCAGCAAAAAATTGAAGTTGCTAATAAAAATAAGAAAAAAGCCCCATAAACATTTAAAAAACTCTGGGCAATCTGAAGTAAACCCTGCCCTAAGAAATTTGGTGCAAAAGAAAATGCGAATAAAATAAATAATAAATTTAATGAAATGAAATTAAGAGAATCAATCCAATCATCTCTTTTTGAAAAAACGAAAACATAAAATAGTGTAAAAGTCACAAATGAAGCTAGAACCCATGGTCCTGTATAATAATTTAAAAAAGCTAGTAGGCTTACACCGTAATAACTAAAAAAATTACTATCTGAATAGGAGGTAATTGATAAATAACTATCGGGCAATGTCTCACGATAATAAAAAATCGTAATTGTTGCCAAACTTAAAAGAAAGGAAAGAAATAATTCGTACTTAAGTATTTTTGTTTTCATACTTAAATATTGTACAGAATGTTATTTGAAAGGGAATGCGTCATTTGAAAAAAGGTACAAAAAAACCCCTGACTTGCAGGGGTTTTTAAATAAAAGAGGGTGCATCGACCTTTTCTCACACCAAGTTTCCCTGGCACTACCTTCGGCGCTGAAGAGCTTGACTTCCGAGTTCGGGATGGGATCGG
>JACCDQ010359367.1_pt1 | contig 15823 bp, 25 predicted proteins | sample 7446031 | NCBI WGS metagenome assembly JACCDQ01 (sample SAMN15323442, study PRJNA562643) | freshwater metagenome | isolation source: river surface water | place: USA:Blue River Watershed | collected 2017-08-17
CGGGCGACGTGCGCGCGTGCGACGTCGCGGGCTCGGTGAGCTCGATGTCGGGCGACATCCGTCGCTGAGCCCCGCGATGAGCACGCCTCTTCCCGGAGAGCTGCGAGGCTGGGGCACCCGCGGCGGCGTGACGGTGCGCTTTGCGGCCGGCGCGGGCATCGCGCCCGAGTTCGCCGAACGGCTGGCCGCCTGCTTTCTGGAGCCCCGCTACCACCTGCTGCACGAGATGGGGATGGCTCCCGAGCCGGATGCCTCGTTCGTGGAGGAACTCGCGCGCCGCGGCTACGACCTCGCCACCTTCCGCTTCTCGGTGTTTCTGGCGAGCGCGCAGCGTCGGGTCTCGGAGCGTCCGCAGCTGCTGCGGCAGATTCCGGGCGTGTTGCGGGCCCGCTGGGCCCGGGTGGAGTTCGATGTCCCTGACCTGTGCACGAGCTGGCACGTGCCCGCCCGTCGTGCCGACAGCGCGTTCCTGCATCAGCTGCTGTCCTCGGGCAGCTACTGTCCCTCGGAGGTCGACGCACGCAAGCGTGCCGGCCTGTGGGGCCGGCCCGACCTCTCTCTCTTCGAGAACGGCGTGCTCAACCGCCTGAAAACCGCCGGCTTCGATACCCGGACGCTTCGCTTCTCGGTGCGCCACAGCCAGGCGGGTGCCGAGCCTGCCGCGGCAGCTTCTGCCGCCAGCGCGCCATGAAGCCCCAGGACCTGAGCGCGTGCCGCTCCACGCACGAGCTCTTGCTGCGGCTTCTGGCCAGCGAGCTCGGACTGCGCGCAGTGCTCTCGCCCGAGCTGCAGCAACTCGCCCTGGTCGATGCGTTCGAGGCGCTGCGAATCCGCGTGCTCGAGCAGCTCAGGGCGACGGTCGCCCTGCCCCTGGACATTGCGGGCACCGACGGCAGTCTGCTGATTGCAGGCCGCCGCGACGCCGAGCTCTTCGCGGCGCTCTACGGGCCGCTGAACACGTTCGCCGATGATGCCGACGCGCTGCTGCGTGGGCACGTCAATCCGCTCATCGGACGCATGGTACGCGGCGCACCGCCGCTGGAGGCCGCATTGCTGAGCGGTCTCACCGCCCATTGCGCCCGGTATCCTGCACCGGTGCGAGACCGCATCGTCGAGTGCCTGCGTGCGTTTGGCCTGGAGCGACTCGCGACGGCGCTGCTCGCGTCGTCGTGACGCCCCGCGCGGGCTCGGCCTGAGCGCATCGCCCGGCGCCCTGCGCCGTAGAAGGCCAACCAGAAAGGCGACTCGAGGCCGCCCCGGCTCAGCGCAGCTCGCCGCGCGAGGCCGCCACGAGCGCGGCCACCATGTCGCTCGCGGGCTGCACCGTCACACCCCGCTCGAGCGCCACCTTTTTGAGGTGCGCCCGTGCCTGCGTCTCGTCGAGCGCGCCGGCGTCGCGCTGCGCGCGGACCCCAGCCGCAAAGGCGGCTTCGAGCGCCGACTTCAGGCACCCGACACCCACGTCGTGAAAGTCCAGGCAGTCCCGGTTGCGCGTGGCGAGCGTCTCGATACCCAGGTGCTCACGGGCGAGGCCCTCGAGGAGTTCGAGCGGGGCGGACGGAATCGGGGCGGGGGCGGTCTTCGGCATGATGGCAAGGTTCAAGAGCGGTGACTCCCTTTGAGCGTACGACAGCCCGGGGGTTCCACGCATGGAAAAGCCGCCCGGTGGAACCAGGCGGCTGAAGGGGGTGTTACCCGAAGACGGGGCGGCGACGAACGAGTCGCCTACTCGATGACGGCGGTGACCTCGAGGCCTCGAATCGAGTGCTCGAGGCGCAGTGGCACGTCGGCCTTGCGCACGTCGGCCTCGAACTTGCGACGGGCCTCCTCCGGCGAATCGGCACGCACGATGCGCAGCCGCTCCTCAGGCGGGTGGAACGGGTCGCTGCAGTAGCTCGACTGCTGCTCGGTGTTGCCCGAGGAGCCGAACATCTTGCGCACGGTGGCCCGTACGAGAAAGAGCTCGGCCATCAGACGGTCTCCTCGGCCGGGCGCGCTGCGGCGCGGGCGGTCTTGGAAGTCACGCGCACCGACCAGGTGGTGTGGCCCGGGCCGTTCCAGTGCTCGGCCATCTCGTAGCCCGCCAGCGTCATCACGTCCAGCAGCATCGTGCAGCACTGCTCGGTGAAGCACTGGATGACCGGGTCGTACTCGGGCAGCGTGAAGACGAAGAGGCTTGGGCCTGCGTTGCAGTAGTCGTTGGTCACGCGAAGCGCGCCGCAGACGAAGTAGCCCGGGCGGTGGCGCAGGGCGACGAACTGCTGCAGCAGCTCCATGCGCCGCTCGGCGAACTGCTCGGAGAGCGGTCGCAGCGCGGCATACATCGAGTCCAGCTGCTCGAGGTTGTACTCGACCTGGGCGAGCTGCTGCTGCAGCCGCTCGCGTTGCGCGTTGAGCCGCCAGCGCAGGGCCTCCTGTGCCGAAGCGAGGGAGGGTTGCGCGCCTGCGGCCGGCGTGCACTGCTCAAGCGCGGCGTCGCGCGCGGCTTCGGTTTCGAAGCGCCTCACGCGGATGAGGTGCGTGGGCTCGGTGCGACCGCAGGTGTTTCGCCAGTCGAGCGTCGTGAGCTCGAACGGCTCCGCACGCACGGACGGGGTGGCCAGGGTGAAGTTCATGCAGATGTCCTGGTGAGGGGAGGTTGAAAAACGGGTTCTCCCTCGTATAGCGCCGGCCAGGCGGACTGGAACCTCGCGCCCGCCCCACGGCTCGAACCCGCGATGAGCGCCTTGCCGACACCTCCCAGCGCAGCCTCGCCTGCCCCCGCCGCAACCGGCAGCACGCCCGACGCCCAGGCGTTCGCGTTGCTCGTGCAGCTCCTCGCGCGCCCCGACATCGAGGAGCGATTGACGATGCTGGTGCGCCGGTGCGCGGCACGCCTGACGCTGCAGGGCTTCGAGCCCTGCGACCGCCTCGAGGTGGGCCGGGAGTCCCTGAGCTCGGACGCGCAGGCCCTCACGGTCTCGCAGGGTCATTCGAGCGGCGCCGCGTGTGGCCTGCTGCTGCGGGCGAGGCTGCTGCTGATGGGCCGCGCACAGAGCTGGGGCCGGGGCTTCCTGCACCTGGAGCTCTCCCGGGAGGGCCTGCCGGTGCTGCCGCTGCCGGGCCCGGAATCGTTGCTGGTGCAGCGGGAGCTGGGCAAGCGCGCGGCCTGCGCCGTGCCCGACTCAGCCGAGGCGCTCGAGGCGTACGCCGCCGAGCTCATCCAGTGGCTCGGCGAGGTGAGGGAGTCGTTCGACGCACCGGAATTTGCCGAGCGCACCGTGGACGCCCTCGCACCGTGAAGCCGCGGTTGCTGTACTGCGCATGGCTCGAACTTCCTCCCGACACCCTGCCGTGAAGCACGCCCTGACCCTTCTTTGCGCCACGCTGGCGTTTTCCGGCGCCGCCGCGCATGCCCAATCCGTGGCGCCTACCCCGACGGCTACCGCCCGTGGTGCGACCGTCGACCCGGCGGACCCGGCGAGCCAGGGGCTCCCGCTTCCCGCCCTGGTGGGCGCAGCGCCCGCGGGCGAGCCCGCCGTCTCCGCGGCGCCTCGAGCGCCGATGCCCGGGAGCGAAGTGCTGGAAGAAGGTGACCCGCGCCTGGACGCAGTCATCCCCGACATCGTGCCCGAGCGACGCACGAAGGCGCTCGGCCCGCTCGAGCCGCGACTGCTGGCACAGGCCCGCAGTCTCGAGGCGCCCCGAACCGCGGCGCTGCTGCGCGCGGCCTATCCGCTGGCCGACGTCACCTACCATCGTGGATGGGGCGTCTCGGCGGAAGTGCTCTCCCGCATGCTCGAGCCCGCCCCGGGCCGCTACAGCCGTCTCGTCAAGCACTGCGGCCTGCACGAGGGCTCGCCCCTGTCGGTGCTGGAGCTGCAGACCCGGCAAGCCCGCGAGGGGGCATTCGCCGCCCGGGACCGTCGCAGCGACGTGCCCGAGGCCGTGGGCTCGATGAGCCCGAGCGGGCGGTACACGAATGCACTGCGCATCACGCGCGTGGGCAACAGCCCGCCGGTGCTCTCGCTGCTTCAGAAGCCGAGCGCCACGCGCATCACGCTCGCGGCTGACGAGGCGCCGCAGACCGAGACCGCCTCCGCCCTGCTCTCGGAGCGCTGCGCCGAGGGCTCCTTGCCGGATGCGACGCTCGAAGGCGTGCTCCAGACCCTCTTTCCGCAAGGCGGCGCCGGCACCGGTCAGCTGATGCTCGCGCAGGTGGCGCTGGGCGAGCTCTCCTCGCCGGGCGCGATGCGGGTGCCGGGCGCCTCGCAGGCGCCGGTGCACGCCCACGTTCTCGCGCATGAAGGCAGCGTGCTGCTGTCGGCCTACGTCCGCGCGGCCGGACTCGGCGCCCCGGAGGCGTTCGAGCGCGTGCTCGCGCTGCTGCAGGCCCGGGAGGCGTACCCGGTGAGCCTGCAACGCACGCTGCTCGATGGCCGTGGAACGGGACACGCCCGGTTCGTCTTCGACACCTACGAGCTCGTGCTCGGCGTGCACCTGGACGCTAGCGGCGAGCGGCTCACGCTCGCGCTGCGAAAGCCGTGAGCCTTCGAGCACGGCAACGCGCCACGGCGCCGCGCCCACAACGCGCGCTCCGCTTCATCGTGAGCGCCCCGCGGGGTGCTTCGAGCCCCGTCGAGGAACCTGACTTCGCCGCCCTGGGCGCGACGGTCGTCAACCGCAGCACCGGCAGCTGGCTGGTGCAGGGGCCGCAGAGCGCGCAGGCGCTGGAAGAGGCCCTGGTTGCATCGGGCCGGGTGGGGTGGTCGGTGTATCCGGAGCGCTTCTACCGCATGGCGTGAGCGTCGCGCCCGACCAGAGCGACTACGCCTGAGCCAGGCCTTCCGCGAAGAAGCCGACTCAGGCGCTGTTGCGTCCTGCGCAAGGCAGGCGAGCGCTCAGACAGCCTGGCGCAGCGCGCGGCTCATCCGCGCGCGGTCGGAGGCTGGCAGGCTCTGCAGCTCGGTGAGCACCGAGTGCGAAGCCCAGAGGCGAATGCCCACCAGGGCAAGGACGGCGGCAAGAAAGACGATGGAGCCCATGGCGTATCCCGATACGTGTTGAAGAGGCTTCGTATAGGGACTAACCCTTATGCGTCTTCCACATGGCAAAACGCCCTCGCGCGATGAGGCACGAAGGCGTGAGCGCCGGGGCGAGAACGCTGCCCTCGGGCAGCCGGCAGGCGAGGCTCAGCGAGGCTTGCCGAGCAGGGCCCGCAGCGCCTGCGCACGACGGATGGTGACGGCGTGGCGCTGCAGATGCGTGGCGCCTCGAGAGGGCTCGCGCGGCGTGCGCAGCGCATTGACCGCATCCAGATAGGCCGCGCTCAGCTCGGCGAGCGCCCCCTGGGCAGCGGACAGCTCGGTGAGCACCGCGCTCTCGTCGGGCAACGACTGCTGGGCCGCCAGGCCCTCGGCCGGCGCCACGCGCAGCACCCACCAGGAGCACATGCCACCGCCGTCGTGTTCGTAGGCCCAGTAGACGCGCAGGCCGTTGTCGACGCCCCACTGGACCATCTTGTCCCACAGCGAGCTGTAGGCGCCGCGCGGCTGCAGCGACTTCATCAGGTCGTGGGTGTAGTCCCAGCCGCTCAGGATGGTGTAGACCTCGGCATGGTCCGGTCCCTTGTTGCGGCTGTAGCCGTGAGAGCGGCCGCACTGCACGCCGATGTCCTTCATCGGCAGGCCCGCCTCGATGTCAGCCACGAAGCGCTGACGGGCGTCCTCGAAGAAGCGCTCGACGGTGGCGAACTTTTCGGCACGGGCAGCCGATTCGCGAGAGGCCGCCGCGCGTTGCGCAGCCAGGGTGCCCGCCTTCTCGGCGGCAGTGCTGTCGGCCAGTCGTTGGCCCAGGGTCGGGGTGTTGCTCATCGGGAGTCCTGACAATTCGGTGTGGGGTGCCTTGGGGCTGGCTCGCCAGCGCGACAGGCGTATCCGTTCGAGCCCTGCGGCGTGCGTCCGTTCCTGCTCGAGCCGTCGGCCGCCGCACACGGAACCCTGCCGGTGCAGACCGCTCCAATGCGCACCGCTTGCCCTCACAGGACTTGCCATGACGCTGAGCTGCCGCCCTTCGCTCGATGTGACCGACCTGATGCCCTCGGACCCGTCCGGACACCTGGTGACGCTGGCCGGCTTCGGTCGCGTGCGCCCGGTCTGCGGCGTGTACCTCGAAGGAGAACGCATCGCGGTACTGGACACCGAGCCGGCGCGTGCGGGCAACGCACGGGGCCTCGAGCGCATCGCCCGCCAGCTTGCCGACCGGGCGCACGTCGTGTGGCTGGACCGCACCGCGGCCGCAGCCTGGGCCTGGGCGGACCGGGAAACACCTCCCGAGACGCTGCTCGAATACCAGCGGCTCACGCCCCTGAAGTTCGGCCTGCTGACGCGCGACGCCGTGCTGCAGGCGCTGGATACGCCCGCCTTCTCCAACGAGGAGGAGGCGCAGGCCCTGCGCGCGCTCTACGGCTACTCGGGCGGAGACCCGCTGGGGTTTGCTGACTGGATGGCCGCGTTCCTTCTCGAGCAGCACGGGCCCTTCGTGGCGCGGCATGCCGCGCTGCTGCGAGAGTACCGGGAGGCGGCGACCTCGGCGCCTGCGGGCTTCGCCGCGCAACGCGCTTTCGAAGGCCTGTACGAGGCCTGGCTGCAGCGGCTCGCCTGCGCCTGGGACAGCCCCAAGCCCAGGGTGCCCTGGGCAGATACTTGCGAGCACGCCTATTCCCACAGCGCGTGACACGGGTGCCCGCGCACCCGGGCTGCGCCTCGGGAGCGCTCAGCGCCAGTCGAACCAGTGCGCGGGCCAGTCCGCGTCGAGCTCACCCTCGGCCGTGAAGCCGAACGCGCGCGGCACGGGCTCGGTGTGCTCGGCCGACTGCTCCATCAGCACGACGAGCGCGGCCTGCGCATCGAGTGCGCGGTGGGCGATGAGCTCGCCCACGGCCTGCAGCACGCAGGGCGCTTGCGTGAAGACCTGAAGCGGCCGGGCGCGGCCGCGCAAGACGTCGGGCAGCAGAACACGGGCTTGCACTGCTTCCACGATGTCGTGGGGATGCCGCGGCCAACGGGCGCCCTGTGCATCGGGCTCGGTGAGCTCCGGAAAGAGCCAGGAGCGCTCGTCCGACGCAAAGCGACGGGCCGTCGTGTGCACGTAGCGCCCGGTGTAGAGGTGGATGCGCGCCATCGCGGAGTCCGCCTCAGCGCATCAGCGCCCGCACGTCGCGGGCGTAGCCCTCGACCGCCTCGATGATGCGGAACTTGCCCGGGTGGAGCAGCGGATAGACGCTGTGGGTGGCCACGATGACCTGCATGCGGCTGCAGTCCGCCGCTTCGATGGCTTTCCACAGCTGCACTTCGGCGCGCGCATCGAGCGACTGCTCGGGCTCGTCCATGAGCACGAGCGGGCGGCCCTGTGCGCCGTCCTTCACGAGCTCCTTCAGCACCTCGGCCTGGTACTCCCAGGGGCCGACCCAGCCGGGTCGGGCGATGTCCTCGCGGCTGCGCGCAGCGCGGCCGAAGCGCCAGTTCTTCTCGACGTAATCGGCGGGCAGCGCCTCGCCCCGCAGCGCCTGGACGAGCCGCTCGAGGAGCGCCTGGCTCTTCTGGCCGGACGACTTCTCGCGGGTGAGCGCATCGAACGCACGGGCCTCGCGCTCGTAGCCGCACATCAGCGCGTGCGTGACGTCGCTCTCGTTGCCCGGGATGTGGTTCGGGCGGTAGTAGAGCGCCGGACCGTTGTCGGTGCGCACCTCGAGCCCTTCTAGGTACCGCCAGTCCTGACGCCAGTCGGCCGAGCGGCTCCAGAGGTCCTTCGCGTCCACGCCGGTGAGGTACTTGTCGTCGAGCGCGCTCACGCCGCTCTGGCTCGCGAGAAAGCGCAGCGCCAGCGCATCGAGCAGCGCCGACTTGCCGGCGCCGTTCGGGCCCACGATGACGTTGGGCTTCTTGTCGGAGAAGCGCACCGAGCCCCCGAGCGTCGTCAGGAGCTGGGAGCGCTCGAGCCAGGGCATGGCCTTGAAGTTGCTGGCGGAAAGAAGACTGAGCATGGGGTCGACCGTAAGAGACGAGCGGGTGCCGTCGATGCCCGTGAGAGCCTCGGCGGCCCCGAATGTGCCGCGGCGCACGCCGGAAGACTCCGGGTGCGCCGCGGGGTGTGACTCAGGAACCGTCGGGCAGGCCAGGCGCCATCGCGGCGCGCAACCGGCTCGCGAGGCCTCAGAAGTGATACTTCAGCGACACGCGGGTGTAGTCCAGGTCCAGTGCCGGCGTCGCGCGGCCGAAGCGGTTCAGGCGGCCGTAGGAGACGCCCACCGACAGGTCCGGGTTCAGGCGGTACTCGGCGCCGATGCCGACAGAGGGCACCTTCGCGCCGAAGGTCTTGCTGCCGCTCTCGATTTCGGTGTGCATGAAGCCGGCACGCACGAAGGCGGTCAGGCCCGGCACGATGACCGGCTGGCTGAAGACGAAGTGCAGGCCGTAGCCGCGAGCGGTCATCTCGCCGGAGCCCACGCCGGCGACCGACAGGGGACGCGAGCCGAAGTCGGCCCAGGTCGCCTCGAAGGCGACGTTCTCGCCGATGGCGCCGCCCAGCGTCAGGTCGTAGCCGCTCGCACGCTTGCCCAGCGTGCCGGCCTCGGTGCTGGTGAGCGTGGCGCCGGAGGCGACGCCGGAGACGGAGACGTACATGCCGTTGTCCTGGGCGAAGGCGGGGGCCAGGGCCAGCGACAGCAGGGCAGCCAGGGCGAAGCGGGAAGATTTCATGGGGTGCGGTCCGTGAGGAAAGAAGCGAAGTAGGCGGGGTGATTGAATTCGACCGACTGCGCCCGGCAACGGGCCGTGGAGTCGTCGACCCTTCCTCTGAGCACATGCGGCGACGAACGTTCCCTCGGCGTTCGCGACGCGAACGAACAAAGCCGCCCGAAGGCGGCCTGCCGGATGAGCGCCTGAGCACGCCAGACGCTCAGAACCCGCTGTGGCGGAAGGGGCCCATCGGCATCGAGTAAGTGTGCGCGCCCACGACCACGTTGTCGGCCGGACGCACAATCTTGAGCGTCACAAAGAGCATCGGGCCGGACACGGTGTAGGTGCCCACGACCACGTAGTGCGCACGGTGCATCTGGGAGAGCTCCTGCACCTCGCGCGAGAGCATCAGCTCGCCTTGCGTGGTGCGCACGAAGAGCGCCTCGCGCATGCGCACCTCCACCACCGGCACGCCCGCCTTCACCATGCCGGCCGCGACGTGCTCGGAAATCATCCGACCGAGGCTCGAGGACTCGTTCAGGCGGTCCAGGCTCACGACCGTGGTGACCATCACGGGCAGGTTGCCGAGCGACTTGCGAACCACCCCGGCGAGCACGTTGGCGGCGCGGGTGTTCTCCTCGAGGATGGCCTCGAGCGCGAAGCGGGTCTGGTCGGGCGAATCGAAGGGGCTCGCGCAGCCGGCGGCGAGCACGGTGGCGGCGGACAGCGCCAGCAGGGAACGGCGGTTCATGGGCTCAGCGTCCTCCTTCGACGCGAATGGGGTAGCCGGCGCCATAGAGAGAGGCGTCGGCATCGTTGATGTAGTAGGTATCGGTGGTGCGCGCGAGAAACTCGCTGCCCTCCAGCACCGAGCTCGTGACGGTCACCTCGGTGCGAATCTCGGGGTCGCGCTTGAAGAAGTGGCGCACGAAGTCGACGAAGACCCCGGCCGACAGCGCGGTCGTCCAGGGGTTGGCCGCCTGGCGCACGACGGCCACGCCCGCGGTGAGGAGCGTCGCCCCCGCGAAGAACTGCGTGTCGGCAGGCGAGTAGTGGGTGGCCGCGGTGGTGGCAAGCGCAAGCGTGCGGGCGCCCTCTTCGGGCAGCGTCACGACGCGCGCCCCCTGGCGCACCAGCGCCGTGACCACCGCCTCCGACAGGCCAGCCTCGAAGGGCGTGCCGTCGATGGCCGCAACAAAGTACGGCTTGTCGGTGCCGGTCTTCTTCAGCACCTCGCGCACGGCGTCATCGGCGACCACCGACCAGTGCTGCATCGAGGCGAGCCGCCCCTGGGCCCAGGAGAACGTGTTCGCCACGCGCGGGGCCTCCTGCGCCAGGGCGGCACCGGACGCGGCGGCGATGGCCACAGCAAGGAGTATCGGACGAAGCAGCATGAGTGGTGTGTAGGGCGAGGCAATTCGACCTTCCTTATAGCAAGCGTCCTTCAAACCCCGGCTCGAGGACGTGGCTACAGGTAGCAGGTCAACTTTCATAGGAGCGATTCCATGCCCCAAGCCCTGCTGTTCCACAAGGACGTCTTCATCCCCGACTTCGCGAAGGCCCCCCTTCACGAAGGCGAGGTGCGCTACGCCCGCCACGCACAGAACGTCTCGCGCGGCTCCGAGGCCGTCCAGGCCATCGAGCTGCCCGCCACCTTCGACGCCAAGAAGGCCACGCTCATCGAGGCCGAGGTGAACCCGGTCACCGGCCAGGTCGAAAAGCAAGTCTGGCGCCAGCCGCTCGACGAGCAATGGGACCTGTGCTTTCCGATGATGCCCGGAGGCTTCGTGAAGACGGTGTGGCTCAACGCCCGCAAGGACACCCACGCGACGCTGAACCGCACGAAGTTCGTGAGCGGCTTCGAGTGGCGCAAGATGAAGAACAAGCTGCCCTGCGCGGGCAAGCTCCAGTAAGCCGCTTCGGACCCGCCCGGTTCCGACTCACGATTCGCCGCCTTGCCGAAGACATTCTTCGGTGAGGCGGCCTTCCACGAGGACTGCCGACATGAACGACTCCGCTGCTCGCACCGAGCACGACGTGCTCGACACCGTGGCCATCACCGTAGGCCCCGTGATGCTCTCCGTGCTGTCGATGCGGATTGCCCTCCTCATCTCGCAGTTCTTCTGAGACATCCGTGGCACCTCTGCTTGACGCTTTCCTTCCGGCGGCCTTCGCATCTGCGCAGGCCGCCTTCTTTGCGTCCGCGCCACGTCGATGCGCGGGCGCCCGGTAACGCCCGGATAACCGGCCGGTCCTACATTCGCGTGATGACCGACGAACTCGACCCCCGCGTGCCCGACGCGGGCCCCTGGCGCGCCCGGCTCGACGCCCAAGGCGCCCTGCTCCTGGAGAGCGACGATTTCAACCACGACGTGCTGGCGCGCGTGAGTGGAGATTTCGCAACCCCCGAATCGCGCCTGGCCTACGGGCAGTTCCTCGCCGATGTGCTGACGCGGGGCTGCCGACTTGCCCGGGCGCAGCACTTCCAGCAGGACGAAGGTGCCCTGCTGCGACGTCTGGACGCAGCACGGGGCGAGCACGGGCCGCTGCTGGCGCTGCTTGCCGAGGAGCTGGCGCGGCTTCGAGTCGAGCTCGACGATGCGGGCCGCGCGCTGCAGAGCCTGGGCGCACACCGCTACTTCACGGACCGGGCACAGGACGCCGCACAGCCCTCGGCCCTCGCGCTTGCGCTGCAGCAGGCTTTGGCCAAGCGCTGAGCGGCCGCACCGCCCGCGGGAACGTGGGCCCGGGGCGAGGCTCGAATGCGGTCTCGACCCGAATCGGGTCTCGCATTTCCGGAAGACCTGTCACCATGGCCACCGCCTCCAAGACCCCCAAGACCGCCGCGGCGAAGAAGCCGCGTCCGACCGCTGCCGAGCGCCGCGCCGCCGAAGCTGCGCGGCGCGCCGAAGCCGCCGCCGAACAGGCCCGCCGTGCCGAAGCATTCGCCGCCGAGCGCCCGCGCCTATTCACCGAGCTCTTCGCGATGGCGATGCGCCTGCAGCTGGTGCTCGACCAGGACCCGGAGCTCGCCCAGGCCAACAGCTGGTGGTTCGACGACTTCGGCGTGGACGCCGTCAAGCGCAGCTTCCGCCTGGAAGAGATGGGCGGCACCTGGGTCACCGAAGCCTCCCTGCACCCGAGCGACGTCGAGCGCATCAAGTCCTCGCTCGAGACGGGCTGGGGCATGTACGAAGAGCTGCTGGCCGCCCGCGAGCGCAAGCGTCGCGAGGAAGAAGAGCGTCGCGAGAAGATTCGCACCGCGCTCGCCAAGCTGACCGCCGACGACATCAAGGTGCTCGGCATCCAGCACCTGGTGAGCCTGTCGCGCTGAGCAGCATCGGCTCCGCCCTCTTCCTTCCCGCCCTTCGCCCGCCCGGACGAAGGGCGTTTTACATGGCATTCGAGCACGAAGAAAAGCGCCCGACAGGTCGGGCGCTGAAAGGATGGCTTCGAGAGGACCTGCGGTTCAGCTTCCCGTGCGGCGGGGGGGTGCCGGGCGCGGCGAACCTGGGCCGGCCTGCAGTTCACGCATGCGCGCATCCAGGGCGTCGAGTTCGGCGCGGGCCTTGCGCATCTGTGCCGCGAGCGCTTCGAGCTCCGCACCGCGGGGGTCGGGCGCATCGCCGGAGACGGGCGCGGGTGTCAGCTGGACCGTGCTCTGCGAGCAGTTCTTGCCGCACGACTGCTGGGTCGCCTGCATCTGCATGCCGGCGCAGTCGGCCTTCACGACGGTGAAGTTCGGCGTCTGGTTGGACGTCGTCACGCGGTAGGCCTGCATTTCGCAGCCGTCCACATCGAAGGGCTTGCCGATGCGGGTCACCGCAAGCCGGGTGTTCTCGAGCGAGGTCTTCTGGCTCGAGTCGGGCTCCGGATTGGTGTCGCAGCCGGCCAGCAGCACGAGTGCGAAGAGGCCGGCAAGGAGGTGGTGTCGGTTCATGGGTGTCCTGGTGGGGTGGAAGAAGGGGGTCTTCCAGGTGTAGCGCCGTGAGAGAGCCCCTGCTTCCTACAGGAGGCACGACTTTTCGTCTTCCGGACTCACCCATGTACTCCGACGCCTGCAAGAACTTCTCGTGCCGTGCACCGCTCACGCTGGTGAACAACGCCGATGGCACGACACGCCGGCTTCTCTCGTGGGAATGGACCGCGGCCGCGCCTGAGCCCGCCGCGCTGCTGGACGACGGGACCTATCTTGCCGCCAGCGTGCTCGCCACGCTGTGGTCACTGCAGCCCTGCATGCACTGCAGCGAAGAAGACCCCGCTTTCGACTGGCCTCGCCACCTGATGAGCTACTGAGCGGCTCCTGGGCATGAAAAAGCCGCCTCGAGGTTCGAGGCGGCGAAGAAGGGGGAAGCGCTCGGAGGTCCGAGTCGTTCCCGCGGCGTCAATGAGCGCCGCGCAGCTTGTTGACCAGCATGTGGCCGCCTGCGAGCACGAGGCCCGCGACGACACCGATGGCGGCCTCCATCACGAGACCGAGCGTCCAGTGGCCGGCGTCCAGGTGCAGCATGTGGGCGAAGATGCCCCCTGCGACCATGAACATCGCGACCATGCCGACGGGCTCGAGCACGCGCAGGATGACCGGCGCGGCCTTCACCAGGCGCGAGCCCAGCGAACGCATGCGGGCACTCTCCGAGCGCATCAGCTTCAGCCCCATGTCATCCAGGCGGATGATGAGGGCAATCAGCCCATAGACGCCGACCGTCATGACGACGGCCACGACGAAGAGCACGGCCACCTTCATCGGCAGCGGCGCCTGGTCGAGCGTCGACATCGCGATGACGAGAATCTCGAGGCTGAGCACCAGGTCCGTGCGGATGGCGCTCTTCACCTTCTGGTCCTCGGTCATGTTCGCTTCGTCGTCGTCATCGCCGTCGGCGTGCGGGAAGAGGCGCTCGAGCAGGCCCTCACCGCCTTCGTAGGCGAGATAGAGCGCGCCGAACGCCAGCGCCACGGTGATGGCCACCGGCAGGAACTCCGAGACCACGAGCAGCACCAGCGCGAGCCACGCCTTGTTGAGCGCGCTGCCCCGGGCGATGCGCAGCACGGCCGGAATCTCGCGATTGGGCGCGAGACCCCCGACCTGTCCGGCACCGACTGCGAGGTCGTCGCCGGCGACACCGGCGGTCTTGGCGGTCGCCTTGCCGCCCATCACGGCGATGTCGTCGGCCGAGGTGAGCAGCTTGGAGGCCTGCGAGGCCATGTCGTCGGCCGCGGTGGCCGTGAGCTTGGTGACGTCCCGGAGAACGGCAAAGAAAGCGGAAGTGGGCATGAACGTCCTGAGGCAATGACCGGGCGCGAAGGCACGGTCGGGTTGAAATGGGTCCTGTCTGGTGTAGCCACGCGGCCGGCTCGGGCGCCGGAGTCGCTAGACGGTGTTTTCAACCTCAGGACACCGCCATGCGCCCCTTCTCCGACGCCGAGAACGCCCGTTTCGCCGAACTCGTCGGCCGCACCGTCATCAAGAAGAGCGGCAAGCCCTTCAAATCCGGTGCCAAGAAAGGCACCGTGACCGGCACGCAGCTGCATCCGACGAGCGGGCATCTGTGCTACACGTTCGCCGAAGACGACTCCTACGTGGAGTGCTTCCGCTGCGTCGAGGCGCCCGCACCCGTCGAGGCCCTCGCCTGCTGAACCAGGCCCCACCGCCATCCTTCCGACGCCTCGCTCCCCGCGAGGCGTTTTCTCGTTCCGGCGCTCAGAACTGCGGGCCGAAGGAGAGCGCCGCGCGGTCGCGCCACAGTGCGAAGGCCATCCGGGAGCCCATGCCGACGTAGCAACGCTTCAAGCTGTCCCAGGGGTCGAGCTCGATGCGCCGGCCTTCGCAGTAGGCTTCGAAGGCCAGCCGCTCGCGCTCCATGTGGGGCGAGCCGTGGGCGCCCATCCAGTGCGCCTCGTGCGAGGCGGGCCGGTACGTGCCCATGCCCTGCGACAGGGCGCCGCGGTCGGCCCAGACCTGCAGCAGCACCTGCATGCCGCGCTTGTCGTAGGCGTTCGTCTCGGGATTCCAGGGACCGGCGTCCCAGCAGTGCCCCGTCATGTACGACGCGAAGAGCAGCCGCTCGGACTCCGGCACGCCCGGCAGCTCCAGGCCTTTTCGGCGCGCCTGGGCTTCGGTCGGCACGACGATGGCGGGCCGCACGGTCGGTCTCACCAGCGCGTTCACGTCCGGTGCGGCCGTGCCATTCATGCGCGCCGCCCAGCGCTCGCCCAGCAGGTGCCGCACCCGCATGAGCGCCACGCCCAGCAGGTTCAGGCCTTTCCACTGAGCGGGGTCTTCGGCGCGCGGGTCGGCTTCGGCCAGGCCAATGCCCCAGATGGTGTCGACGGGGCTCGCCTCGATGAGCGTGCGTGCGCGGGTGAAGGTGAGCGCCTCGGCCAGCTTCGGGTTCTGCTCGAACTTGGCGAGGCACCCGTCGAAGACGATGCGCTCGCGGTTCGCCACCCAAGTGGCCTCGTCGTAGCCGCGCACCGCGCGTCCGAGCGCCTTGATGTCGCGTGGGTCGCTGGCCGCCATGATGCGCCCCAGCGTCTCGGTGTCGCCGAAGAGCCGGGCCTTGCCGGCCATCATGAACTGCTCGACGTGCAGGTAGGCGACGCCGTCCACCACGAAGGGCGACGGATGCCAGTTCGAGTAGATGTCGCGCGTGCCCCAGAAGAGCACGGAGTGGGCGGTGGTCCGCATGCGTGCGCTCCTTACATCGCGCGCAGCTGCCGCTGCGTCTCGCGGTCCAGGTCGCGCGCCTTCACGGTCTCGCGCTTGTCGGCGAGCTTCTTGCCGCGCGCCAGCCCCAGGTCGACCTTGAGCTTGCCGGTGTAGGTGAGCGCAAGGGGCACGACGGTGTAGCCGCGCTCGAGCACGCGACGCTCGAGCTTCTTCAGCTCCTGCTTCTTCAGCAGCAGCTTGCGCCGGCGCAGCGGCTGGCGGTCCACGAGCAGCCCCTTGTCGGAGCTGGCCAGCGGCGTCACGGTGAGCGCATCGAGCCAGGCCTCGCCGCCCTCGAACTTCACGAAGGCCGAGCCCCCGTTGAAGTTGGCCTGTCCGGCCAGAATCGCCTTCACCTCCCAGCCCTGCAGCATGATGCCGGCCTGCACGGTGTCTTCGA
>JACCDQ010723525.1_pt1 | contig 15823 bp, 15 predicted proteins | sample 7446031 | NCBI WGS metagenome assembly JACCDQ01 (sample SAMN15323442, study PRJNA562643) | freshwater metagenome | isolation source: river surface water | place: USA:Blue River Watershed | collected 2017-08-17
CTCGCAGTAAGGGCGGGCATCGATGACCTCGTCTTCGGCCACGCCCACCATGGCGTCGGCCGTGATGTTGCGGATGCAGTTGCCCGAGGTCTGGATCGCGTGCATCTCGACCGACGCGAGATCGGCGAGGATGTCCGGCACATGCTCGAGCTCGATCCAGTTGTACTGGATGTTCTGGCGTGTGGTGAAGTGACCGTAGCCACGGTCATACTTGCGTGCGATGTGCGCGAACATGCGCAGCTGCTTCGACGCCAGCAGGCCGTAAGGCACGGCGACGCGCAGCATGTACGCATGGCGCTGCATGTACAGGCCGTTCTGCAGGCGCAGCGGACGGAACTCGTCCTCGGTCAGCTCGCCCGACAGGCGGCGCTGCACCTGTCCGCGGAACTGTGCGACGCGTTCGCGGACGATCTGGTGGTCGTATTGGTCGTAGCGATACATGGTCTTCCTTGTTGAATTCTTTTACAGCACCAGCTTGGCCGCGACGCCGGTCAGCGTCGTCGCGAGCAGGCCGCGCAGGAATTTTTCGGGCACGGCGCGAGCCGCCAGCGAGCCGATCGTGATGCCCGGCAGCGAACCGATCAGCAGCGTGAACAGCAGCTCCCAGTTGATCGAGCCCAGCCACCAGTGGCCGAATGCGGCAATCGCGGTCAGCGGCACCGCGTAGGCGATGTCAGTGCCGGCGATCTCGGCCGGCTTCAGGTTCGGGTACAGCAGCACCAGGATGGTGGCGCCGACGGCGCCGGCGCCGATCGACGAGACCGTCACCAGCGTGCCGATCACGGCGCCGGCCACGACGGTGGCGATAATCTGAGCGCGACCGTGCAGCTGGCGATCCGGGTGGGCATTCATCCAGGCCTGCATGCGGCCACGGAAAATGATGGCGATTACGGTCAGCAGCACCGAAAACGCGATGGTGTAGCGAATGATCTGACCGATCTGCTTGTCCAGCGCGCCATGGTATTTCAGTGCGATCGTGGCCAGCAAGGCGGCAGGCAGCGCGCCCAGGCACAGGCGCCTGACGATTTCCCAGTGGACGGTATTGCGCACCCGGTGCGCGACCGTGCCGGCACTCTTGGTGATGGAGGCGAACGCGAGGTCGGTACCGACCGCCACGGTCGGGTTGATGCCGAACAGCAGGGTCAGCAGCGGCGTCATCAGCGAACCGCCGCCGACACCGGTCAGGCCCACGAGCATGCCAACGGCAAATCCGGAAACAACATAAGTCAAAGTCATAAAGCCTCGCGCGAAGAAGCCGGAATGCTAATAAACTTCTTCCTTATTCCAAACAACATTAGATTCATTTGCTTATATGGTTCCCGGATATAAGCAATTCGCAGTGTTGTTTTGCCATAAATGAAAGTTTGTCGTGGCGTCGGCTTGCGGCCGCAGGCGGGTTCGGCCCCAGGCCATGGCCGTCCGGCGGCAATGGTGCAGTCATCAGGCGGAATGCTTGCCTGATTTGCAAGCTGCGCTTTGCCCCGGTCATCCGCCTCGACCGTCCCAGAGAAAAAAATGAACCTTCATCAATTCCGCTTCGTGCGCGAGGCCGTGCGCCAGAATTTCAACCTGACCGAGGCGGCGAAGGCCTTGTTTACGTCGCAGCCCGGCGTGTCCAAAGCCATCATCGAGCTGGAGGAAGAGCTCGGGATCGACATTTTCACCCGCCACGGCAAGCGCATCCGTGGTCTGACCGAGCCGGGACGGCAGGTATTGAAGTCGGTCGAGACCATACTGCAGGAAGTCGAGGGCCTCAAGCGCATCGGCAAGGAATTCGCCGCGCAGGACAGCGGCAGCTTCACCATCGCCACCACCCACACACAGGCGCGCTACTCGCTGCCGCCGGTGGTGCAGTCTTTTTCACAGAAATTCCCGAAAGTCCGCCTGTCGCTGTTGCAGGGGAATCCGAAGCAGGTGGCAGAGATGGTCTTGCACAGCCAGGCCGACCTGGCCATCGCGACCGAAGCCATCGCCGAAGTCGACGGCCTGGTGTCCTTGCCCTGCTTCCAATGGGAGCACATGGTCGTGGTGCCGCACGAGCATCCGCTGACGAAGCTGCCGTCGATCGCGCTGGAAGACATCGCGGCCTATCCGCTGATTACCTATGACGCCGCCTTTGCCGGCCGCAACAAGATTGACCAGGCGTTTTCGCGGCGCGGCCTGAAGCCCGATGTCGTGCTGGAAGCGATTGACGCCGACGTGATCAAGACCTACGTCGAACTCGGCATGGGTGTGGGCATCATCGCCGGGCTGGCCTACAGCGCCAACCGCGACACCGGCCTGGCCGCGATCCCGGCCGGCCACCTGTTCGGCATGAACGTGTCGCGGATCGCGCTGAAAGAAGGCGCCTATCTGCGCGGATTTGTCTATACCTTCATCGAGCTGATGGCCCCCAATCTCAGCCGCAAGCTGGTCGAGCAGGTGCTGGCGGGGGAGCGGGACAGTTACGAGATTTAAAGCCTGTCGCGTCATGCCGCTGGCGGCGTTGGTATTCCAGTCGTACGACGCTACTGTCGGCCGGACGGCCGCCTTGGCCCCGATCTGACGAGACAGGCTCTTGCCCGGACCTTGTTCAGCCCTGTGCTTCGCAATAGCCGGTAAGTTTCTGTTTGTCCAGAATGCCGCTTTTCACCAGCGTGGCGACATCTTTCAGGCCTGAGCCCGTAATCAGGATGACGGCGCTCCCGTTGCAGCGACTGGCCCGTTTTAAATATCCGGCGTAAGCAGCGGCAGCGCCCGGCTCGGCAAATACCCCGGTTCTGCGGGCCAGCAAGAGAACAGCCTCGAAAATCTCGTCGTCGCTCACGACTATAAATTCACCATCGGTTGCGGTAACTGCCCGCAGAGCCTTCATCCGATCACGTGGCAGAGCCACGCTGATGCTGCTGGCCAGACTTGTCGGTGCGGACGCTGGGGTCCATTGGCCAGCGCGCCATGCGCGATACAGGTAGTCGCTGCCGCTCGCCTGCACGCCGATGATTTTTGGCATGCGGTCGGTGATGCCCATGCGCTTGAGTTCGTGGAAACCCTTGAAGACCGCACCGACGATGCAGCCATTGCCGACAGGTACAAACACCGTGTCAGGCACGCACCAGTCCATTTGCTCGCAGATCTCAAAGGCTACGGTCTTTTTGCCTTCAGACATGTACGAGTTGATTCCGGTACTGCGGTTGTACCAGCCGTGTTCCTTGCACGCAGCGTGGCAGGCGGCAAAGGCTTCGTCGTAGCCCCCAGCCACTTCCACCACCGTCGCGCCAAAAGCCCGGATTTGTGCAAGCTTTTCGCGCGCCGCGCTGCTTGGCGCAAAGATGACACAGCGGATGCTGCTCCCGGCACTCATGCATGCCAGCGCCGCTGCCGCATTGCCAGTGCTGGCTGCCGCTATGGTTTGCACACCCATCCGGGCGGCGAGTGCAATCGCCAGTGCGCTCGCACGGTCCTTCAGCGAGCCGCTGGGATTGCGACTGTCGTCCTTGAGGAAAAGCGGGACCGGGCCTTTGCCGGTGAACTTGTACAACGGCGAGCCTCCAGTGCGCAGTTGCGGTGCGAATTCAGACGATGCGGGCAAGACGCTGGCGTACCGCCACATGTCGAAATGCGCGCTGGATCGAACGCCCTGCAAAAAGCGATCACCCAGTTGCGCGTAGTCGTAGACCAGGTCCAGTGCACCGTCCAGTTCGCAGTCCGGGCAGTAGTAGCTGACCTGCTCGGGCAGATACTCGACGTCGCAATGCAGGCAGCGCAGGGTAAAGGAACTGCCATAGGAATTCATGGCATTTCCCGTCCCCGGCGCGGGCCGGGGGCCAATAACTCGATCCGCACGGGCTGGATGGAATCAGCTGCGCTTGACCAGGATCGCGTCAATCGCGACAAAGGTGTTGCGTGCCAGTTGCGCAGCGCCGACGGTTGTGCGCGCCGGATAGGGTTCGGTGAAGTACTCGGCCATGATGCCGTTCATGGTCGTGAATTTGGAAATGTCGGTGATGTAGACCGTGACCTGCACTACATCAGCCAGCGTAGCATCGCAGGCCTCGACCATGGCCTTGAGATTGCTGAAGGTTTGGCGCACCTGTCCTTCGAAACCGCCTTCAGCAATGTCATTAGTGCCCGGCACCACCGGCGTCTGGGCGGCCAGAAAGATCATGTTGCCAACTGTTACCCCTTGCGAGTAAGTCCCGAGCGGTTCGGGTGCCTTGTCGGTGTAAATGATGCTGCGATCAGCGACTGCCTGAGCGGATTCTGCGTGCATGAAGTTTTCCTTTTTCAGAGGCCGGTAAATGATTTAAATGATTTTTTGTGTTTGTCCCGATTCCTGTATCGCTTAATTCAAATGAGCCACGTTGATGAGTTCAGTCGGCGGATGGCCCGTCAGGCGCAGCGGCGCTATCGATTCAATATCTATTTCCGCGAGATCTGAAGGCAGCGCCTGCTGCGTCGCCAGCGCTGCGCACAAACGGGCGAGGGCCGGTGCGGTCTGGATGCCGTAGCCGCCCAGTGCGGCGTACCAGATGAATGAGTCGTGCGCCGGATCTGCGCCGACGACGGGTGAGCGATCCGGGGCGAAAACGCGCAGGCCGGCCCAGCGGTTGAGCACGCGCCTGGGACGCAATGTGGTGGTGCTGGTCAACCGGTCCATGGCGATGGCGGTCCCCAGTTCGTCCGGCAAGGCATCGCAGGGCTCGGACGGCGTCTCGTCGCAGGGCGATACCAACAGACGGCCAGCGTCAGGCTTGATGAAGATCTGGTCGTCCACGGTGCCAATGTACGGGCAGTGCGAGACATCGCATTCGGGGTCGACCACGACCACGGTGCGCAACAGCGGCTGTATGCCCAGACGCGTCGCGCCGCAGCGCTCGGCGACGACGTTGGCCCAGGCACCGGCGGCATTGATGAGGCAACCGGCCTGAACGGAATCACCGTTCGTGAGCTCGACTGCCCAGGCCGAACCGCTGCGTTGCGCGTGCGCGATCTCTGTCGCTGTGCGGACTAATCCGCCGCGCAGGCGGATGCCGCGGACGAAAGCGCTGTGAATCGCATGCACGTCAAGATCAGACGCTCCGGGTTCGTGAATGCCGGCGATCCATTGTTCGCCAAGCCAAGGCGCCAGCTCGGTAACGGACTGTCGATCCAGCCATTGTGCCGCCGGCACCGCACTAACCATGGCCTGATAGCGCGCTTTCAGTTTCGCGCTGTGTGCGTCATCGCTGAGGATGAGCGCACCCCGGTGTGAAGAAAATGCACTGGCGCTCAATTCGGATGGCGGGTTTTCGAAGAAGCGGCGCGACGCGCAGGTGAGCCGCCGTATCAATGCATTGCCATAGCTCTCCATGGAGATCGCCGCCGAGCGGCCCGTCGTGTGGTACGACAGGCTGCTTTCGCGTACAATCAGCAGTACCTTGCCATGCAAGGCCAGCTCTGCACCGACCGCAACGCCGGCGATGCCGCCACCGACCACCAAAAAATCAATCTGCTGATTCATGTTTCCGGCCCCCGTAGAAAAGTCGATTCAGGTTTGATTCGGGTTGGATGCGGTCAGGGCGGCGCGCTGCCAGTGCTTGTGCAGTACCAGGTAGGCCGATCCGCCGATGACCAGGCCCCAGAAGGCCGCGCCCAGTCCGAGAAAGCTCATGCCCGAAGCGGTCACCAGGAAAGTCACGACACTGGCGTCACGGCATTTTTCGTCGTTGACCATGCCGGCAATGCCGGTCGTGATGGCGCTGATGAGCGCGATGCCCGCCAGAGCGACGACCAGCTCGCCGGGCAGTGCCGAGAACAACAGCGCCAGCGTGCCGCCGAAGATCCCGATGACGATGTAGATCACGCCGCAGGCGATGCCAGCCACGTAGCGTTTGTCCGCATCTTCGTGCGCTTCGTTGCCGGTGCAGATGGCGGCAGTGATCGCGGCGAGGTTCACGCCATGGCAACCGAAGGGCGCCAGTAATGCCGACGCGATGCCGGTGAGGCTGACGATGCCGCGGGCATTCACCTCGTAGTTCGACGTGCGCAGCACGGCCATGCCGGGCACGTACTGGCCAGTCAGCGTCACCAGCGTCAGCGGCAGGCCCAGACTGAGAACCGCATGCCACGACCAGTCCGGCGCAACAAACACCGGATGCACGATCGTGAGTGGCACTTGCAAAAGACGGGTGTGGCCGGTGGCGATGGCGACGATCATTCCCACCAACATCACTGCCGCGATCGCATAGCGAGGCTGCAGGCGCTTGAGAATGAAATAGCTTGCAATCATCAACAGTACCAGCGCAGGGTTCGCAGGAATGGCGCTGAACAGGCTGGTGCCGAAGTGGAAGAGGATGCCTGCCAGCATGGCCGCAGCGATGCCCTTGGGAACATGTCCGATCAGTTTGTCGAAGGCACCCGAGAGGCCGATGGCGGCCATCGCCAGCGAGGCAACGATATAGGCGCCGATCGCTTGCGCCAGCGGCAGGCCGGGCAGCATGACCACCAGCAGCGCCGCACCGGGGGTGGACCAGGCAGTAATGATCGGTGTCTTGAGTCGCCAGCTCAGGATCAGACCCGTGAGTCCGCTGCCAAATGAAATGGCCCAGATCCAGGATGAGGTCATCTCGTTCGACAGCCCGGCAAGACTGGCCGCCTGGAACACGATCACCAGCGGGCCTGCGTAAGAGATGAGCACGGCGAGGAAGCCGGCGACGACGGCAGAAAGCGAGAGGTCGTCCAGAATTTGTCGGGAAGTCGGAATCATGGGATGCCTTTCAGCCTTAGACCGGAAAGTGCTTGCACAGCCTGCGGACTTCCGCACGCACGGCGTCGAGATAGGCCGTGTCGGTTCGGGCCTGGATGACATCGGCAACCAGCTCACCCACCCGCCGCGCCTCGACCACGCCGAAGCCGCGGGTGGTGATGGCCGGGGTGCCCAGGCGGATGCCGCTGGTGACCGATGGTTTTTGCGGGTCGTTGGGAATCGCATTCTTGTTGCAGGTGATGCCGACCCCGTCCAGCAGCTGCTCGGCCTCCGTGCCGGTGATGTTCTGAGCGCGCAGGTCGACCAGCATCAGGTGACTCTCGGTGCGATTCGACACCACGCGCAGGCCGCGCCTGACAAGGCCGTCGGCGAGGGCGGCAGCGTTATCCAGAACTTGCCGCTGGTACTGCCTGAATTCGGGCGTCAATGCTTCCCCGAATGCCACGGCCTTGCCGGCGATCGCATGCATCAGCGGCCCGCCTTGCATGCCCGGAAAAATCGCGGAATTGATCGCCTTCTCGTGCGCCTCTTTCATCAGGATCATGCCGCCACGCGGACCGCGCAAACCCTTGTGCGTGGTGGTGGTGACGACGTCGGCGTGCGGTACCGGATTCGGATAGACGCCGCCGGCCACCAGCCCGGAGTAGTGCGCCATGTCCGCCATGAAATACGCGCCCACGTCTCGAGCCACACGAGCGAAACGCGCGAAGTCGATCCGCAGCGAATATGCGGACGCACCGGCAATGATCATCCTGGGCTTGATTTCGCGAGCGATGCGCTCCATGGCGTCGTAGTCAATCTCCTCGCGATCGTTGAGGCCGTAGCCATGCACCTTGAACCATTTGCCACTGATGTTCAGCGGCATGCCATGCGTCAGATGGCCGCCGTCGGCAAGGTTCATCCCGAGGATGGCATCGCCGGGTTGCAGCAGTGCGAAAAATACCGCCTGGTTGGCCTGGGAGCCGGAGTGCGGCTGCACATTGGCCGATTCGGCGCCAAACAGATTTTTCGCACGCTGAAGAGCAAGGCGTTCAACTTCATCAACCGCTTCGCAGCCACCGTAGTAGCGCTTTCCGGGATAGCCTTCCGCGTATTTATTGGTGAGCGGTGAGCCGACCGCTTCCAGCACGGCTGGCGACGCGTAATTTTCGGAGGCGATCAACGCGATATGCGATTCCTGTCGCAAGGTTTCGCGTTGCATGAGATCCCAAATTTCCGGATCGGTGGTTTCGACAGAACTGGCCTTCCGGTCAAATGTCACTGCGGATTTCCTTTTGCGGATCACGGACTTCAGGTCCGCGCGCGTTAATGTTTACCGATACAAATCACCTTGTGCAGGTGAACGCTGGTCAAATCCGGCAGCAATGAAAACTCGAGCCAAAGGCGCAATACAGAAGCAGAAACGAAAGGAATTTTCGGGCGGCCCTATCAGGCGACAGGACCGGCGCCAAATATACTGAGGGCGCTCGGCGCGATCAAAGCGAGCTCGCAAAAACACAACGGTTTCCGCCGATCTGCAGTGGTCGTGCCGCATATGAATCGCTGTCGAAGCGATCGCCGGCGGCCTCTGGCCTCACCGGGATGGCAGGTCTGGCGTGCGCAAGGGGATTCGAGGTTGCCGTCCCGAAGAATGACCATGCCTGGCAAGGGTGGGGGACGGCGCCGGTGCCTGAACAGCGATGGCCTGCCGGCTATTGGGGCGCTGAATGCGACGGGGGAATGGCTTGTGATTGCGCCGAGGTCGGTGTTCTGGCCGGCGCACCTTGGCATGCGGTGAGCGCAGCCGCAGCACTGCTTGCATGATCGACCGGCGGCAGAGATTGGCAGTCCGCAGCGTTCGAGCCTGTCGCGTCAGGCCGCGGGCGGCGTTGGCAGTGCGTTGTCGTACGTCGCTACCGTCGGCTGGACGGCCACCTTGCCACCGACCTGACGAGACAAGTTCTTAATCTCCGGGCGGCAAAGCCTCTTTGCTCGTCGCATCCCCAATCACCGAGTGCACCGTATGCACCGTCCGCTGCGGAAACGGGATCTCGATGCCATGCCGGTCGAACGCCATCTTCAGCCGCCGCAGGTATTCGCGCCGGACCGTGAACTGTTCCAGCGCGACGGTCTTGATGCGGCTCTTCAGCATCACGGCCGAATCGGCCCATTGCTCGACGCCGGAAATCTCAATATCTTCGAGGATGCGCTCGCCGAATTCGGCATCCTGGCGCAGCTCGGCGCAGGCTTCGCGCATTACCGCGTATACGCGGTCGATGTCTTCCTTGTACGCGATGCCGACGTCCATCACCGCATACGCATAGCCGCGACTGCGGTTGGTGACGGTGACGATGGTGCCATTCGGTACATAGTGCACCGCACCCTCGTAGTCACGCAGCTGCACATAGCGCAGCGTGATCTCCTGCACCACGCCCGACTTGCCCGACACTTCGACCACGTCGCCGACACGGATCTGGTTTTCGATCAGCATCACGAAGCCGGTGAAATAGTCCTTCACCAGGCTCTGCGCGCCGAAGCCGACCGCCAGGCCGGCCACGCCGGCGGTGGCCAGCAGCGGTGCGATCGAGATGCCGAATTCCGACAGCACCAGCATCACCGTCATCACGGCCACGATCACGGTCAGCGTGTACGCGAACACGCGCTCGAGCGTGTCGATGCGGCGCATTTCCTCCGGGCTCTCGGCACGCGCGCGCAGCCGCACATGCGACAGGCGGATCACGCGCTTCAGCAACCCGAACAGCAGCCAGGCCAGCGCAAGAATCACCAGCACCTTGCCCAGCGTGACGATGAAATCCAGCCACTCCGGCGCGGACGGCAGGTCGAGATACTTGAGCAGGACTTCGATCGAATGCTTCATGGGCTGGCGGCGTGGAAGGAACACGCTAAAGGTTAACAAGACGAAAAGTTTACCCTTGATCGCGCCGGCTGACTGAAGTCCTCCCCGCGCACTTCACCGCGAAGTGGGAATCGCCTTCGGCAGCGCCGCCTGCCAGCAGGCAGCGAGATTTTTTTATCGGCTCCCTAAATCCCGCCGCGAATCTGCCGTCATAGCGGTTGCAGGGTCCGTTCATGCCTTTGTAGGACAAACACCGACAAGATCGACAGCCAGAAGCGCACACGAAATACGGCTTCCCGCCGATTTATCCCAAACCCGCAAAACGGCAAACTTCGTTCCCACAGGTTGCCCATTGTCGGGCGCCTTCCAGATAACAGCAGGGAGAACGGCATGAACATGAACGACATGATGGCAGACATCCGTGACATCAATCTTTCCTATCTGATGCTCGCGCAGCAAATGGTTCGCACCGACCGCGCCACCGCCATTTTCCGCCTCGGCATCAGCGCCGATCTCGCTGACCTGATCGACAACCTGTCGCCTGCGCAGATCGTCAAGCTGGCGTCGAGCAGCATGATGCTGGCGCGCTTTCGCTTCGATGACGCCGGTGTCCTCGGCATGCTGACCAGCCACGCCAAAGAGCGCACGCTGTCGCAGACGCACGCCGCGATCCTGATGGCCGCGCAGCCGGTCGAAGAGATCCACTAAAAAAACGTCAGCATCATCGGGGGAGAGCACCATGGTCGCAAAAAGCGTCGTATCCGAAGGCCGCCAGATCAGCCTCGCTATCGATCTGATCCAGCTGGGCGCCCGCCTGCAGCTGCTCGAAACCGAAACGACGCTGTCGCGCGAGCGCCTGCTGAAGCTCTACAAGGAGCTGCGCGGTGTGTCGCCACCGAAGGGCATGCTGCCGTTTTCCACCGACTGGTTCATCACCTGGCAGCCGAACATTCATGCGTCGCTGTTCATGAGCATCCACCGCTACATGATCGAGCACGCACAGGTGAACGGCATCGACGCCGTGATCAAGGCCTACCGCCTCTACCTCGAGCAGATGCCGCCCGAGCCGGGTGCCGAGCCGCTGCTGTCGCTGACCCGCGCATGGACGCTGATCCGCTTCTTCGAAAGCAAAATGCTGACCCTCGTCGAATGCAGCTGCTGCAAGGGCCATTTCGTCAGCCATACCTTTGAACTGCATTCCGGCTACCGCTGCGGCCTGTGCCATCCGCCTTCGCGCGCCGGCAAGAAAAAGGCGGTCGCCACGGCCGTCGATGACGCCATCCCCGCCTGATCTGATCCCCCGCACAAAAACCTGTCGCCCTCGACAGGTTTTTTTCATTTCAAATAATGCTTAATCCCGCTTCCGCCTTGCCGTAACAGGCATACAGGCCCCGGACTACGCAATCCCGCGCACCGGGCAGCCCACTTGCGGAGAGCATCGTGCTGGTCATTGTCGGTTACCTGATTGTTGTTGCGGCCGTCTTCGGCGGATTTGCGATGGCCGGCGGCCACCTGGCCGCACTGTTCCAGCCGATCGAGCTGCTGATGATCGGCGGCGCGGCGGCCGGCGCCTTCGTCGTCGCCAACAATGGCAAATCGCTTAAGGCGACGTTGCGGGCAATTCCCACGCTGTTCCGCGGATCGGCTTACAACCAGGCGCGTTATCTTGAACTGCTTGCGCTGTTGTCCGAGTTGCTCGGCAAAGTGCGCAGGGAGGGCATGATGGCCGTCGAGCGCGACATCGAGTCGCCGGAGGAAAGCCCGATCTTCTCCGGCTATCCCGGCATCCTCGCCGACCATCATGCGATTGAATTCATCTGCGACTACCTGCGTCTGATGGTCGCCGGGAACATCGACGTCTTCCAGATCGAAAACCTGATGGACAACGAGATCGACACTCACCACCACGAGGCTGTGGTGCCTGCGCACTGCATCGCCAAGCTGGGCGACGCCATGCCGGCCTTCGGCATCGTCGCTGCGGTGATGGGCGTGGTGCACACGATGGAATCGATCGGCCTGCCGCCGGAACAACTCGGCATCCTGATCGCCCGCGCGCTGGTCGGTACCTTCCTCGGCATCCTGATTGCCTACGGTTTTGTCGCACCGCTGTCCAGCCTGCTCGAACAGAAGGCAGATGAAGCCACCAAGATGCTCCAATGTATCAAGGTGACCCTGATCGCCAGCTTCAGCGGCAGCCCGCCGGCGCTGGCGGTCGAGTTCGGCCGCAAGGTGCTGTACTCGAGCGAGCGCCCCGCTTTCGCTGAACTCGAAGAACACCTGCGCAACGCGAAGAACAAGTGAGATGGCTGAAAAGTCCGACAAGCCTGACAAGCCCGTCATCGTCGTCCGCCGCATAAAGAAGGGCGGACATGGCCATCACGGTGGCGCATGGAAGATCGCCTACGCTGACTTCGTCACCGCGATGATGGCCTTCTTCCTGCTGATGTGGCTGCTGGGGTCGACCAGCAAGGCCAAGCTCGAGGGCATCGCCGAGTACTTCAAGACACCGATGAAAGTCGCGATGACCGGCGGAACGTCGGTGTCCGAGCGCAGCAGCGTCATCAAGGGCGGCGGCAAGGATACGACCAAGAAGGAAGGCGAGGTACGCAAGGTCGTCGATATCGACAAGGCCAAGGTCGAGCTCGAGAAGCGCGAGCGCCAGCAGCTCGAGGCGCTGAAGCAGAAAATCGAAGCCGCCATCGACGCCAATCCGCTGCTGAAGCAGTTCAAGAAGCAGCTGCTGCTCGACATCACCAGCGAAGGCCTGCGCATCCAGATCGTCGACGAACAGAACCGCCCGATGTTTTCGATGGCCAGCGCCGCGGTCCAGCCGTACACGCGCGACATCCTGCGCGAGCTCGGCCGCATGCTGAACGACGTGCCGAACCGCATCGGTCTGTCCGGCCATACCGACAACGTCGTCTATGCGAACGGCGAGCGCGGCTACAGCAACTGGGAATTGTCGGCCGAACGCGCCAACGCATCGCGCCGCGAGCTGGTACAGGGCGGCATGCAGGAAGTGAAGCTGTTGCGAGTCGTCGGTTTGTCGTCGGCCGTGCCGATCGACAAGGCCAATCCCGACAACCCGATCAATCGCCGCATCAGCATCATCGTGATGAACCGCCGCACCGAGCAAACCATCGTCGGCGAAACGCCGCAGGCCGAGGTCGGCAATGCCGTCGCCGCCAGCCAGGCCATCGGCATCGCGGCGACTACCGTCAAGGAGGCCACACCATGACCGCAACCATCCATGACCAGGCGCAGCGCGACTCCGTGCGCGCCGACCTGGTGCAACTCGAGACCCTGCTGAAGCTGGCGATAGAAAAATTGTCGGCCGGTTTTTTTGGCGCGCACGAGGCATTGCGGCGCCAGCAGGACGTCGAAGGACATCCGGACTGCGCCGCGCTCGCGCAAGAAGCCTGCGTGCATCTCGACAGCGCACTGACCGCGCTGCAGTTCGAAGACATCGCCTGCCAGCTGATCGCCAGCGCGCGCCGGCAGCTGCGCGACCTGCAGGACGAGCCGGCCTGCGGCCGCAACGTCAGCGTGCCGCAGCATCACATGGAAAGCGGCGAGGTCGAGCTGTTCTGACCCCCGACATTACGCACAAGACCAACGGAGAGAGCAATGAGTAAAAAGATTCTCGCAGTGGACGATTCCGGATCGCTGCGGCAGATGCTGGCATTTTCGCTGCGCAGCGGCGGCTACGAAGTGGTCGACGCGGTGGACGGCACCGATGGTTTCGACAAGGCGCAGACGACCCGGTTCGATCTCGTTCTCACCGACCAGAACATGCCGAACATGGACGGCCTGACGCTGATCCGCAGCCTGCGCACGCTGCCGGCTTACCGCAGCGTACCGATCCTGATGCTGACCACCGAGTCCAGCACCGAGATGAAGAACCGCGGCCGCGAGGCCGGGGCCAATGGCTGGCTGGTCAAGCCTTTTGATCCGCAGCGCCTGCTTGAAGTGGTCGGCAAGATGATCGGCCCGGGGAGTGCCTCATGACCGTAGAGATAAGCCAGTTCTTCCAGGTCTTCTTTGACGAAGCCGCCGAACTGCTCGCCGAAAAAGAACGACTGTTGCTCGGGCTGGACCCGACCTCATTCGACATGGCCGACATCGACGCCATCTTCCGTGTCGCGCATTCGATCAAGGGCGGCGCCGCCACCTTTGGCCTGGCCGACATGACCGGCGTCACCCATGTGCTCGAGTCACTGCTCGACCGGTTGCGCAAAGGTGAAATGGCGCTGACCCTGGAGCATATCGACGCTTTTCTGTCGGCCAAGGACGTGCTCCAGATGCTGCTTGCCGGCCATCGTGATGGCGCCGCTGTCGACAACGATGAAGTCGATGCGCTGCTCGCGTGGCTGAAAGGGCTGTCCGCTCAGGCTGGCGTGCCGGCTGCTGCGGCGCCAGCGGCTGCGCTTGCCGCGGCCAGTGCGCCGCCAGCCAGCAAAGCGCCGGTCGCGCGCATGGTGCGCATTACGATGCCGGGCATTTCCACCGCCGATTTCGCCGCGCTCAGCGAGGAGCTGGCGCTGCTGGGCCGCGTCAGCCCGGCCGCCGGCGACGTGCCGGCCGTCTTGCTCGAAACCGCCGAGACTTGCGACGACATCGCAGCCGTCTGCACCTTCATCGTCGATCCTTCGCTGCTGAAAATCGAGGAAGTGACACCGCCGGCCGCAGCGCCCGACCATGCTCCGGCCGGGGCATTTGAATTGTTCGACATGCCCGCGGCCGAGCCGCCGCCTGCGGTGCCGGTGCCGGCCGTTGCGCCCGCCACCGCGGCGAGGCCCGCAGCGGAACGTGCGTCGAATGAGAAGCACGGTGCGCCGGCGCCGAACGGCGTCGAATCGTCGTCGATCCGCGTGTCGGTCGAAAAAGTGGACCAGCTGATCAATCTGGTCGGCGAGCTTGTTATCACGCAGGCCATGATCGAGCAGCGTACGCACGGACTCGATCCGATGCTGCATGAAAAACTGCTGAGCGGCGTGTCGCAGCTGACCCGCAATACGCGGCACCTGCAGGAAGCGGTGATGTCGATCCGCATGATGCCGATGGATTACGTGTTCTCGCGCTTCCCGCGCATGGTGCGCGACCTCGCGGCCAAGCTCGGCAAGAAGGTCGACTTCGCCACGCAAGGCGCCGCCACCGAGCTGGACAAGGGACTGATCGAGCGCATCATCGATCCGCTCACGCACCTGGTGCGCAACAGCATCGACCATGGCATCGAACTGCCCGACGCCCGCGTTGCCGCGGGCAAGAATGCCGCCGGGACGCTGACGCTGTCCGCCGAGCATCGCGGCGGGCATGTGGTGATTGAAGTGTCGGACGACGGCGGCGGCCTCAGCCGCGAGCGCATCCTCGCCAAGGCGCACCAGCAGGGACTGCCGGTGAGCGAGGGCATGTCGGACAGCGAGGTCTGGCAGCTGATTTTTGCGCCGGGATTTTCGACCGCCGAGACCGTCACCGACGTCTCCGGTCGCGGCGTTGGCATGGATGTGGTCCGGCGCAATATCACCGCGCTCGGCGGCCAGGTCGAGATTCGCTCGGTCGCGGGCAAGGGCAGCACGGTGTCGATCGCGCTTCCGCTGACGCTCGCCATCCTGGACGGCATGTCGGTACGCAGCGGTGACGAGGTCTATATCCTGCCGCTGAGCTACGTGCTCGAATCGCTGCAGCCGCGCGCGCAGGACATCAGCCATATCGCCGGCCAAGGGCAGGTCGTGCGCGTGCGCGGCGAATACCTGCCGCTGGTGTCGCTGAAGCAGGTGTTCAACACCGCCGACTGGGGCGACAGCGGATCGGCGATCGCCGTGATCATCGAGGCCGACGGCCAGCGCGCTGCGCTGCTGATCGACGAACTGGTCGGGCAGCAGCAGGTAGTGGTCAAGAACCTCGAGGCCAACTACCGGCGTGTCGCCGGCATCTCCGGCGCGACCATCCTCGGCGACGGCAGTGTCGCGCTGATCCTGGATGTCAGCGCCTTGCTGCGTGGCGCCAAGGCCGGCTGGTGAGCCACCCTGATCCGGCACCCGCATCGACGCACGTTCCGGCCGTGGCCGGAACGGCGGCCGGTCACGGCGGGCTTGACGACACCGCTCCGCCGAAACAGCCGGCCTAATCCACCTCTGATTCGCTGATTCCCCCTAAAGCGCGACCGATAAGCTGCCGTAAACGACAGCATCCACTCACACAAGCGGAACTCCCCATGCAAACCAATACCCTGGACATGCAAGACGACACCACTCTCGTCGACC
>JACCDQ010549448.1_pt1 | contig 15821 bp, 14 predicted proteins | sample 7446031 | NCBI WGS metagenome assembly JACCDQ01 (sample SAMN15323442, study PRJNA562643) | freshwater metagenome | isolation source: river surface water | place: USA:Blue River Watershed | collected 2017-08-17
AGATGAAAGAAATTACATCCGATTCATCTTATGTGTTTGATGTGAATCGCGAGTCCAATGAGTCTCTTTGGGAAAAACTATTAGGAAATAATGCGTTAGTAGAAGAGATATTAGATGAGGATGAGCAACACGATTTTAATCGTGGGGGATTCTCCCGAGCTCAAATCACACTCGAAGGATATGATGGGGAAAACATTCAAATCATCCAATTCGCTAAGTCTAATGGACGCACGCGTAATGAAGCCGAAGTGAATGCCAAGGCGATTAAATATCAATTTGTTCAAAAAGGCAACAAGCTTGTTTTGGATAGCCATTTTGGTCTTCAGAATTTAAAGTTTCGAAACCAACGCATGAAGGTGAAGATCTTAATCCCTTATGGAAAGACGTTCAGTATGACACGCCAGTTTGGGTATTTTATCGACAATGTGTTGGATGGGGGTTATTTTAATGATGAAGCCAACGATTTGTTTGTGGGTTCCCAATGGACTTTTTCTAAAGACAAAGGCTTAATTTGCCTGAACCGGGAACCTAGTCAATCAAGTGATTCTTCAGACTTTGAGGATTCAAACGATGACCAAGAAAACACGTCAAACTTTTCAATCTCGAAAACCATCGAGCCATTTACCCAAGTAGAAATTAGCCAAACAGACGCCGCAAAGATTCAAATCAAGCAAGCCACATCGTACAAAATCTCGATGGAATCTTCAGAGCCCGTGGGAAACTGGAGCAAATTAGCCTCCGTAGATGGAAGTTTGCTGCGCTTAAAGTCTTTGCCTAGTAATGTAACCGTAACCATCGAAACGCCTGATTTGCGTAAAGTGGAGTTGGGTGGCAATGGCCGCACAGAAATAGCTGGTTTTGATGCTGCAAAAATGGAAGTGATTCTGCGCGATTTTCATAGCTTAAAAATGGAAGGCCGTTCCGATGAATTAGTAGCTTCCACCTATGATCAGTCGGAACTTGATGCGACGGGGATGAAGGTGAAAATGGCAACGGTTTGGATTGATCGCAAAGCGAGCATGGATCTAGATGTTACTGAATCTTTACGCGGTAAAAAGTACGCATCGGCGCACGCAATCAATGCCAATGCTCTCGGGAAGAAAGAATCTTGGACCATTATGAAGTAGCATGCAACCATTTGGGGAGATGAGACATCTTGCCAACCGTAAAAAATATATATGAAAAAATCGATCTACTTTTTAATCGCGGCACTTGGAATCTCCATCCAGATGATGGCCTCTGCCGACCTAACCACTAAAAAATTTAAAGTAGGCAATTTCTCTTCGCTAGAGATTGGCCATGCCTTCGAAGTGCATGTTTTTAAAGGCAGCACCTACGCTATTTCAGCCACTGGAAATGCGAATGATTTAGATGAAATTGAAGTTGAAGTGCATGGTTCAACGCTCGAAGTCAATTTGGAAAGTTCGTATTGGTCCAACTGGAAAAATTGGAAAGGTGGTGCTCATAAAATTGTTCTCAATATCACCATGCCACGCTTGAAAGATGCTCAATTTAGCGGTGCTGCTAAAGTAAATTTGGAAGGCTTTGTGGACGAAGAAGAAATGACACTTCATGGTAGTGGCGCCGTTAAATTAATGTCTTCGAAGCTAGTTGCCGATAAACTAACGCTTGATTTATCAGGTGCCACGAAGGTAGAAATGAATGGCCAAGTGTTAAAATTGTCTATTGATCTTTCAGGTGCAAGTCATGTTGTTTTAACTGATATGATCGCCCGCGATGCGGATGTGGACGCGAGCGGAGCAAGTCATGTGGAATTAAACGTTCAAAAGACATTACGAGTAGAAGCATCTGGGGCTTCCAAAATTACGTATCGTGGAAATCCGGCTGTTAGCCAAGATGTATCTGGCGCCTCTTTTGTACGAAAAGCGAATTAAGGATTGCGTTCTCCCGCCTCCACACGAATCGGTAGATTATTCTCTTTTGGGGGGATCGGACACGCAAAGGTGCTATTATAAGCACAATAAGGAAAAAAAGCTTGATTGAAATCAACACGCAGTTGGTTCTCTTTCAAATTTGTTAGGGGTAACTCCAAATACCGACCGCCTCCATAGGTTTCTGTGGGGGCGGTTTTGTCTTTAAATGGGATGAAAAAATCCCCAGAATCATGTTGGTATATCACCAGCGAAACTAATTTTCCCTGAATCGTAGCAGAAATTTTGCCAAAGGCAATCAAGGAATCCAAACTCCCATCCGTCATTTTTAAGGCAATTTTTTCCGCTTTCGCTGCTCGTGTCACGTCAAAGTTAATTGACCAAGCGGCATTGAATGGGTAGTAATGTAAGCCTGAAAATTGGGCTTTGTTGGCAATAGGAGAGTCTTCTGCCGTCCTAAAATTTTCATCTTTTGCTTTGCGAGATTCTACACTGGCTAATGAATCTGCTGTCGATTGCGCAGGTGCTGGCTGGCTTTCAGGAAGGCTCACATAAATAAGGATGGCAAGTATCGGAATGAGAATCAAGAACCAGCGATTGAATTTCATAGGAATGCGTGTAAATTTGGGTTCGTAAAAATATAAAATTAATCACATGTTTACAGGTATTGTGGAATCGATGGGCGTTTTGGAAAGCAAACAAACGCTGGGGACCAATGTTGATTTTTGGTTTTCTTCTCCATTCACAGATGAATTGAAAATCGATCAATCGCTTGCCCATAACGGCGTTTGCCTAACCGTTGTCGAAATTAAATCCCCGCAATACCGAGTAACGGCGATTCAAGAAACCTTACAAAAAACAAACTTGGGTGATTTGTTGATTGGCCAAAAAGTGAATCTTGAACGTTGCATGCCGGCCAATGGTCGTTTCGATGGTCATATCGTGCAAGGCCATGTGGATTTGACAGGAGTTTGTACATCCATTAAAACACATGACGGATCATGGGAATATCATATTCAATATCCTGCCGGCCATGTCACGGTTGAAAAAGGCTCAATTTGCGTGAATGGAACGAGTTTGACGGTTGTGGAATCTGGAACAGATACGTTTTCGGTAGCGATCATTCCGTATACCTACGAACACACAATTTTCCACCAAATGAAGGTAGGTGATCGCGTGAATCTAGAATTCGATATTCTTGGAAAATATATGCAGAAGTTATTGGCTCAGCAATTAGCTCAATAGATCCTCCATCGCCTCTTCGACTTTTTCGAATCCAAAGCGACTCCAAACCATATCTTTTTGAGCTTGAATTTCAGGTAAACCTAAATTCCCGATGCTCCCTAAATGGGTGTGATTGATTTCGCGGCTGCTACCATTGAATTCGCCGGCTTCGATCATTTTGCCCACCTGCACATAAGCCTCGCGGAAAGGCATTCCAGCTACGACTAATTTGTTGACCTCTTCGACGGAAAATAATAAATCGTATTTCGAGTCTTTTAACAAATCAGCCTTCACCTTCATGTGCGTCACCATGTAATGTGTGATTTCAAGGCAATCTTTAATTTCTTCGATGGCCGGCATCAATAATTCTTTGGTCAATTGGAATTCCCGGTGATAACCAGAAGGCAAGTTGCTCATGAGCAATTGCATTTGATTGGGAACTGCTTTGAGTTTATTCGATTTGCCACGTAATAATTCCGCGACATCAGGGTTCTTTTTATGTGGCATGATTGAACTGCCAGTCGTTAAGGAACTAGGTAATTCGATGAAACCAAAGTTTTGGGAGTTGTATAAACACACGTCCATGGCTAAGCGACTCAAGGTTGTCGCGATTTGGCTGATGGCGTTTAATACATAAAATTCCGTTTTGCCTCTGGACATTTGGGCATTGACCACATTCACGTGTGGCGCTTCAAAACCTAATAAAATGGTCGTTAATTTTCGGTCTAATGGAAACGAAGAACCATAACCAGCTCCGGAACCCAATGGGTTTTTATTGGCCAAACGAAAGGCCGCCTCTAGTAATTCCGCATCCTCGACCAAGCACTCTGCATACGCACCAAACCACAAGCCGAAAGATGAGGGCATCGCGATTTGCAAGTGCGTGTATCCGGGCAATAAATCATTTTTATGTGCTTCGCTTTTGGTCAATAAAAGATCAAATAAATCCTCCACCGCATCCGCAATTTCCATGATTTCAGCCCGCATAAATAATTTCAAGTCCACTAAAACCTGGTCATTCCGAGAACGGCCCGCATGAATTTTCTTCCCTAAATCACCGAGTTTCTTCGTTAACAAATATTCGATTTGGGAATGGACATCCTCCATACCTTCTTCAATCACAAAGGTCCCATCTTCAATGGTGTCTAAAATATTTTTTAACTCAACACAAAGAGGTTCTAATTCTTCGGAAGGTAAAAGGCCCACGTGCTCCAGCATCGTGATGTGCGCGAGAGAGCCCATGACGTCGTAGCGCGCCAACTGCAAATCGTATACAGGGTCGTTCCCAATCGTGAATTGCTCAATGATTGCGTCCGTTACTTGATTCTCTTTTTGCCAAAGTTTTGCCACGATCGTATTAGATTAATTGTGATAATATGTTCTGATAGGTTTGAATACCCTGTTTCAGTTCTTCTAAATAAATAAATTCATCCGCCGTATGGCTTCTTCCCGAATGTCCCGGACCGATTTTCACCGAAGGGAAATTCATTAATGCTTGATCCGATAGGGTAGGAGAACCAAATGTGCTTATTCCCAAAGCAGCAGCAGCCTCAAGTACCGGATGTCCATCCGGTATTTTACTCGATTGTAAACGAATGCTCCGCGGAGTTAATTCCGCTTGAACTAAGTCGCGTAACGTTTCGAGTACTTGTTCCAACGAATAACATTCGTTGACCCGACAATCAATCGTATAGTGACATACGTCCGGAACGACATTGTGTTGCTTACCCGCATTTACCACCGTAACCGTGCATTTTACAGGTCCGAGTACCGGTGAAACCTCCGGGAATTCATAAGCCTTGATTTGATGGATATCTTCCAAAGCCAGGTAAATCGCATTCACCCCCTCATTGCGAGCAGCATGTCCAGCTAAACCTTTCACTTCGGCATCTATCACCATCAAGCCCTTTTCCGCAATAGCTAATTGGCAATCCGTCGGCTCACCCACAATCGCCCAAGAAATCGCCGGGAAATCCGCTGATTTTAATACCGATTCAATACCCCCCGTACCTGAAATTTCTTCCTCCGCCGTTGCCGCTAAAACCAAGTTGAAAGGGAGCTCTCGGTCGAAAAAGGTGCAAAAAACACTAATTAAGCACACTAAGCTCGCGCCAGCATCGTTACTTCCGAGGCCGAACATCTTCCCATCTTGAATGGTTGCTGCATATGGTTCGTGTGTCCACGAAGCATTCGGCTTCACGGTGTCGTGATGCGAGTTTAATAAAATACTTGGCTTCTTGGAATCAAAATGCTTGTTGGTCGCCCACACATTATTTCCTATCGTATGAAATGGAATATTTCTAGCACGCAAAAAATCCTGAATGATCGCAGCGGTTCCTTGCTCTTCCCGACTTAAAGATGGGCAGGCTAGTAGCTCGGCCAACAGGCCTTGTGCATCTAGAAATTGTTGTTCCGTATACATTTAGGCTTGAATTAACGTGCCTTTGTCGGGCTGTGAAACAAAATCTGCATGGCAAAGACGAACGGTTTGAACCCCTTGTGCAATGGCTTTTAAGGCATTTTCAAGTTTAGGTATCATGCCTGCAGACACGACGCCATCCGCTTTTAATTGCGTAAAATTCGCTTGATTAATTTGAGAAATCACCGAATCGTCATCATTGGGATCCATTAATACGCCTTGCTTTTCAAAGCAATAAGTTAGTGTCACTTCGAAATGCGCACTCAAGGCAATCGCCAAAGCTTGTGCCATCGTATCTGCATTCGTATTTAGTAATTGACCCGAAACATCTGCTGTGATCGGTGCAAAAACAGGACTAAATCCTGAAGTAATCAATCCAGCTAAACCAGTAGCATTGACGTGCTCAATATCCCCTACGAATCCATAATCTATCGGAACTGGATTTCTTTTTTTCGATACCACAAAGCCACCATCTGGGCCAGCTAGCCCGATGGCATGGCATTGTAAAGCTTGCAATGAAGCTACGATGGATTTGTTGATCCAGCCAGCATAAACCATGGTGACGATCCGAAGGCTGTCACCATCTGTCACGCGCCGACCGTCTATCATTTGGCTTTCAATTCCCAAATTAGCCGCCATAGATGTAGCAATCTTACCACCTCCGTGAACTAATAATTTAGGGCCTTTAATCGAAGCAAAATTCGCTAAAAAAGAAGCTAAGGCCTCCGGCGCATCGATGATGTTCCCGCCAATCTTGACAATATGTAAGGCCTGCTTGCTCATTAGAATAAATATGGACTTTCAACCCGCATTTGGGTTAATAGAATTTCTTTGATCACAGCTTGCGCCGCCCAAAGCCGATTTCCGGCTTGTTGGATCACAATTGAATTCTCCGAATCAATCACCGCATCATCCACAACGACATTCCGACGAACCGGTAGGCAGTGCATGAATTTGGCGTTATTGGTTAAATCCATTTTAGCCTTTGTAACCGTCCATGCCGGATCCGAAGAAAGGATTTTACCGTAGTCAGAATAGGATGACCAGTTCTTTGCGTAGATGTAATCCGCGCCAACAAATGCTTCCTGTGGATCATAGCAGATCTTCGCATTTCCAGCAAATTCAGGAGCTAATTCATATCCTTTTGGATGTGCAATCGTAAAGTCTACGTTCGCTATATTCATCCATTCTGCGAATGAATTGGGTACGCATTGTGGCAATGCTTTCACATGAGGCGCCCAAGTTAATACCACTTTAGGACGGTCCACTTGCTTTGTTTCCGTAATCGTAATCAAGTCGGTCAGTGATTGCAACGGATGTCTGGTAGCCGATTCCAAACTGACAATGGGCTTACCGGTATATTTGATGAATTGATTGATAACCAATTCTGAATAATCTAATTCACGATCTACAAGGCCAGGAAAACTCCGAACACCCACGATATCGCAATATTGGCCGATAACGGCTGCAGCTTCCATGACGTGTTCCGCCTTGTCGCCATTCATGATGACGCCCTCATTCATTTCTAATTGCCATCCATCAGTACCCACATTCATGACCATGACATCCATGCCCAAGTTCTGTGCCGCTTTTTGTGTCGACAATCGTGTCCGTAAACTCGAGTTGAAAAACAGCAAGCCCATCGTTTTGTTCTTGCCAATGTGCTTGTCGGCATACGGAGACTTTTTCATCAACAAGGCTTCGTTGATAAGTTTGTCAATGTTATACGCGTCTTTAACGGAAGTAAAATGCTGCATAGAATGTGTGGCCCGAAGGCCTTATAGTATTGGCAATTTGGTAAAATTACCATTTTTGATAGATAAATGAAATTTATCGTCGGCGTTCCCACATGAAAACTTCAAGCGGGTCAGGACATTCAATGGATTTCTGTCCTGTTTGAATAAATTGATTCAATTGTAGCACGCGCTGTGACGCAACATTTTCGCATGGCGTTTCCGCGCGTATAATTTGTAAGTCGGCATCCTGAAATGCCCATCGAGCCAATGTCTCTACTGCCTCCGACGCATAACCATGGCCTCTGAATTTTTGATCGAGCGCATAGCCCATTTCCGTCGTACCCTGGTTATCGGGTAAACCTGAAAGTCCAATTCCCCCGATAGAGCAGGATGAAGCCGTTAGGATTATTTCCCAATTTGTGTACCACATAAAATCCAACGGGAATTTATGAGTCATGGGCAGCCAAAAGTTAACCAAGGCATCCTCCATTTCTTGATTGTAAAACTTTTCCAAGGAAATGTTGTTTGGTTTCAAGTTCAATTCCTTTTCAACAGCCTCCCTTCCAAATTGTCGCCAAATTTTCAGCAGACTATGGTCTAGTGGAATGAGCGTTAAACGGGAAGAAGTTAATGCAATCATAAAAGGCAGCGAATATTGACCTACAAATTACCTGTTTTGGTCGCAAAATTACATGTATTACTAAATGTATGTAGATTTTTGTGACCGAATTAAAATGAAACCGAATTATTGCCAAACTAAAATATATATGAAATACCTTTTAATTTTAATTACCAGCTTTATTACCGTGTTCTCCGTGAACGCACAAATACCGGGAGGTTTCGGAATGGCCCCAGCAAAAAAGGAAGCCGTTATTCCAGGAACAGCTCAAGCTGCACCTAAAGGATCCGCTAAAATTGTCGGTTATCTATTAGACTCCACAGACAAAAAACCAGTTGAATTTGCTTCCGTTGCTTTGATTAATAAAGCGACAGGCCGACCAGTCGATGGAGCCGTGGCTGATCAAGTTGGTAAATTTACGATCAACAAAGTTCCCGTAGGTGATTACAAATTAGTAGTCTCTTTCATTGGCTATGATAGCAAAACATTATTTGTTTCTGTTTCTGCCAAAAATGACGACCAAGACTTAGGCGTGATTTCATTGTCTTCTAGTACAAAGATGTTGGCCGAAGTTACAGTAGAAGGCCAGCGTGCCCTAATTGAGGAGCGTGTCGATCGCACGGTGTATAATGCAGAGAAAGATGCATCCAATAAAGGGGGTGATGCCACCGATGTATTGAAAAAAGTTCCCATGCTTTCGGTTGATTTGGATGGAAATCCTTCCCTACGTGGTTCAACTAACGTGAAGGTATTGATTAACAACAAGCCTTCTACGATCATGGCCTCAAGTATTACAGATGCCTTGAAGCAAATCCCAGCGGATATGATCAAGACGGTTGAGGTAATTACTTCGCCATCGGCTAAATATGATGCTGAAGGTTCTGCGGGTATCATTAACATCGTGACGAAGAAAAACACATTACAGGGTTTGACCTTGAATTTTGATACAAGTGCGGGTGTTCGTGGTTCGAACCTTGCTTTGAACGGTAACTTCCGTAATAAAACTTGGGGCTTGTCTTTAGGTGGTTTTGGTCGTTCGGAATACAATGTAAACGGTAAGTTTGAGAGTACACAAATTACAACAAGTAATGGTGTTCAAACGACCAATGTCCAGTCAGCCGAATCTCGCCGTCAAGGTTTATTTGGTAATTACCAATTGGGATTTGATTGGGACATCAACAAATACAATTCATTGACATCCAACGTTCGCTTTGGTTTACGTAACGGAAATAACTGGCAAGATAATTTGTCTCAGATTCGTAACGGTACATTAGCCAGTTTACGCAATACAAATTCTTTGGATCAATCGGCGAACGTTGATGTGAACTTTGACTACACGAGAACATTTGAAAAACCTCAGAAGGAATTCTCGATTTTGACGATGTACAGCCGTAACAATCGTACCAATGATTTCTACAATTTAATCATGAATCCGACTGCTACGATGAGCCAAATCATGAGTTCAATTAAGAACGTAAATGATGCTTATAATGAGGAGGCAACGATTCAAATGGATTATCAAACGCCAATCAACAAAGCTTCGATGATTGAGTTTGGAGCGAAAGCCATCACGCGTAATGTAACATCTGATTATGCTTCGTTTACAGCGGGTGCCGATGGGATTTATTCTCCGGCAGTTGGCAATATCAATTTACCAACCAACGTATTTGATTACAATCAAAACATCTGGGGAACTTATGGTTCTTACACGTTGACAACAAAAAACAAGTGGAGCATTAAGGCTGGTGCACGTTATGAGCACACAGACATAACAGCTGACTTTAAAAACAAAGATGGTTTGAGTACGGTCATTCCTCCGTATGGTGTTTTAGTTCCAAGTGTAAATATGTCGAAGACATTTAAATCAGGCACTTGGAGATTCAGTTACAACCGTCGTATCCAACGACCAGGTATTGAAAACTTGAACCCAAATATCAATGCCACCAACCCATTGAATATTTCGCAAGGAAATCCAAATTTGGCTCCTGAATACACCAACAACTACGAGGTTTCATATAGCAAGTTTGTGAAGCAAACGTATATTTCAACAGCTCTATTTGTACGTAATACAACGGGTGCCATCAGCCGTATTCGCCAAGTAACAGGTGATGTGGTGAAAACAACGTCCATGAATATTGGAAATGAAGATGCGTATGGTGCGAACATTAACTTAAATGTGAACCTATCGAATAAGTTGATGCTTGGTGGTGGCGGTGATTTGTCTTACATGGTTTTGGCGAACAACAACCCAGATCCAATGTTGGCGGCTAGCAACGAAGGTTTACAATCGAACTTCCGTATTTTTGGTAATTACACGATTGGAAACGGATGGGGTGCGCAAGTGTTCTCATTCTATCGTGTGAATCAAATTCAATTGCAAGGTTCTCAGGGTGGATTTGGTATGTATAGTTTGAGTTTCAAGAAAGACTTTAAAAACAAAAAGGGTAGCATTGGTTTTGGAGCGGAGAATTTCTTGACGCCTAATGGTTTTGTGATTCGTAATGAAACGAAGACTGCTACAATTAGTCAAATTTCAGAGAATACGATGCGTAACATGAACTTCAAGATCAATCTATCTTACCGTATTGGAAAGATGAGTTTTGGTCCTCAAAAGAAGAAGAAATCAGTAAATAATGACGATACAAAAGGCGATGGTGGCGATGCAGCTCCAGCAGCTCCACAACAACCGATGGGTATGCCAGGCATGCGTATGGGTGGTGGCGGAGGCGGTGGTTTCGGCGGCCCACGCTAGTGATATTTCTAAATAGATTAAAACAAAAAAGGAGACCATTTTAATGTGTCTCCTTTTTTATTTCTGTCTTTCGATGGTGTAGGATAATAAATCACCGAGCGAGTCTCGGTACTTGGATGCTGGAAATTGGGCCAAAATATCTCTAGCCTCCTGCGCAAACTCTTGCATCTTTGCTGTGGCATACGCCAAACCTCCTGTAGATTTAACAAAATCGATTACCTCACGTACTTTCTTTGGATTCTCAGAATCGTTTTTGATCGTATGGATCATGGATTTGCGCGTGGAGCGATCCGTGTTTTGTAAAGCATAGATCAATGGCAGTGTCATCTTTTTTTCTTTGATGTCAATGCCTAATGGCTTTCCAATCTCCGCATCGCCATAATCAAACAAATCATCTTTGATCTGGAAAGCAATGCCCACCTTCTCACCAAACTCGGACGCCATGGTTACGTATTTCTCTTCTGCATCTGTGGACTGAACCCCCACAGCGCAACAAGCTGAAATTAGTGTGGCCGTTTTTTTACGAATAATGTCAAAGTAAACATCTTCAGTGATGTCTAATTTACGAGCCTTCTCAATCTGCAATAATTCACCTTCCGCCATCTCCCGAACGGCTGTCGATACGGATGTCAATAAGTCAAAATCCTTATGATCTACGGAAAGTAAAAGTCCTTTGGATAGGAGGTAGTCTCCTACTAAAACCGCAATCTTATTTTTCCAAACCGCATTGATTGAGAAAAATCCCCGTCGATAATCCGATTCATCCACGACATCGTCATGCACTAAGGTTGCTGTATGTAATAATTCGATTAATGCTGCCCCGCGATGGGTTTTCTCGTTGATATTGCCAACCGTCCCTGCCATCAAAAACACGAACATCGGTCGCATCTGCTTGCCCTTGCGTTGCACGATGTAATTCATGATCGTGTCGAGCAACATCACCTTGGTCTTCATGAACTGCCGAAACTTGCCTTCAAATGCCTTCATGGGTTCCGCAATGGGCGCCTGAATGGAGGAGATGGAATAGGACATATTTTCGGGGAAGAGCCTAGTAGGCAGCGTTATAATTTGTGTAAATTTAACGACTATTTGCAATAAATTGTTTCCGCGCCGTTAAATAAAACAAAATATATGAGCAAGATATTAGTTCTCGCTGGAGGGTCCGTTAAGGGTGCATTTCAGGTTGGCGCCATTAAGGCTTTAGCCGAGCAAGGATTTCAACCAGATGCCATCTATGGGATTTCGGCGGGGAGCTTAAATGCGGCGTATTTGGTCAATAAAATAGGCCAGCAAACTGTAGCAGGGGAGGGAGTTTCGTTCGGTCAAGCCGCACAGGATTTATGGGATTTTTGGGAAAGAAGGATTACCAGTCCGTCCAGTTTATCTAAACCACTTTCCCTTTTTGAATTAGGTTGGTCCGCCTTACGAAAAAAATTTAAGGGCTTAGTTTCCACTCAGCCGTTACGGACGTTGATCGAAGAAGAACTGTCGGCGCGCAATTTAAACGCTAGCCCCGTTTCATTGAAAATTGGCGCTGTTAATGTGATCGATGGAGGTATCCATTACGTAGATCCCAGTGAGGAGGCATTTTTTGACTATTTGATGTCTTCGTCTGCTATTCCCATTTTGATGCCTCTGGTTCAAATTAATGGCGAGGTTAGACGCAGTTTTTTAGATGGAGGCTTGCGTGACGTGACGCCTATTCGTAAAGCATTAGCAGATGGCGCTACGGAGATCGTATGCATCAGTTGCCACCCGGAAACAATTGAAGGTGGGGTTTTTGATACGGGGGATTTATTGGCGCTCGTAGACCGTGTCATGGACATCGCCGTCAATGAAATCCTAAATGCTGATTTGCGCGAAACCTTATTGATCAATAGTTCCTTGCCGCTCGATGGATCAGCACAGCTCGATGGTCCATTTAAAGGGTTTCAGCGTGTTAAGATAACGAATATCCGACCTGAGCAACCGCTAACCGTTGACATGCAGAATTTCACTAAAATGGATATTCGAAGAATGCTTGAAGTAGGCTATGCCGTGGGTAAAAATCAGGCATAAAAAAAGCCCGATCGATGACCGGGCTTGGGTTGTGGTTTACACCGACATGATATCTTTTTCTTTCTCAGTGAAAATCTGATCAATCCGCGCAACAAATCCGTCCGTGATTTTTTGAATTTTATCTTCACTCGCTTTGATCGCATCTTCCGATACGCCATCGCCTTTTAATTTCTTGATGCTATTGTTGCCATCTTGACGAGCATTGCGAATATTGATTTTCGCTACCTCGATTTCCTGCTTCACTCGCTTGACTAAATCGCGGCGACGCTCTTCCGTCAATGGTGGAATCGCTAAACGAATTAGCTCGCCATCGTTCATCGGATTTAAACCTAAACTTGAATTGCGAATCGCCTTTTCGATCTCCCCAAAAATCCCTTTTTCAAATGGTTTGATGGCGATCGTACGCGCATCGGGAGTCGTGATCGACGCTGCACCAGAAATAGGCGTAGGCATGCCGTAATAGTCGATCATCAATCCATCAAGCATCGATGTACTCGCTTTTCCAGCTCTAATTTTAGATAACTCAATGTTCAGGTGCTTAATCGCACCATCCATGGTCTCTTGCGTTGCTTCAATAAAAAACTCTAATTCTTCCATGTTGTATTAACTAATTAACGTTCCCACATCCTCACCAGACACTAAATCAGCCAAATTTCCTGACTTATTCATGTCAAAAACAATGATAGGTAAATTATTTTCTTGGCATAAGGTAAATGCCGTGGTATCCATAATCTTCAAGCCTTTTTGGATTGCATCCGAAAAGCTTAATTGGGTAAAACGAGTCGCCGTTGGATCTTTTTCCGGATCAGCCGTATAGACACCGTCCACACGCGTTCCTTTTAGTACCACATCCGCCTCAATCTCAATCGCACGTAACGATGCAGTGGAATCTGTTGTAAAATATGGGTTACCCGTTCCAGCACCGAAAATCACAATACGCCCTTTTTCAAGGTGACGAATGGCGCGCCGACGAATAAATGGTTCGCATACCGCTTCTACTTTTAAAGCGGTCATCATGCGAGTATATAATCCTTGTTTTTCTAAGGCAGCTTGCACAGCCATACCATTGATTACAGTGGCTAACATTCCCATGTAATCTCCTTGCACGCGGTCGATGCCCGCTTTCGCCGCACTCGCACCACGGAAAATATTTCCTCCTCCGATCACAATCGCTACTTCAACTCCTAAATCATGTACCTTTTTAATTTCTGCGGCGTATTGACCTAAAATAACAGGGTCAATCACTTCATCTTTCGTCGATAATGCCTCGCCCGAAAGCTTCAAGAGGATACGTTTGTATTTAGTTTCTTGCATGGAGAAAGGGTGTTTGTCGTGATTTGTGCGGTGCAAATTTAGAAAAATTATCGGCTATTTGGTAAAATTTTCAGCCCGATCTTTTGCTGCTGCTAATTTCCACCAGGGCAAATAAGGTTGGTCATGATGTTCATAATGATACCCAAAGAAATAACAAGATATAAATGCCCACACATGATTCCTTGCCTGACTCCGTGACTGTGTTTTATTATCCTGGGCATGCTCCCCACGATGCGGCAAATATGTACCAAAAATGAATAATTGAAGCGTACTTAAAATAGCTGGCAACTCCCAGAACAGAATCAAATTCCACATGGGAATCCATAATTTTAATACATTGTAAGTGATAGCCATCGCGAGGACTTGTTGCCAGGTCACATACTGCCACATAAACTTAAACCACCACACAAAAAAATTACCTTGATGTACATCGGGGTCACCCTCTGTATTCACATAGGCATGATGCTCATGATGTTTCTTACGCAAAACCGTGTAGTTGTTAAAAGCAAAAAGGATAGTACAAAACCGACCAATCGCATTATTGATATAGGGATATTCAACGCTGACTACCCCATGAATCGAATCGTGGGACGTGATGAACAAACCGGTATATAAATGCATTTGAATGAGAATGCCCAGGTAGGTCCAGGGGCTGGCGGGGTCGAATGGCCGACTGAGCAAATAGTATAAGTGGGCGAACCACAAGGTCACTAATAAAATGCCCCAACAAATTCCCTTGAATTTTTTTAAATTGCTCATGCTAAATTGATGACCTCAAAATTAATACAATTAAAGATGAAAATTGTTTCCATTCTTATATTCATTCTTTCACTTTCCACTGCCACGTTCGCCCAAAAGACTTTTTGCAATCCAATGAATTTGGATTACGGGTTTACGCCTATTCCTAATTTTTCAGAGCAGGGACGTCATCGTGCTACCGCAGACCCTGTTATTGCCTATTTCAAAGACCAATATTATTTGTTTTCAACGAATCAATGGGGCTATTGGGTTAGTGATGATTTAGTCGATTGGAAATTTATTTCACGTAAATTTTTACAACCCTACCACAAAGTTTTTGATGAATTATGTGCGCCAGCCACACTCGTATTGGGGGATAGTTTATTAGTCATCGGTTCCACGTATGAGAAAGATTTCACCTTGTGGTATAGCCAAAAGCCACAAACGGATACCTGGAAAGAGGCCGTACATGCCTTTACCGCCGGAGCCTGGGATCCTGCTTTCTTCGAAGACGACGACAAACGTGTTTATTTATATCATGGCTCTAGTAATTTTTACCCGATGTATGGTCAGGAAATTGACCGAAAAACGCTTCAGCCCATCGGCGAGCGCCATGAGTTAATTCGCCTACATGACGACCTACATGGCTGGGAGCGTTTCGGGGAATATCAAGACAATACTTTCTTGAAGCCATTCATGGAAGGTGCTTGGATGAATAAATACAAAGGGAAATACTACCTGCAATATGGAGCCCCAGGTACGGAGTTTTCGTCTTATGGGGATGGGGTATATACGGCCGACAAGCCTTTCGGGCCATTTACGTATCAAGCACATAATCCGTTTTCGTTTAAGCCGGGTGGGTTTACGCGTGGGGCAGGACATGGAGCCACTTTTGAGGGTCGCTATGGTAATTGGTGGCATGTGTCTACGATTACGATTGCTGTGAAAAATAGTTTTGAACGTCGTTTGGGTTTATGGCCTACGGCTTTTGACGCAGATGGAATTTTATATACGAATACGGCTTACGGAGATTATCCGCATCGCATGCCGACGACCCGTACCGAAAATC
>JACCDQ010756785.1_pt1 | contig 15817 bp, 12 predicted proteins | sample 7446031 | NCBI WGS metagenome assembly JACCDQ01 (sample SAMN15323442, study PRJNA562643) | freshwater metagenome | isolation source: river surface water | place: USA:Blue River Watershed | collected 2017-08-17
CGCGCTGCGCGAGGTAGTCGTTGACCGTGACCACGTGCACGCCCTTGCCAGTCAGAGCATTCAGGTAGGCCGGCAGCGTCGCCATCAGCGTCTTGCCCTCACCGGTACCCATCTCGGCGATCTTGCCTTGATGGAGCACCATGCCGCCGATCAGCTGCACGTCGAAGTGGCGCATCTTCAGCACCCGCTTGGACGCCTCGCGGCAGACCGCGAAGGCTTCGACCAGAATGTCGTCGGTGGTGGCGCCGGCGGCCAGCCTGGCCTGCAGCTCCGGTGTTTTGGCTTTGAGCGCCTCGTCGGACAGCGCCTCGAGGGAGGCTTCGAGCGCGTTGATCTCGCGCACGGACTTCTGCAGCTTCTTGAGCAGGCGCTGGTTGCGGCTGCCGAAAATTTTGGTCAGGAATGACATGCGGGTGCTGGAATAGGGAAGACTATGCGACGCCATGTAGGCGAAAGGCGCGATTTTAGCATGCAGCCCCCTTGCCAGACCGGCACGCCGGACCATCACTTGAGCCCGGGAATGCGCTGCCGCGAAGGCCCTGTGATAAGGTGCGCGCATGCAGAAGAACCCGGGCAGAAACCCGCCCAATTTCACCCCGGCTCGCCGTCCCTCACAGCAGCCGAACACCAAAGGCGCACTCGATTTCCTGCAATCGAACGACCGCCTGGCCGCGCTGTTGCCTACCCTCGGCCAGCTCGCGAATTTGCAATCCGATTGTGAGCGCTTGCTACCAACTTTGTTCAGCAATTGTCGCGTTTTACAGCTACGCGAGGGCGCGCTGCAGGTTGCGGTGCCGAATGCGGCACTGGCTACCCGGCTGAAGCAGGTGTTGCCGAAATTGCAGGATGGATTGCGGCAGAAAGGCTGGCCGGTGGAAGCGGTGAAGCTGAAGGTACAACTGATGCCGGCGGTCCCCGCATCGCCGCAACGCCCTCACCGCCACAAGGTTCTGTCCAACAATGCGGTCGGTGCCTTCTCGGAGCTGGAGCAAACGCTGGAAGACAATCCGCGCAACGCCAGCCTGCGCGATGCGCTGAAGGCGCTGCTGTCGCGCCGCTGATCCCGGGCGACAGGCCCGGCCTGCATCAAAGTTCGACGAAATAATCCGAGGCCGCCGCCTCGATGGCTTCGATGCTCAGCTCGGGCAATTCGCGGCGGTAGCGCGCGCGGTCGATCACCTGCTCGATCAGATCGCGCGGGTGGCTGCCAGTGAACTTGCGGCCGCGCTCGCGGTAAAACTTGTCGATCAGGTGGGCGGCCACCTCCGACTTGTACGCGATGCCCTGCGCCTGGCAGACCCGCTCGAAAGTCTGCAGGAATTCCTTCTCGGTCTGGTACGGCACCATGATCTTGTGCCGCAAGCGGCGCAGGAAGGCTTCGTCGGCCAGCTCCGCCGGATTGAGGTTGGTCGCAAAGACCGTGATCTGGTCGAAGCTGATCTCCAGCTTCTTGCCCGTGTGCAGGCGGAGGAAGTCGGTGCCGCGCTCCAGCGGCACAATCCAGCGGTTCAGCAACTGGCGCGGCGGTATCTGCTGGCGGCCGAAGTCATCGACGATGAACATGCCATTGGTCGCCTTCATCTGCACCGGCGCCTGATAGAACTTGCTGATCGGGTCATACTCGAGGTTCAGGCTCTCCAGCGTCAGTTCGCCGCCGACCATCACCACCGGGCGGCGGCAGCGCACCCAACGCGCGTCATGCCGACTGCCGAGGTCGAGGTCGAGACTGCCTTGCATGCTCGGCCCGGTACTCTTGGCCAGGTCGTTCACAGGCACGTGCAGCGCCGGATCGAAGACGCGTATCACCTGCCCGTCCACCATCAGCGCATGCGGCACATAAATCTCGCCCGGCAGCTCGCGCCCGATCGCCTCGGCGATCGACGATTTGCCACTGCCCGGCGGGCCATACAGGAAGATCGAACGTCCGGAATTGAACGCCGGACCGAGGCGGTTCATCAGGCTCTCGCCCACCACCAGTCGGCGCATGGCCTGCCGCATCCAGCTGGCATCGATTTCGATCTGGCGCACGGTCTGGTGCGCGACGATGTCGCGATACGCCTGCAGCGTGATCGGCGCCGGGCCGGTGTACTGCGATTGCGTCAGCGCCAGTTCAGTGCGCTCGCGACCGAGGTTGGTCAGCTCGTACAAGTAAGTGCCCGACATCGAACCGGCCGCGGTGCGCAATGACAGCAGACGATCGCGCTTGGCCTTGTCGACCAGATCATCGACCACGCGCATCGGCAGGCAGAGCTTGCCGATCATGTCAGCCACGCTGAGGACTTGCCCGTCGAAATAGGCATTCTTCAACATCAGGTCGATCAGGAAGGTTTCGGGGATGCCGACCTGATCCATGTCGCGTGGCGCCGGCGGCACACGATGGAAGATGCGCTCCAGTTCGCCGGTGCTCAGGTAGCCCAGTTCGACCATCGCATCGCCGATGCGACCGCCGCGCTTCTTCTGTCGATCCAATGCGCGATCGCGCTGCTCCGGAGTGATCAGGCGTTCGCTGACCAACATATCTCCCAGCATCACCGCTCCCCGACGAATGAGATGCTGCAGTCTAGCAATCCGAATTGGTCATAGGAATCGTCTGGCGATGTACTTTAGGCAAGGTTTGCGCCAGATCAATGGCGACGCAATGCGGGGTCGGGCGGCGCAGGGCCACCCTTCGAAGGACACCAGACGGGTATGGAAAACCCGAAAACTCAGGCGCGCGGCGGCGTCCACTCCAGCACGGTCCAGCGCGAAGCTTCACCGTCGATGACCAGGTGCACATCGCGATCATCCGCCTCGGGCAGGGCCAGCGCCATCGACTGCCCCTCGCGCCACGGCAAGGTGGAGTGGGCTATCGTCCAGCCGTCCTGCGTGCGCACGCCGTACGAAATTTCGAAATCGAGTTGCTGGCACAAGCTGTCGCCGGCGCCCCAGCCGCCGGCGTCAAAGTCCGTCGCGCGCGGCCGCACATACATCACGCAATGGCCGGCAACCAGCAGCCATGCCGGCCGGCTCACCTCGGCTTGCCTGAGTACGGCGAAACCATCGTCGGAGCCCGGCACCTTGTGCCAGTGCTCGAGGTAATCGGCATGGATGCCCGTCTCGACCAGCATGCCGTCGCGAAATGCAGCATGCCCCTCATCCGGCAGGGCCGAAGGCGGCTGGAAATCGACGATGCGCAACCAGGCGGTGTCGTCATTTTCCGGATCGACGCGGGTGACGCCCGCAAAGCCCTGCTGCGTGGCGAGCCACTGCAACTGGGCCGGCGAACATTCATCGAGGCTGTTCACGCCAGTAAAATCGGGACGGTCGGCCGGCACCCGGATGTCGGCATGCCAGCGCGAAGCCTGCAGCCAGCGCACCGTGGTGGTCGTGTCGTCGCCGTCAGGAGTGCGCAGCAGGCTGCGCTGCCAGACGCCGCGAAAACGCGGCGGTACGGGACGGGTATCGGGGATAGTTGTCACGGTGTCGCAGGTCCTGAATCAAGCAGCACGGCGTAATGAATCGATCACGGCTGCCCGGAAGCGCGCGCATCCGGCGCCGCACTCACCTGACCTGCCGCAGCAGACAGCGGCACGCTGATCGCTTCGAGCAAGGAGGCCGCGAGGATCATGGCCCCACCCACCAGCTCGCCAGCGCTGAAATGTTCACCACCGATCAGCACGGCCGACAACACCGCCACCACCAGTTCCGTGACTTGCAGCACGGCGGCCCGGCTGACATCGACATGGGTAACGCCATAGGTCGTCAGCGCCGTTCCACCCATCAGCCAGATGAAGGCAAACAGTGCCAGCAGGGTCCAGTCGAGCGCAGGCAAGGCCGGTATCGTGACCGGATGTAGCGCCAGCCCGATCACGGCGATCGTCGTGCAACCGATGAAGGACATCAGCGTGCGGCTGACGATGGGAATGGCGCGCGCCGCGCGATTGGCAATGCCGGCCAGCGTGTAGAAGATGCCGGCGATAAAGGCTGCCGCATCGGCAAACGACAGTGGTGCCGTGAACACCTCGACACCACCCACGATGGTGAATACCCCGGACAGACACAACGCTACCGTCATCAGCCGGCGCCAGCCCAGCGTCTCTTTCAGGAAAAGCTTGCCGCCGATCGCGCCCCACGCCGGCATCAGGAAGAACAGCAGCATCGCCCGAACCACCGAGCCTTCCATCAGCGCCCAGGTGAAGGCAAAGTTGGCGACGCCGAAACACAGCCCGATCAGCAGCAGATAATGCGTTTCGCCGCGCCAGGCGGCACGCTCGCGCCAGACCAGGGGCAGCGACACCAGCGCCACCAGCGCATAGGCGGTCAGTGCGATCGAATGGCCGTCGATGCCCAGTGCGGCAAAATATTTCAGCGGCATCCATGCAAAGCCCCACACCAGTCCGCTGGCAAACAGCGACAGCAGGGCCAGCGGCGATTCGGCCGAACGCAAGGGAAGGGAAGTTGAACTCATGCAGCAGTCGCGTGTAAGCAAAGCGCCTATGCTAACAGCGCCATCAGCGCCGCATGGCGGCGGCATGCCGGCGGTCGTTCGACGAGGTAGCCCAGCCAGGGCTATGGCCCCGCCCCTGGCGCCAGCCCCGGCCCCTGCGTCCGCATTTTGTGCTGCACGGGTTCATCGCATGGATCAGACTGCCGTCAGAAAAGACACACCGACCGCCCCGACAAAACCATCGGCACGACGCGGCTGTTCCGCAGGCAGCACTGCACCGTAATCCGGCGACAGCACGCGCCGCACGCGGTGCACATGGTAGGCCTTCAGCAGTTCGGGCACGGTCACCACCTGCGCATAGGCATCGCCGTACAACTCGCGATGCAGCGCCGGCAAGCGGTGCCAGGGCACAATCGGGCGCTCGTGGTGCGCATTGTGAAAACCGAAGTTCAGCCACAGCAGGTTGCCCCAGAAGTTGTCGAGTCCGACCACGTTGGTGAAGGTATTGGCCTGTTCGTATGCCTTGTCGCGGATCAGCTCCGGCGGCAAGGGCGTATCGTCGTCAATCGGGTAAGCCTCGTAGGTGTGCTGGAAGCAGTCGGCAAAGCGCAGCACCGTCACCATCAGCAGGTAGGCCGCAAAGTACAGGCACAGCGCCAGCGGCGACACCCAGCCCAGTAGTGCGAATGCAGCGATACGGACGGCCAGGATCGCGACCAGTCGCCGCCGCGACGCACCGCCCCGTTTCCATGCACGCGCGATCACGAAGCCGCGCATCAGGAATTCGACGGCGGGGAAATACAGCCATTCGAGCGCCAGCATGGCATTGCGGAAGATCGCCGGCGAGCGGCGCAGGAAGCCCTGCGAATCGAAGGTGATGACGTCGGCGCGCTCGACATGGTGGCGCATGTGCTTCTTGCGCAAATCGTCGAAACGGGCGATGCAGCTGCCGTTCAGCCAGGTCATCAGCGTGCCCCAGCGGCGGTTCGCCTCGGGGGACTTGAAGATCGCAAGGTGCGCGAATTCATGGATGAAATACGCAGACCAGATCAGCGCGATGCTGGTCAGCAGGAAACCAGCCGCTACCAGCGGCCAGGCTTCCGTGGTCATCAGCAGGATGCCGAGCGGCCAGCCCAGCAGCGTGAGCGACAGCGCGGCCACATTCGGCCAGACGCCGTCCGCATAACGAAAATGTTTGGCCAGCGCTGTCATGATGCTTTCCTTACTTGGCCAGCGCGTTCACGAACTGTGCATCCATTGTAGCCTCGGTAGCCGGGATCTTGTCGATCTGGCCCTTGGCCTTCAGCAGGCCGGCAATCACCTCGCCGCTCGCGTAGTAGGAAGTCGTTTCCTTGGCCTTCACGAAGGCTTTCGGCATTTCCTTGAGCGGGATGTTGTAGACGCCGGTCAGCTGTTCCTTCACTTCCCTGGCCGAGATCCCCATGAACTTGCCGATGATCTTGGCGGCCTCGTCCGGCTTGGCCTTCATGTATTCCATGCCATCGAGGTAGGCTTTCATGATGCTGGTGATCTCTTTCGGGTTGGACTTGATGTACTTGTCGTCGAACACCAGCACGTCGGCGATCAGGCCGGGCGCCTCCTTGGACGAGTAGACCACCTTGAACTTTTTGCCACCGCCCTGCGACAGCACTTGCGACAGGCTGGGCTCATAGGTGACGCCGATCGGCAACTGGCCCGAGGCCATCGCCGCAGGCACCGCTTCCGGCGTCATGCTGACCGGGGTGATGTCCTTCTCGGTCAGGCCGTTGACCTTCATCGCGTACGACAACAGGAAGTCCGACGGCGACAGCGGGTTGTAGCCGATCTTCTTGCCCTTGAAATCGCTGATCTTGTTGATGCTGTTGGCGACCACGATCGCATCGCCGCCATTCGAGTAATCGATGGGCATCACCACCTTGTGGTTGACGCCTTTGGCGACCTGGCCGATCACCTGGTCATAGGTGACCATTGCGCCCTGCACCGAGCCACCGACCAGGGCCGGCGGAATCAGCGCCGGGTCGGCAAACACCTGCAGCTTCACCGACAGGCCATATTTCTTGTACATGTCCAGTGCCTCGGCCACATAGAAGGGGCCATAACCGATCCAGTTCACGGTCGCGATCTTCAGCGGCGCGGCGGCAAACGACGCGGTCGCCGACAGCGCGAGCGCTGCGCCGACGAATATTTTTTTCAGGTTGAAGGACATCGTTGGACTCCTGTTGAAGTTGGTCTTGCTTGGGTTTGTTAGAGAGCAAATCTCTTGCCAGTCATTCACTCGCTTTTATGCGGGTTTTACCGGCATCGAAGCACCAGCTTGGGGCACGATTCGCATGCGACGCACGATCGGGCTTCACTTCGATGCAAGAAAGGCGCGCCAGCCGCCAAAATGGCTGATATCGGTGGCGCCCCTCAACGCGTCGGGTTCGCAGACGAAGCCCTTGACCCAGCTTCCGTCGGCAGCCTGCACCGAGCCGATCGCCAGCGGCGGCGGCACCTCGGCCACGAACTCGCCAAAGCGGCGCAGGGGCAACTCCCAGATCTCGATCTCGATCGCATGGCCGCCGGCAGCGACGCGCGCCAGCCCCGGCTTGGGCGGCGTCGTGTCCGGCAAGGCCGACAGCATGTAGCAGGGTGCGGTGGTGGTGGTCACCAGCTTGCGCGCGCCACGCTCGAGCAGCTGCCAGTTCAGCGGCTGGCCCTCGAGGTGCGCGCCGACGACGGCGAGTTGCACCGTAGGCTCATTGAAGGGCAGCGGATCGGCCGCCACCGTGGTCGCGCCGGCCGACGCCGGCAGCAAGGCCTGCGCCGCCGCCGCCAGCAACTGGTCGCCACCGCAAGGCGCAATCAGCGTCACGCCGGCCGGCATGCCATCGGCACGCGCATCGGCCGGCACCGCGAGCGCCGCCATGTCGAAGAAATTGACGAAGTTGGTGTAGTGGCCGAGCTGCGAATTGAGCCGCACCGGATCGGCCTGCACAGCCTCGATCGTGTACATGGTCGGCGTGGTCGGTACCAGCATGAGGTCATAGCCTTGCAGCTGCGATTCGGCCGCGCGGCGCAGGTCGGCCAGCTGGTAGGTCGCGTTGAAGGTCGCAACGGCATCATAGTTCGCGCCCTGCCCGACGATGCCAGCGACCGTCGGGTCCATGTCGGCCTTGTGCGCTTCGTAAAAGCTGCCGACGGCTGCCAGCCGCTCCGCTACCCAGGGGCCCTGGTACAGCAGCGATGCCGCTTGCGCGAAGGGCGCGAAGTCGATCGTACCGAACTCGACATTCGGCAGGGCCTTCAGTCGCGCGATGGTCTGTGCGAAAGCTTGTTCGGCCAGCGTGTCGCCATAGAACTCGAGCTGCGCGGGCAGCGCGATGCGGTAGCTGCGGCGCTTGACGCCCAGCATGGGAATATTGCGCGAATAGCCGTCCTCGGCGTCATAGCCGCCGGCCGACTGCAACGCGGTCCACGCATCGCTGACGGTCTGCGCGAAGATGGATACGCAATCGAGCGTGCGGCAGGCCGGCACCACGCCACGCGCCGAGATCAGCCCGCGCGTCGGCTTCAGCCCGACGATGCCATTCAGGCCGGCTGGCACACGGCCCGAACCGGCCGTGTCCGTACCCAGCGAGAAAGCCACCAGCCCCAGTCCCACCGACGCGCCCGAGCCCGAGCTCGAACCACCGGACACGTACTCCGGAAACTTTGCATTGCGCACCGCGCCGTACGGCGAACGCGTGCCGACCAGCCCGGTGGCGAACTGGTCGAGGTTGGTCTTGCCGACCAACAGCGCGCCGGCCGCCTGCAGCCGTTCGACCACCGTCGACGAGCGCGACGGCGTGTAGGCGAACGCCGGGCAAGCGGCCGTGGTCGGCATGCCGGCCACGTCGATGTTGTCCTTGACCGCGAAGGGAATGCCAAACAGCGGCTGTTGCGCGAAGACGGCTGAGCCCTGCGCCTTCAGCTGCGCATCGAGCTGCTGCGCCTGCGCGAGCAGGGCCGCTTCATCGACGCGGCTGATCCAGATTTCGGGACGATCGACTTTTGCGATGCGCGCCAGCAGCTGCGCGATCACCTCGCTGGGTGTCAGGTTGCCGGCTGCATAGGCCGCGCGCAATGCGTGCAGGGTCGGCAGGCCGTGGTCGATGATGCTGGTCATGGTGATTCCTGTGTCGTGTTGACGATGTTGTTCGGGCGATGCTTTGTCGGCGATTTCCTGGCGATATTCCTGGCCGGCTTTTCAGCGATGCCGTGCCAGCTCAGGCGTCCCGGAAGATCGCAATGTTCTGGCCGGCTGCCACTGCCGTACCTTCGCCGACCAGCCACTCGACCACTGCGCCGCTCGTGTTGGCCTCCAGCGGGATTTCCATCTTCATCGACTCGAGGATGGCGACGGTATCGGCCTCGGCCACGGCCGCGCCGGCAGGCGCAGCAATCTTCCAGACGCTGCCGGGCACGCTCGCAGTCAGGTAGCGGCAGCCGGCCGGCAGCTCGACCTCGACTGCGGCCGCGGCGGAGGCTTCGTCGCCGACGTATTCGGCCTGGCCGGCCTCGCGCCAGCGCTCGCGCTCGGCATCGAACGCAGCCTGCTGCTTCTGCTTGAATGCAGCGATCGAGTCCTGTTCGCGTGCGAGGAAAGCGCGGTACTGCGCGAGCGAAAATTCGCCTTCCTCGATCTTCACGTCGAAACGGCCGAGCGGGAAATCACGGCGATGCTCGAGCAGCTGTTCCTCACTGACTTCGTAGAAGCGGATCTGGTCGAAGAAGCGCAGCAGCCACGGATGGCCGTCGCGGAAGCTGTCGGTCTGCCGGTAGCGGTTCCACATCTGCACGGTGCGGCCGACGAACTGATAGCCGCCCGGGCCTTCCATGCCATACACGCACAGGTAGGCGCCGCCGATGCCGACCGCGTTCTCCGGCGTCCAGGTGCGCGCCGGGTTGTACTTGGTGGTGACCAGCCGGTGGCGCGGGTCGACCGGTGTCGCGACCGGCGCGCCGAGGTAGACGTCGCCCAGGCCCAGCACCATGTAGCTGGCATTGAACACGACGTCGTACACATCGCGCTCTGAATCCAGGCCGTTGATGCGGCGGATGAACTCGATATTGCTCGGGCACCAGGGCGCATCCGGGCGCACCGTGGTCTGGTATTTCTGGATCGCCAGCTGCGTCTGGCTGTCATTCCACGCCAGCGGCAGGTGCACGGTGCGCGAGGGCACGACCAGCGCATCGACCGGCGGCAAGTCGGCCAGCAGCTTGTCGAGGCGCGCGATCAGCTCGCGCGCCGGCAACTGACGATGGTCGAAGTGCAGCTGCAGCGAGCGGATGCCAGGAGTGAGGTCAATCAGGCCCGGCAAATGCGCGCCTTCCACGGCCAGCATCAGCGCATGGACGCGGAAGCGCAATTCCATATCCAGCACCAGCGCGCCGAACTCGACCAGCAGGTAATCGTCGCCGGCACGGCGATAGACGACCTCGGTACCATCGGCCAGCTTACCGGCGTGGATGATCGCCGGCTGCGTGCTGCCGGCTGCGGTGACGGGAATCGTGAACGACGGCGCAAGAGCGGATGTGGCGGATGTGGCGGATGTAGCGGATGTAGCGGCAGCAGCGGAAATGGCGGGCTGCGGCGCAAAGACCTGCTCGATCTGCTCGCGCATGGTGGCAGCCACATCGACTGACACGCGAATGAAATCGATGGTATCTCCCGGCTTGAGCTGGCCGATCTTCCACAGGTCGGCTGACACGATCACGGCCGGGCAGACGAAGCCGCCCAGACTGGGGCCGTCGGGTCCGAGGATCACCGGCATATCGCCGGTGAAGTCGATCGATCCGATCGCGTAGGCGTTGTCGTGGATGTTGGACGGATGCAGGCCGGCTTCGCCGCCGTCGGTGCGCGCCCAGCGTGGCTTGGGGCCGATCAGGCGCACGCCGGTGCGCGACGAGTTGAAGTGCACCTGCCAGCGCGTGCCGAAGAAGGTCGCGATATCGTCGTCGGTAAAGAAGTCCGGCGCGCCATGCGGGCCGTAATGTACCGCGATCTGCCAGTGATGGCCGTAGTCGGGCACAGCTTGCGGCGGCATCGCCACCGGCACTGCTGCTGCGGGTTCGGCTGCGGCTGCGGCTGCGGCTGCGCCGGCTTCGGCCTGCGCTTGCGCGATGTGCAGCACATCGCCCGTGCGCAGCGAACGACCGCCGTGGCCGCCGAACTGGCCGAGCGTAAACGTCGCCTTGCTACCCAGATAGTCGGGTACGTCGAGGCCGCCGGCGAATGCGATATAGCCGCGCACGCCGGCGCCCTTGACGGCGCCAAAGCGCAGCGTGTCGCCGGCGCAGATGCGGTGGGCGCTCCAGTTCGCGAGCAAGCGCTTGTCGCTGCCCTCGTCTTTGGACGTGAGGGTCGCGCCAAGGTCGGCGCCGGCCAGCGCGATCAGGCAGTCACAGTTGAAACGCAGCGTCGCGCCCTGCAGCGTCATCTCCAGCGTCGCCGCTTCATCGGCATTGCCGAGCAGGCGGTTCGCATAGCGGTGCGCATAGGAATCCATCGGGCCTGACGGCGGGATGCCGACATTCCACAGGCCAAGGCGGCCCGGGTAGTCCTGCACCGTGGTCTGGATGCCGCCCTCGAGCACTTCGACGGTGTGCGGGCCGTGCGGCATCGCTGCCAGCATCTGTGTGGTCGGCTGGCCGGACGTGAAGGGCGGATGACGCAGGATATCGCCGAGGTAGCCGAGGTTGGTTTCGATGCCGTCAATGCGCGTGGTCTGCAGCGCTGTCGACAGCTGTTCGATCGATGCGTCGCGCGATGCGGTCTTGACGATCAGTTTCGCCAGCAGCGGATCGTAGAACGGGCTAACGGTCACGCCGCGCTCGACCCAGGTATCGACGCGCAGGCCGTCGGCATACGCGACCTCGGTCAGCACGCCAGACGAGGGCTGGAAATTCTTCGCCGGGTCTTCCGCATACACGCGCAGCTGCATCGCATGCCCGTTCGGCACCAGCGTGTGCTGCGCGGGCAGCGCGAAGTCGCCGGCCGCGGCGCGGATCATCCATTCGACGAGGTCGACACCGAACACTTCTTCGGTCACGCCATGCTCGACCTGCAGGCGCGTGTTCACTTCGAGGAAATAGAACGCCCCGGTGTCGGCATCGAACACGTATTCGACGGTACCGGCCGACAGATAGGAAATCGATGCACCGAGCCGAACTGCGGTCTCGGCCAGCGCGCGACGCGTGGCCTCGCTCAGGCCGGGCGCCGGGGTCTCTTCGATCACTTTCTGGTTGCGGCGCTGCACCGAGCAATCGCGCTCGCCCAGCGACACGACATGGCCCTTGCCATCGCCGAAAATCTGCACCTCGACATGGCGCGCGCGCTCGACGAATTTTTCGAGATAGATGCCGCTGTTCTTGAAGTTGTTCTGCGACAGGTACAGCACCGACGCATAGGCCGCTTCCAGCTCCGGCGCGCTGCGGCACAGCCGCATGCCGATGCCGCCGCCACCGGCGGTGCTCTTCAACATCACGGGATAGCCGATGCGCTCCGCCGATGCCAGCGCGTCAGCCGCATCGGCCAGCAGGCCGGTGCCGGGCAGCAGCGGCACCTCGGCCTGTTGCGCCAGTTCGCGCGCGGTGTGCTTGAGGCCGAAGTCGCGCATCTGCTGCGGTGTCGGGCCGATGAAGGTGATGCCGGCCGCGGCGCAGGCTTCGGCAAAGCCGGCGTTCTCGCTCATGAAACCATAGCCGGGGTGGATCGCATCGGCGCCGGTCGCCTTGGCGGCGGCCAGCACCTTGTCGGCCGACAGGTAGCTCTCGGTCGCGGGTGCCGGTCCGATGCAGACGGCCTCGTCGGCCAGTCGCACGTGCAGCGACTCGACATCGGCTTCGGAATAGATAGCCACACTGCGGATGCCGAGCTTGCGGGCGGTGCGGATCACGCGGCAGGCAATCTCTCCGCGGTTGGCAATCAGGATCTTGTTGAACATCGTTATTCTTGTCTCGGTAGTCGGTGGGCTGCGTTGCTGTCTGTCTGGCTGCCGCATCGTTGCGGCAGCGGAGCGGGCCGGCGCACTTCTCAGTTGGCGCCGTCCGGATCCCAGATCACGAAGCGCGCCGGCGTCGGGTTGTACGCATTGCACGGGTTGTTGAGCTGCGGGCAGTTCGAGACCAGCACCAGCACATCCATATCGGCACGCATCTCGACATACTTGCCCGGCCCGGACAGGCCGTCGGCAAAGGTCAGGCCGCCTTCGGGCGTGACCGGCACGTTCATGAAGAAATTGATGTTGGGGACCAGGTCGCGCTTGCCCATGCCGTTGTCGGCATGCGCGAGTGCCAGCAGGTAGTTGTCGCGGCAGCTGTGCATGAACTTCTTCTGGATCGCGTAGCGCACCGTGTTGCTCTCGGCCGCGCAGGCACCGCCCAGCGTGTCATGCCGGCCGCAGGTGTCGGCGGTGATGGTCAGCATGGGGCGACCTCGATTCGAGTACAGCACCGAGCCGGTCGACAGGTAGATGCCCCCCTGCCGTTGCAGGGTGTCGGTCAGGCTGTAGCTCTCGGCCGTATCGTTTGCGTTGTAGAAGATGGTGTCGACCGCCTGGTTGCCTTCGAGGTCGATGATGCGCAGCGTCTGACCAGCCTTGACGGCGTGCAGCCAGGGCTCGCCGGCGGGCAGGCTGTAGTCATAGACGGCGTTGTTGGTGTCGAGGGGGCTTTCGCGCAGGGTGCTCATGGTGGCGGTCTCGATTCAGCGATAGATCAGTTCGGTGTTGTAGTAGCCGCGGCGATTCTCGTCGCACGACAGTCGGCAGAGGTCATCTGCGCCGGCAGTACCGGACTGCCAGGCGATGACCGCGACTTTCTTCGGCGCATACTCGGGATTCGGGTCGAGCGGATGCGGTGCGGTCGAGATCGCGATCAGCGTGTCCATCTCGAAGCGCAGCTCGACGAAATCGCCGGCTTTCGAGTGCGCGCCGGCAAATGCGAAGCGGCCTTCCTCGTCCACGCTGACCTTGGAGAACAGGTTCACCGGCGGCACCCAGTCGCGCAGGCCCAGCCCCCATTTGCCGATCTCGACCAGCAGGCTGTCCTTGCCGTTGCGGTACATCGCGTTGCGATGTTCCTGGTAGCGATGCTCGCCGTACTTCTTTTTCACCAGCTCGGCATCGGTGACGCCGCACAGCGGGTCATGCCAGCCGACGGTATCGCTGGCGATGGATGCGAGGATGCGGCCCATGTCGGAATACAGCACATGGCCGGCGGTCAGGTGTGCGGTGTGCTGCGCCTTCAGCGTATCGGGCAGGTTCAGTCGCTCGAGCTTTTCGTCGGCGCGGTAGAGCAGCAGCGAAACATTGGCGCCGCCTTCGAGGTCGATGAAGCGCAGCGTGGTACCGCGCGCGACGCGGTACGACCAATGGCCGCCGCCCGGGAAGGTTTCTGTCCACTTGACCTTGCCGGCGTCGAGGGCGGGCGCGAGCTCGGCCGTCCTGGCCGGGATGTCGACGATGTCAGTTGGGTTCATGGTGCGTCTCTTCAGGGGGTGCTAAGGTTGGGCTCGGGTTGGCTCGGGTTGGCTCGGGTTGGCTCTGATGAAGCTCGGTTTGGCATCAGGCCGCCCGTGTCAGCTTGGCCAGCTGGTCGAGGTCGGTCTTGATGCCGGAGGTTTCGCGAATACGCTCGAGGATCTGGCGCTTGAGCGCGGTGAATTCGGGAGCCAGCTTCAGGTCCTGTTCGCGTTCGGCGCCGAACGGAACGTCGACGATGGAATCGATGCGCCCCGGGCGCGGCGCCATCACGACCACGCGCTGGCCGAGGTACAGCGCCTCTTCGACGTCATGCGTGACGAACACCACGGTCGTCTTTTCGAGCAGGTACACATGGCGGATCAGGTCATGCATCACTTCGCGCGTCTGCGCATCGAGCGCGCCGAAGGGTTCGTCCATCAGCAGCACGTCGGGTCGGCCCATCAGCGCGCGCGCAATCGCGACGCGCTGCTGCATGCCGCCCGACAGCTCGGCCGGATAGGACTCGGCGACATGTGACAGGCCCATCAGCTGGATCAGCGCTTCGGCGCGGCCGGAGGCGATCTCGACGTCGTTCGACGACAGGTTTTCGCGCCCGTGCTTCAGGCGACGCGAGAAGCGAATGTTTTCGCTGACGGTCAGCCACGGGTACAGGCTGTAGCTCTGGAACACCATCGCCCGCTCGGCCGCGGGACCGTCGACCATCTGGCTGTTGCACAGGATGTCGCCATCGGCGTATTCCTCGAGCCCGCCTATCGTGCGCAGCAGCGTGGACTTGCCGCAGCCGGATGCGCCCACCAGGGTCACGAATTCGCCGGCGGCGATGTCGAGGCTGACGTCGGCCAGCGCATGCACGCGGCGCTCGGCCTTGCCGTAGTACTTGTCCAGATGACGGACGCTGATCTTGATGGTCATGGTTCAGCTCCGGAGGTAATGCCAGCGGAAGGCGGTGCGGTGCAGCCAGCGGAAGGCCTGGTCGGTGACGAGGCCGATCAGGCCGATCAGCAGAATGCCGGCGAAGATCTTGTCGGTATGCAGGAAGCGCTGCGCTTTCAGGATCGCAAAGCCCAGGCCCGAGTTGGCGGCCACCAGTTCGGCGACAACAAGGTAGGTCCAGGCCAGGCCCATGCAGGAGCGCATGGTGTCGAGCATCGCAGGGCGGGCGGCGCGCAGGATCACCAGCTTCACCACTTCGGAGGTGGTCGCGCCCATGGTGCGCGCCGCTTCGATCGCCGCGTTCGGCACGCGCGCGACATCCTCGGCGAACATCAGCACCATCTGGAAGAAGGTGCCGACGAAGATCACGGTGATCTTCGCGCTTTCATCGATGCCTACCCACAGCATGATCAGCGGGATGAAGGCCACCGCCGGCAGGTAACGGGAAAAATCAGTCAGCGGCTCCAACAGTGCGCGCGCCGGCGCGAAGGTACCGATCATCACGCCCAGCGGCAGCGCAATGACGGCCGACAGCAGGAAGCCGCCGAAGATGCGCTCGCAGCTGATCAGGATGTCGGACAGCAGCGCTTCATCACGCCACCAGTTGAGGGTGCTGTGCAGCACCTTCAGCGGATCGGGCATGAAGATCTCGTCCATGAAGCCGCCGCTCGACAGCACCAGCCAGGCTATGAAGGGCAGCAGGAAACCGACGACGGACAAGGCCAGACTGACGCTACGCGGCATGTCGCCACGTACGGACCAGGCAGTGCGGCGGTTGCGCAGGCGGCCTGAACTCACGCCAGTCATGCCATTCACGGCACGCGCAGCGCTTGCTTCAGGGGGCGGAAGGGATTCCGGTTTCATCAGGCTCCTCGGGTGACAAATACCGGAGGCGAGCGATTGCGATGTGCAATGGCCTCCCGGGCTTTTATCCCTCCGTGGAGCCCCGAAC
>JACCDQ011259895.1_pt1 | contig 15816 bp, 19 predicted proteins | sample 7446031 | NCBI WGS metagenome assembly JACCDQ01 (sample SAMN15323442, study PRJNA562643) | freshwater metagenome | isolation source: river surface water | place: USA:Blue River Watershed | collected 2017-08-17
AGGCCATCCCCGGGTCTCCTGTTACTCAGCGTCAGCTGTTGCTGGCGCGGCTACGTTGCGCTTGTTGGCCTTGGAGCTGGCCTGCAAAGCCTCCACCATGGTCTTCAAGTTTTCAATCTGCTCATCGCGCTTTTGCAGCTCGGCGTTCATTTTCTCGATCGGGGCGTTGTTGGCCGCGACCTCCATGAAAGCCTTGGCGCGTTGCTTGTCCGACTGGAATGACATGAACTTGCCGCCCAGGTTGTCGTTCGCGTCTGCGAGCTGCTCAACCGTGATGATCTTGAAGAACTTGTATTCCTCGACCTTTGACGCGTTCATGCCAGGCAAAGCGCTCAAGGGAGTTCCGGTCACAGCTTCTTCCTGGCCGGCCTTCCACTTGTTGTATCGCTCCTGAAAGCGAAAGATGTCCTGCTGAGACAGAGGACGCTCAATCACTGAGGACTTGTCGCCCGGCACATGAATGCGGACGTAATCGACTTCTTCGTAAACAGCGCGGCCAGCTTCACGGCTTTTGCCGGGTTGCATGACTGGCTTTCGGAAAAACTCGATGTAGAGCTTGTTATCGGCGGCAAAGCGAGTCTCGTCCGGTTTGGCAAAGTCGCTTGGCTCGTCAAAGTTGGTTGGTGTCGTGGGTTGCATCTCTGACCTTTTTTTATTGATTAAGCGTTGGTATCGATCACTAGATCAGTACCGGGGGAGCCACCGATGCGAGAGCCACCGATGGATGCACCGTCAACGCCTGTGAGGCCAATGCCCTCAGAGACTGCGCCGGTGGATTGGGATGCAGCCGTGTCTACGACTGCGGGAGCGTTTGCAGATACTGCTGCGCCAAATGTTGCTGCCATGATTTATTCCTTACGTTTAAAAAACCCGAGGGGTTGTGGGTCTCCCCAGTCCCTCGGGAAAGGGAGACCCACGACGGCCCACCAAAATTAGTTTTGGATACGACCCTGGAACTGAGCACCAGAGGTGGTCAGGTTGCCGGCCCAAGCCAAGATCTGAACTTCAGCGTCCTGGTTGATGGCGTAGCGACGGTTGGGGCTCAAAGGAACCATGTTGCGGTCCTTGTGAGGGCGCCACTTGATGTACTTGCTGTTGAGCATGAAGCCGGTGTTGGCAGGGCAATAGCCGCCGATACCGCCGTCCAGAACAACGTCAGCATCCATGAACTTCAATGTGGGGAAGCCCAAATTGCCAGTCTCAGGAGATGTGAAACGCTGCTGGGCTTGCAAGCTGCCCATGTAGTAAGACCAGTAGTTGTTGTCCAACACGATCAAGTCGGGACGGTCAGTGCCGCGAACCAACTGAGCCCACAGAGCGTTCAACGCGGCCTGCATAGTGCTGGCGCTAGGTGTCACGCTTTGAGCGCTGAAGTCATACAACTTGGAGCGCCAGAAGGTCCAGGTAGCGCGGTTGATGCCGCCGTAGGTGCCGGTTGTGGGGTCAGCAGGCACAGCAGCGTTCAAGCCGGTGACTTCTTTACCGCCAGAGCCAGTGCCGTCTGAGTAGATGGACTGGGCCAACTGGTTGACCATTGTGGATTCAGCCACGTTCAAGCGAGCTTCGAGCAAGTCGATGAATTGCTCTTTGCCGCTGTTTTGCAACATCTCGAGACCGGACATCACGACGGGCACTGCGTACTGCTTGATTTGAAATTCAGCAGCAGAGATGACGTCTTGAGCGGCCACAGGCAGCAAGTCGTAACCAGAGTAGAAACCGCCGTTCGCGTTTTCAGCGAATGAGAGTTCTTCAAAGATTGTGTTACCACCAGAGATGGTTTTTACGTTGCCGCGTGTGTTCAAGCGGGACAACAGGGCGTTGTTTTTAGTTACGTTGTCAGCGATCTGACGTGTGCGTGACTGGATCGTCGTTGCGACGATGTCACTTACATTTGGAAAAGACATGATGACTCCTTCATCTGAGTTAAAACGAGCTTGCGCTCACCTTTTTCAGATGCGCCTACGCGAACCTTTCACAGTCCGACTTCGTCGTAGGTGGGACGCAAGGCGTCTCCTAGGAGCATGCGGTGGCTGGGGTGCTTGGGCACACCAGTCGAGATAAACCCGACATGGTGTGATTATGGCATCACCTTGAAGTCATTTGAATGGCCGCCTCGATTGCAGTGCGCACGTCGGTGCTTTCCTGCCTCAAAGCGCCCATTGGAGCGGCGCCAGAAACCTGCACGGCAGCCGATCGCGCTTTCTGCGCAGCCTGGGTGCTTTGCTGGGCGCCTTTGGCCTTCACACGTTGAGATAGCACCGATCGGACGGTGTCATTCATCAGGCAGGCCTTCTTGTAGGCGTCCTGCAAGCTGATGTTTTGGCCGCGGCGGCTGTATGACTCAATGATGTCGGCCATGTCTTCGCGCACGTCCTCGCCAAACTCAGCGCGGCCCAGAAACGTAGAGACCTCTGTCTGCGCGGCCTGGGTCGCCTGCTGCTGCTGTTGGACCTGCGCCTGCTGGAACTGCGTCAGCATGCTTTGCATGGGCGCCAGACGCTGGTTGAGCACCTGCTCCATCGCGAGCTGCTGCGGGTCTTGCCTGGGCGTCTGGCCAGCCAGAGCGCTGTCAAGCATCTCAATGAAGCCATTGCCAAAGCGGCCAGTGCCAAACTGGTTGACGATGCCGGCCACTAGCTGTGCAAGCTCCGGCGCCGTGCCGGTGCGCAAACGCGCCGCCGTGCCCATCAAGTTGTCGATCGCCTGCAAGGGGTTGCTGTTCTCGGCTTTAATGAACGCCTGGTAAGGCTCGATCGTCTTCATCACTGCCTCGGCAGTCTTGCGAGCCTCGGCGGTTTCCTGGAGGGTGCGAGCGACCTCTGTTTCGCGTCGCTGGATCTCAGAACGCACAGGCTCGGGTAGTGAGCCCCAGTGCTCGCGGATGTCAGGACGCCAGGACGCTGGCGCTCTTTCACCCTGCTGACGCGGGGCTGACTTTGGACCAGCCTGAACACCTTCAGGTTTTTTAAATTTTCCTTGCTCGTCGCGTTCTGGTTGTTGAACAAGCTCGTGATCAGAGGGTTTTTCCTCGGCCAGAGCATTCAAATCCTGCGATGCTGCGGAAGCTGCAGCAGGCTCTGAGGATGCAACAGCTGGCTCAATCGGATCTAGCGCGGGGGCAGGATCTGATGCCGCCGCTATCGGCAGTGGCTCATCTGCTTTTTCGAACGCGGCCTCAAGAGCGTCGCGCATGGTTGTCGTGGGTTCACTCATGGTTTATTACCTGTTTTGCAGTTGATGAATTGCGCGCTCTATGTCGGCACGCTTAAATGAGCCGCCTTCGGTCATGTACCGCTCGCGGCTTTCCTTGGCTTTCGCCCAAGAATCTTTAAAGTCGTCCACCGTTGTCAGGCCCTTGGCCTTCATGTATTCGCGGTGCTTTGTGCGTGACGAAATGTCAGTCCCATCGGGTGCTTTCATGCCCGCGTAGCTACTGTCGCCCCACAGGGCGCCAGAGTCGGTTCGCAGCTCGGGCTGGTAGTCGGCGGTGATCTCAATGAGCTCACCTGTTTTTCTGTCTTGAATCCAGCGGCGTCGTGTCACCGTTTGTCCTCCTCTGCCATTGCGGGTAACGAATAACCCAGCGCGGCCACTGCGGCGGCTGGGGCCATGCCTTTGCGCATGAGCTCCACAGCCTTGGACCAGTCGGCCTCGCTGAAGAACTTGCGCATCAGCTCCACGTCTTTGCGTGCAGACGGGAACTGAGCATCACGCTCCATCTTTTGCTTGATGATCTTGCGAATGTCTTCGGACTCGCTGAGGTTTTGCGTAACCGTCTGCGACACGTTCTCAGGCAAATCTGCAAAGCCCTTGAGAACAGCGCTGGTGGCCTTGCCTTCGCCGTACTCGAGCGGCGCATAGACGCCCTCGACGCCGGCCTTCTGCACCGTCGCGCCTTCGGGCAATGCGCCAGGCAAACCGCTCTTTTTTCCAGTGAGTTGGCGCAGCTGCTTGGCCACAACATCGGGGGCGTCGTCAAAGTTGGCGATCGTCACGCCTCGAGACGTAGCACTGGGCTGGAAGTTTGTGCCGCGCAGTGCTGCTTGAATTGCGGCCATCTCTTGGGCTGACGCCTGGCGAGGCATATCAACCGCCAGGGCGTCTTTGCCTTTGCGTTGGCTGCCCGTGAACAGGATGTGCCCTGCGCCAGCTTCTTGCACGTCGTTTGCTGCGCGGAAGCGCTCACCGGCCTCCATCGCGCCGCGGAAATTCGGGTGCAGCGTTGCGCTGTTGCCTGTGGGGAAGTTGGCCAACGTGCGAGTGACAGTGACCGGGTTGTTTTCCACCTGGCCGGCTGTGTTTTTGTAAACGCCAACGCCCTGCTCGGTGGGCAGCTGGCGCAGCTGCATTGCTGAGTGAATGGCGTCTCGAGGACCAGCGCCGACAGAGTCAGGCATGCCGAACAACTTTGCGTCTACGTTCTCGATGTCCCAGCGGCCAACGTCACCGAACGCACGCTTGGCATCGTCGCTCGCGTTGAGCATCTCGGGAATGTGGCCAGTGTTCGCGCCAGGCACATACTCGTAGGTCGAGCTAAACGTGTGCTTGGGCATGTAGTCGGCGGTGGTCTTGTTTGCGTCGCGCAAAGCGCGCACGATGCCCTCTGTGCCGCCCTTGTAGGTGGCCTTCTTGCCGCGCTCGTAAAGGTCCTGCGCCTTGCCGTAGATCCAAGGCACTTCCTGCAAGTGAGGGCCCGTCCAGTCGGTCTTGCCGCCTGCTGAACGTGCGTTCGCACGATCGACCATGAGCGCCGTTTCAGCATCCATAAACGGGTGCATTTGCTGCGACACGCCGGCCTTCCAGGGCTTGCCCTGTGCGTCGGTGTATCCAAAGCCCTGCGCAGCGCGGAAGTCGTTCACGCCGAACGATCCTTCCACCGGCACGCGTGGGTCGTTCTTCACGCGGTACTCGCCAATCTTGGCGGCCAGGTTGGGCGCCGTGTCGTTTGAGATCGAGCGATCGAGCGTGCGCATGCCGGCGCCGCGGTAAGCCATCTCAGGCTCACCTAGGGCGCGTGTGTTGTGGTGCTTAAGCGCAAACGCAAGCTCAGACTCAGGCGACACGCCAGCGGAATAGACGGCAGTCGCATCAAGCGAGCGATCAAGCTGGTGCGGCTCGCTGGATGCAGCCTGGCCAGCCTTGGCACGCTCGTACCAATTGCCCACGCGATTGGGGTCTGCGTACTTGAGCGCATCGACGCCCTCGTCAAACTGCGTGTCCAGGCTCTTGCGCATTGCGCCCAGGCCGGGACCGCTTGTAATGTGACGCGGCGCGCCAATGATCGAGCCGTCAGCGCGGCGGGAAATGTGCTCGCCCTTCTTGGCAGCACGCAGTACCTCGGCGGCGCCTTGCTGCTTCTCCATTTGGCGGTAGAAGTCGGCAGGGATCGCGCCGCTCTTGCGTTGGCCGCCGACCTTTTTGCCTGCTTCCTCGACTGCATCGTCGGCCACGCTGGCGCCTTGCTGCACGGCCTTTTCGATCTCCTTCTGGCGTGCTGTTTCTTTGGCTTTTTTCTTGCCAAAACCAGCAAGCGCCTCGGGGGTCTGCTCGGCCTTTGCGACTGCCTGCTCGAGCACCTCGCGCAGCGCAGGAGTCGCCTCCTCCGCAGCCTTGGCGCCCTTGCGCAGTTTGTTCACGCCGGCAGTCACTCCACCGACGACGGGAATCATGCCTAGGCTTGAGAGGGCCATGCCCAGCTTGTCGTCTTCACGCCTGGCGCGTTCGAAATCACGGCCTGCAGTGGCAGTGCCAACCACCGGCACAAAGCCGGCGCCGATGTCGATGGCCAGGTCGCCTAAGTCGCCGTCCTGGGGGTTGTCAAGAGAAACAAATTTGCGCGCCCGGTTGCGCAGCTCATTGACGATTGCTTGTGCATCCATGTTTCACCTCACTTGAGCATGCGCAGTTTATAAATCGTGGTCTGGTACAGAGCGACGATCTCGTCGATCGCGTTCTGCAATGCCGTCTCGTCCTTGTCGCAGACCTTGTATCGGTACAGCTCGATCCACTCCATGTGGTCCTCGAGCTCGCTGGCCACGTCCTCGTCCAAATCGCAGGCTAGGATCTCCACTTTCAGGCGCTTGCCGTAGTAGCCCTGGTACTGCTCGACAAACGCGTCAGTCAGCTCGGCCAGAGCGTCGTAAAACGCGCCCAGGGCCATGTGCTCGGAGTAGCTGTCGGTCGCCCAGTGAGCGACGTGACCTAGGGACCTGGACTTGACCAGGAGCGATGCGAATTCGTTTGCTTTTTCCATCTCTCACCTCACTGCATTGGGGGCAAGCCATTGGTGGCTGCCGGCATTTGGGGCTGCGCGGGTGGCAGCTGGGGCTGTGGCTGCATGACACCCATCGCACGCAGCTGGGCCTCCTTGGCCATCGCGTCCATGTTGGTGTCTTTGGCCTTGGCCATGCGCTGTGCTGCGCCAGCCTTCTTCTCCTCCACCTCGGCCTCTTGCAAGGGGTTGGGCTGTGGCTGTGGCACGCCCTGCTGCTTCAAGGCACTGATAGCCTGATCGAGAACGCTCTCGATCTGAGTGCTGACGCGGAACTTGCTCACGCTCCACTGCAGCAAAGACATCAGCACAGGCGCCGCGGCAGGTACTTGCTGGGCCATTGGCGCCACCTGGGAGATGAACGCGCCCAGGCCCTGCATGAACTGCACAGCTGCGTCTCGTTCTGCAGCCCAGTCAAGTGCGGCCATCGAGTCGGCCTCGATGTTGATGCGGTACTCGCTCATTTCCTCGTCTTTCAGAAGTTGAACGGCCTGCATGGCCAGAGGTGCATCGGGCGTGCGCTCAATGTTGCTGCGCTTGATGATCGTCTCGGGCTGGAAGTGCTTGCAGATGATCTCTGCCTTAATGCGCAGCGCCTGCGTGATCCAGTCAGCGATGTAGAACTGCTTGAGCTGGATGCGGGTCGAGCCGAACTGAGCCTTGATCTGCTGGGCAGCCGCGGTCTCGCTGGCCTTTGAGCTGCCGCGCATGATGTCGGAGACACCCAAGACCTCGTAGATCTGAGTGACTTTGTCTTGTCGGTACACGCGCAGGTGATCGATGGCGTTGACGACCTCTTGAATCGGAATCCAATCTACTTGGCCCTTGATGCCGCCCTTCTCAGCAAACATCGCCCAGTTGTCCACGGGGATCATCTGGTTTTCAGCGCCCTGGTTGAACACGCTCTGGATGCCTTCTGCGCTCTTGTCGTAGACACCGACCACACGCGTGGCGCGAGTGAGCCAAGTGATGCGGGTGTTGATCTCATCGAGCTCATTGAACTGGTCCTGGGCAAAGATGTAGTCGGCCCGAGGCATGAAGTTGCTCGAGGTGACGTTTGCGGCCAAAGGCTTGGGGCATGGAAAGAAACCGTCCAGACCCAGTGGGTCGTCTTTGACGTCCAAGATGACGTCGCAGCTCTTGGCGTACCAGTAGACCTTGCGCTTTTCCTTGCACCAGATCTCGAAAACTTCGGCTTTGTTCCAGGGATCGTGCTTTGGTGACTGGTCGTTGACCTGATCCTTCTTGCTGTAGTTGCCCAGAGGCACTTGCGCAGCGATCGCCTCGCCGAAGCGCGCAACCAGCTGGTCCTTCGTCATAAAAACGCGTCGCGCAACCCAACGAACTTCGTGCCAGGTGCGTGCGGGGGAATAGAAAAAGTCTTCCCAGTAGATGTAGTCGCAGGGGGCGTCTTCGTTGACGATGCGCTCTGCCTCTTCTGCGGGGCTTAACTCTTGGCCAAACTCGTCAAAGACTGCGGGGATCTCGTAAGGCTCAACCTCAACTTCGTATCTGAGCCAGATCTGGCCTTCACCGACCACCAGCCAGTCTTCGATGCCCTGGCGCACAGCTGAGTCCCAGGCAGAGACGTTGTCGTCAAAGGCGCGGTTGAGCAGACGCTGAAGGATCGTGCCCGAGACGCGGGCGACGTCGTCGTCGTAGTCCTGGAACGAGCGCGCCACGTCGGCCTTCGGTGGCCGGGCGTACAGCATGGAGAGCAGGACCTGCATCGTGGACCAGAACAGGTTGACCTTGCTCTCGTCTTTGCCATACGCGTCGCGCTTGTCCAGGTATCGCTGGGTGATCCTGTTGGCGTCCTGGTGGAACTTTAAGAGTTCCTGCTGTGACGCCTGGATCTCTGTCTGCCACTTCTGTGCCAGGCCGTTTGGCGTGTTTGCGAAATCGCTTTCGCTGTTAATCGATGCTGTGTTGCTCATCATCCAACCCTTCCAGACTGAACCTGCTGGCAGTCCCAAATGTCGTTAAGTGCAAAGGCATAGCTCGCGCCGCCCTTGGGTAGTGTTGTGATTGTATTCACACGATTAGATTTTCTCGACGTTGGGCGCGCAGCAAGGGCCAGGTATCTGAAAGAGTCAGAGGCGTGCGAGTGCTGGTCGTGCTTGGGTCTGTTGCGATAAGTCTGCGTCCTTTCATCCCACTCGCGCATGTACGCACGCAGGTGCTCAAGGCCCTCGTAAGTTTTCTCTTCGTCAAAGTAGCAACTTGGGATCACCATGCGCGCTGCCTCGATGCCGTCTTGCAATGACATCTCTGGCACAAGGTTTGGCCGGATGCCGTTGGCCAGGAACTGCTCGATGATCGACTTGCCGGTCTGCAAGCTCTTAGCTCTCGCGTCGTGCGGGAGAAAAACGCCCTTGGGGTTGACCAGGTATGGCCGGCTCTTGACCCAGTCGATGTAGAACTGGATCGGCTGGTTGTCGTCTTCCATGAAGTCAACGATCCGAATGCCGTCGCGAGTTTCCTGCCAGCCCCACCAGGAGCAGCTGTCGGTGTAGCCCAAGTCAGCGACTAGGTTCACAGGGAACGCGGGATCGACAGGGTGCTTGCCGATACGGCCCTCGTTGTAGGCCTCACCGATTTGCTTGGCGAAGTAGGCGCCTGGCACGGCAGCGTCAAAGCTGCACTCGTACTCGACCATGAACGCGTCCTCAGTCATCTGAGCCTTGGCGTCTCTCAATTCATCAGGGTGAATGATCCCGGTCTTGGACGCGGGGAGCTCGAGCAGCATGTGCGTCTGGGGATTCATCCGCGCTTCTTCGCGCAGGTTCCAGAACATGTTCTTGCCCGCGGGCGTGCCGGCAAAGATGGCCCAGCCGCGTCGATCGGACAGCGCAGGCCTCAAAACCTTGTACCAGGCGCTCGGTCTGATCTGGCCGACCTCGTCCAGCACAACGCCGTCGAAGTACATACCGCGCAAGGCGTCGTAGTTGTCAGCGCCAGCGACGTAGATCGTTGACTCACCGCCGTGGCCGTTGTTGATCGTGATCTTGAGCTCGCTCTCGTTGGGCGGCTTGCTCCACATCGGACGCGTCAGGTCCTTGAGGTAGGTCCAGGCCACACGCTTGGCCTGGTCTCGCTGCGGGGCCATGTACGCGAACTGCGGTTTTGGCAGCGCCGTCTCGAGGGCCCCGATCACCAGGTCAGCGCACATGGCCACCGTCTTGCCGCAGCGCCGGTGGGCCACGACGCAGACCCAGCGCTTGTCGCGGTTGTGAAGTGGTGTAAACACACTCCGGGGGACGTACTCGTTGAGGTTCACTTGGTGAGCCTCTCGAGCTCGCGGTCAACGTACCAGCGGGCCTTTTTCAGGTCCTCGATCGCGTTGTCGTTCTTGAGGCCGGCGCGCCAGATGTACTTCACCGCGTTGCCCAGGCAAAAATTCATGTGCTCAGTGATCTGGATGCACTCGACGCCGCTTGCGTGCTCGGTGTAGTGGGACGGGTGGTTAACGGGGTCGTGTTGAGAATTGCTCATCATGTCTTTTTGGGTTGGTGAAAATTGGGCTGGGGCCCCTGCTCGCGCCGGCCACCCCCCTGCCGATCGATGGGGGGTGGGGGTCTGGGAGATTCCAGGCCGCAGCGGAACGGGCCAGGATCGCGTCAGATCGACGCAGGACAAGCGATCGATGATCGATGCAGGGCGATGTAGCGTCATGCACCTTGCGCGTCTCCTGCGGGCTTTGCTGCCTCCGGCATGCCGCCGCCTGCCGGCGCCTCCGGCGTTGGTGTCGGATCAATGATCCGGTACTTGCCGCCTTCATCCCTTTGCAAATCAACGACTTGCGTGACGTGCTCCAGATTTTGTGTCGTTGTTGCGCCAATGTTGCGCTGGCCAAGCCAGGACAGCTGCACCTGGATGCCGCCCTCCACGTTGGCGTTGATCTGCGTCGGCAGCACCTTGCTCACCAGGCCGACGAACGCGGCCCGATCGCTCTGCGTGCCGTTGGCCAGCCGCGCCAGGTACTCAGTGCCGCCGACCTGGTCGAACGCCTCGATCACCGAGTCGCGCAGGTTCGTCAGCTTGTTGCGCACGCCCTTGGGGCGGCCCGCTGGCGTCGGCGCCCCTGTAAGCGGGCTGATCCCGCCCTTTTTCTCGTTTCCGACTGGTTTTTCTGCATCACCACTGGATGCAAACCCAGCATCGACAGCCTGCTGCAAAACCGCGTCCTGCAGCCTCTGGCCAATGTCGTCATGTTGCTTTGTTTCGATCATGCTTCGATTTTCTCATCAGTCAAAAGGAACGAACAAGCCGATGGCCACAAGCCCCAGCCCGATAAACCAAAACCCAAAAGCGCACAGCCCAATGCCGGCGATGAAATACAAATGTGCTGCCATTCCTCATTCCTTTCCAAAAAGTGCACCGCACCCCACCCCTATATATCTAAGTGAGTGCGGTGCACCCCATTCCCCACTACCTGTAGTGCTTATGCACCGCACCCCAGCGGGGGGTGCGTTGCAGTGCATCTCACTGCTCCTCACCCTGCACCTTACTTGCGGTGCAGTGCGGTGCAGATCGTGCCGGGCACGTCCTTCCCTGGTTGCAATCCTGGTGGCAAGGTGGGCATTTGCGGTCAATGAAGTCATGCTCATTGATCCAAGTGCGTAGCACCGCGCCGCACGCCTCTGGCTCGCTTGCACGGCCAAAGATGCGGTCCCAGCCATCCTGAAAGCCTTGCCCTGGTCTGCGGTCTGACCCTTTGCCGCCGTCACTTGATGCCATTTCGTTTCTCCAATCGTTTAAGTGCAGGCGCGATGAGCTTGGCCACCCACCACGCCGATTTATTTTTGATCTGCATCCGAGTGAGGTGCACATGCTTGCGTTGCCTGACTTTCATGCTTGCCCTTCTATTTGCTTCAATGCCGCCTGCAGTCCAGCCAAGCCACCGACGCGCTGGTCATTGATAAAGATCTGAGGCATCTGACGCAGGTCTGGGTAGGCAAACTCAAACGCCTGGCGCACGCCTGCGTCATCGATACTGTTCTCGACATAGTGCAGGCCCTTAGACTTCAAGAGCTGCTTGGCCGCCACGCAGTTGGGGCAGCTGCTCTTTGTGTAGATAAAGATGTTCATCGTTGCTCCCTAATCCAAATCGAGAACGATGCCGCGGTGTCACCGAACGGCATGCGGTCAATCTGATCGGCAAGGCGTTCGCGCTCGGCTTTTGCGACCAATGACGCAAAGTGCAGGATCTCCTTGATCACTGGCCACTCAGGCTTGGTTGGTTTGTAGTTTTGGCTGACAAGCCCGGCCTCCTGAGCCAGGCTGATAATTTCCTGATCGGTCACTTGTATGTCCTCCTGATTGCTCTGTTGGTCCAGCAGCTGGCGCAGATCCATCTGGCCGCGCTCATCTGCACACCGCCCTCTGGCGGCTTTAACTCTTCGCACTTGTTGCACAGCTTTAGCTTGTTGGCGTGCACTGGCGTCTTTGGCAGGTTGATGCCGTTCTTTTGGAAGCTCATTCGTCTGCCTCCTCACGCTGTGCCCAGTTAGGTGGGGCTCCAGATCCAATGGCCACTCGCGTCTGGCCTGACTCAGTCAAGACCACGCGCTGGCCTATCATGCGGTTGGCTTTCTTGTAGGACTCGAGAGCCACCAAGCCCTCGCGCTCGAGGTCGCGCATGATTCCAAAGAACACCTTGCGGTCTAGGCGCGCTGGAAACTCTGAGTCGTCTGCCAGGACGTTGAAGATGTTGGAGCGCGGTGAGTTGCTGCTCATTGAGAGGTTCACGCCTGCTGCCACTGCTCGACTGATAAGTTTGAGAATCACAGCGCGTTGTGTATTTCGCACCAGTGTGGCCGCAGCTTTTTGGCCTGGAATAGTGCCAAAGCGCTTGAAGACTTTTGCGACTGAGTCGAACTCGATGCGCAGCTCTTCTTGCAGCGGTCCCAGGTTGCACTTCTCATGTCTGAGCACGACGTTGTCAGCGTCACGCACCATCGCCCAGCGCGACCTGGCACTGTTGTTCCAGGCAGTCGATCCACTGAATGTGGTGTTGCTGTCCAGGCCTGCCCCACCGCGCACGCTCGCCTTGTCAACGTGCGCCAGCAACAGAACTGCAGCGCGTGTGACGTTGGCGATCAGGTTCAGAGCTCGCATGAAGCCGCGCACCTCTGTCCTGTCGTTCTCGTTGGCCGCAAAGACGTCAGACGCGTTGTCGATGATCAGGACGTTGGCCTTGGTGGCCACAGTCACATCGGCCAGCCACTGCATGCGCTCTGTTGTGCCGCCGTCCTTCCACAGAACGCAGTCGGCCTGAGTCAGGTCATAGACAACCAGGCGATCGCGCAGCTCTGACATTGAGATGCCAAGGTCTGCACAAATGTTGGCCACGCGAAAGTGCACGGTGCGCGCCTCGTCCTCACCCGAGAGGATCAGCACCTTGGATGGCTTGGTCTCGATGTCGAACAGGCTCATCCCATGAGCCATCGCCACGCCCAGCTGTAGGGACAGGTTGGACTTGCCCACACCGCCATTGGCTGAGAGCAAAGTCACTGTGCCCTCTGGCAGCCAGCCCTCGTATCGCCAGTTGGTAGGCTCAGGAAGTGAGCCAGCCAATGCAGACCAGTCCATCGGCTGCAGGTCGCCCTTGACCTCTGGCACAGGCTCATCAGGTGAGCCACTGGGCATGGATAGATTGACAGTGATCTGTGGTGGCTTGCGCTCTTCTGGCGCAAACTTTTCTGCTGACTTCACAGCTCGAGGGATCTCGTTGCGCCTGGTCTCCCAGCGACGCAGCTCTTCCTGGTCACCGGGCCTCACCTGGTCCATCAGGCTGTAAAGGAAATCCACAGCTGCACCAGGGAACATGCCACCGGCAACAAGCGACGCAGCCAGGCGCGTGATGCTTTCGTGATAGACGCGGGCGCCTGGGTTGGGATCTGTCAGGCCGGCGATCATCTCGCCTGCATGATTTGTTGCACCGATTGATGAAGACGGGGCGATCGGCATCTGAGCCGTGGCCCGCAAACTGTCTAGGTCAATCCCGATGGCCGCGCAGGCATCGTCCAGGCTCCAGCGGATGTTTGGCTGCCAGACCTCGAGCTTGACTTTCCACTCACCGGCAGCGCGTGGCTTGGTGTTCATGCCGTCTGGCAGGCGCACATATCGCACGCAGGCATTGCCCGACGCGTCATTGCTCCTACCGCGTGCAGCCAGTGCCGACATAAGCCTGTCGATCAGCTGCCTGTTCTGAGTATCAGTGTCTTCCCCATCGAGGAATATGCCTACTTGGAACTTGCCTGGGCTGGTTTGTAGGGCGTAGGAAAAGCCTTGCACATCAGACAGTTGGACGTCGTCTAAGACAAGCACCGCAAGCCGGACAAACGCCGACTTGTTTCGAGCGATCTCACCGTCAGGCGTGGCGCCTAGAACTGACGTGCAAAAGTAGGTGTTGTCTTGGACAGAACGATCGATCAGGGCCGCCTGGTTCGGCAGTCCCTTGTAGGCGCGGCCCGACCACACAGATGGGGGCGCGTTATTTGGATCAGCGCGGAACGAGCACACCCAGCCGTGAGTGCCTGGCTCCATCTCGCCATAAATCTCTGCGAGGAAATCTGAATTGGTCATTGTTGATGCCTCAATGACCATCTCAAACCTCAACGGCGGCAAGCTCCTCGACGGTGATGTCAACGCCCTGCTGGCGCGCCATCACGACCAATGCGGACCAGTACCGCTGCGGAATAACACCGCCAGTGCCACCAGGCTTTGGCTGACACCAGCGCGAGAGCGTTGATTTATCTAGGTTTAACGATTCGGCCACACTGGCCTTGCCACCCAGCTTCTCAATGACACCAAACGCCGGCTCGAGTGTGTGAATTGTGGGGATGCTCAACTTGATTCTCCTTGTTGTAATGATTAATTGAGATTGACTCATCGTGGAGTTTATGTCACTATGTGATTTCCTCAACAAGAATTCGGGTGCAGATTAGAAACAGTATGGAAAACACGATGAACACACAATGGTTCAGAGATCGACTCAAAGACAAAAAAATCTCACAGAGGGGGCTAGCTAAATTGTTAGATATTGACCCTGCAGCGGCCTCTCTGATGCTGCGTGCAAAAAGAAAAATGACCACGCATGAAGCGCATCAGATTGCGACGATATTGGGTCTACCGCTCAATGAAATCAAGCGCAACGCTGGCATCGAGGTGATTGATGATGTACGTCGTGTTCCGATCACCGCATACATGGACGAGCACGGCACAGTCTCTCTCATGCCTGCGCGTACACACGATGTAATCGTCGGGCCAGCGGACTGCCCGATCGGCACTTACGCGATCCAGGTGCGCTCGCCGTCATCAATCAAGGATGGCTGGCTGTTGTTTGTGAACCCCACGCAAGCGCCAGCTGGCGACAACATTGAGAAGCTATGCTCGACCGCGACAGCCGATGGCAAGCAAGTTGTTGCCCTCATTCGCCGCGGTTACAGACGCGACACGCACAACCTCATTCTTTGGCCAAGCATGGAAGTTCTTGCTGACTCAAATGTCGCCTGGACGTCCCCTGTTCTCTGGATCAAGCCATAAATTTTTAAACATTAGGGTTTTTCCTAGTGTTTTTGTTGATCTTGTTGTTGTGATTTTCGCATCATTGATATATATTCACAACATGTTTGATTTAACGCAACAGCAAGAAAGAACGCAAATGCTTAAACCTAGTCACTTCCAAACCCCCCGAACTCTCGCCGAATGCACCTTCCCCGTTGGCTATGAAAACAACCGCGAAACCTTGTTTGATTCGGTTGCTGGCGTGCTCTTGGCAGTGGCCATCGGCGTCGGCCTGGCCCTCCTCCTGGTTGCCTGGTGGAGCAGTTGAACTGCCCACGTTGCGGCACTTGGACAGAGGTTCTGGAAACCAGAACTAAGCAGGACAACACCAAGCGACGCAGATACCAATGCGCAAACCTGCACAGATTCACAACGATAGAACTAGTCAACGAAAAAGTTTCCCCTGAAGTACCCCAAAAAAAGAAGCAGTAATTTTTTAAACCCACGACTGGACCCACAACTATGAACACAGACGAACTAGCAACAAAGTGGCGAGAAGCCAAACAACGCGAAGAGGCGGCCCGCAATGACCGGGTCGCCATTGAGCAAGAGATCATTGAACTGCATCCCGCCAAAGAAGAAGGCGCGGTCACGGTTCACACAGCAGGTGGGAACAACATCACCCTCACCGGCAAGTTAACTTACAAGGTTGACATCGAGAAGCTGACAGCTCTCACGGGTAGCTGGCCAGCAGAGATTCGGCCCCTCAAGACCAAGGTCGAGGCCGATGAAACAAAACTGAAAGCATTGCGCAACGACGTCCCCAAGCTCTGGGCCGAGATCGCAGCTGCTGTAGAAACCAAACCCGCAAAAACTGGGGTTGCAATTAAGTTTAAAGAATGAGCAGCGGTGAACAGCTGCGCGACCAGGGCATCACGCTGGTCCTTGAAAATGCTGCTGACTGGGCACTTGTTTCCCAGGTCAATTTCACCTTCTGGCTTGAGCATGTGGCCCCCACAGAGTTCAGCATCGAA